>Ga0208793_1002005_pt1 | contig 10986 bp, 8 predicted proteins | sample 17_taG_FD_184092 | JGI IMG/M metagenome (GOLD analysis project Ga0208793, IMG submission 184092) | Marine viral communities from the Subarctic Pacific Ocean - 17_ETSP_OMZ_AT15314 metaG (SPAdes) (version 2) | ecosystem: Environmental > Aquatic > Marine > Oceanic | place: Pacific Ocean | collected...
AAATAATTAAAATTGTAAAACCTGAAGATGAAATTGTTATCCAATTGGATAGTAAATCAACTATAGAAGTAATTTCTTTGGTTGATGAATTTTTGACAAAAAATAAAAAAGAATACAATATTAAAAGATGTATTTTTGATTTAAATAAAGATTTTGCTTCTTTTAAAGCGGCTGCTATGTAGAATCCCGCTGCCTTACCCGCGAACGAGCTTGTTACTGCTATTGCCATAATTATTCATCTCCTGTTGTTTGTGCTTCTTCGCCTTCGGTTATAGACTCTTCGGGTGGGTTAAGGTGCGCGTCAATTAACGCGAGCAACTTGGCTTTGGTGGAGAGCGCGGAATATTCAACCCCGTTCTCATCACACCAACCCATAATATCACCTTTCTTCCAACCCATGTCGGGGATGCCGTCATTTTCAAGGTCAACTGTTTCTGCTTCAAAGGTATGCCCTTTGATTACAAAGTCTGCCCCGTCAACAGCGGCGCGGTTCTTATCAAGCCAATCAGCCGATACTTCAACCGCTTTACCCCAAGTCCACCAACCTAAACGACCCATGTTCGCACCAGCGCGTCGTGGGCCTTTGTAAGTTATAGTTGGCAGAAGCAATCACCTCAAGCCAACATTAGTAGTAATGTCACAGACTCGGTTGAACCCGATGTGTTTGTCAAGACCAAAGGAGTTCTCTTGTGCAAAGGCGCGTCGTCGTTCATTTGAACGGTTGCGTTTGCCGCGAGAGTAATTGATGTTGCACCAACAGCGGTTAGTGTTCCAACAATTGCTCCATTTGCATCAAGCACGAAATCACCAACACTAAATTGTGTTGTCGCGTCAACTGCATCAACTGCTACGGTGCTTTCACTTGTTAACAAGTTCGCCCCATCATTGATTAGAACACCCGAAGCCGCGTGTTGGGATAGACCCGGTGCGGCATTAGTTTCGCTCCATTGACATGATGCGTGCATGATTTCACTTACTTGACCGGATAGGGTCAAAGTTGCATTGTCTGTCGCTGTTGACCAATGAACAACAACCAATCGTGGATTGAATTTGTTGGTTCTGTCAACTTGCTTTGCTTCAAATGAATCAAGAGAGCCGGGATAATTTGCACCCAACCAAATTGTTTCATCTTGGTCAACTCCGCCTTGTAGTGGCAAGTCCATTAGGACATCAACGCCACCCGCGCTACTTGTATATGTTATTCCTCTATGTGTTTTTGCTACCATACTTAATCACCTCATTGTAAATCGCGAATGCTACCACTTGCACCAAAGAAAGAACACCATAGTTCTCCCATAGTTCTGTAAAGTCCTTCTTGTCCAAGACGGTTAATCGCGAATGGGTCGCCAGTTTCTATACCGGATTCATAATATTGAGTTGGGATAGCAGTTTGGAACCACATGTAATCCGTATCAAGGTAATACATACGAGATAGAGAACCTGCTCCATCTTGTGGCATGTCTTTGGTTGGGATAATTGGGACACCGTTATAGGTAGCCACAATGAAACCAGCCTCAAGCCCCGGAACACCCTTTACACCGTTATAGGTTGGTGTGATTCTCTTGCTGTCCATGAATCTTTGTTGGGATTGTAGCAACTGTTGAACTCTCATTAGAGTATCATATCCAGTTAGCATAACCTTTGGATTACCACCGCGAGTCCATAGTTGTTGGAACAATCCGTCAAGTTGGTTTAAAGATAGGTTTCTGTTAGTGCTTGAACTGCTTGAAACATCAACTTCCGCGCTGTGGAAATCTGCACTTCCGTCGCGAGTGATAGAGTAAATGTCGTGGTCAGTAGTTGCGCTTATATGGCCTGTTCCTGTTGTCATTTTGTCGGGGTCGGAAGTTAATCTGTCAAGAGATTCAAAGTTGTTTCCAACTGGTGTGTCAACATCTTCAAGAAGCATTCTGTTAATGTGTTCAGCGTGATGCTTACCCATTTCTTCTTTCAAAACTTGTCGAACATCGCCCATACCATCGTCCTTGTCGGACAAGAACATGCTCACTTCGGATAGGTCAAAAGTGTGCGCGATGGTCTTTGGCTTTGCGGCTACATGTAGGAACTCCGGTCTGCTTGTGTCCGGTAGTGTTCCGTTCTCCGCGATTCCTCCACCCTTGGTGAAGTCAGCACGACCAGTTAGAATTCTCCAACCACTTCTTTCCCACGGCTTCTTTGGTAGTATAGAAAACGCATTGAATTCTTGATTCAATTGCGACCATACTTTTCTGCCGTATATTGCTTGGTATGTTCCAGCAGTAGTGGACAATAGAGGCGCGTCTGCCTTTAAAATGTCCCCGCTACCATAAGTATATCCTGTTTGTGAAGCACCACCATAGTAATACCTCTCCATGTCTTGCACTGTTCTTACATAATTTCTTGCCATTAATAATCGCCTCCTGTCAACGCTTTGTTTGCAAGTCTGTGAACATCGTCCCATGTCATGTCTGCAAGTTCAGCGGTTTCGGGAATTGTAACAGTCGCGCTGTTAGCGGACTTTGCTATTGTTGTTGCTGTTGAAGAAACATTATCAATGCGGTCATTTAGAGCAAGAACAGCCTTTTGTAGTTCAACCATTGGTGCGCGAGCATCAAAGTTGGCTTTTGCAATCTCGTTTTCTTCATGCTTCTGTTCTTTTAGGAACCTTTGTGTGAAGTTGTTATTAAGGTCGGATTTGAATTGTTGTTCCATTGCCGCCGCTTTATACACTTCATACGCCGCTTCTATTTCACTTGGTGAAACATTGTGTGCGTTTAGGTAGTCGCCCTTTATTACATTCTTATTTCCTGTTGGAGCGGAGCCAAAGTTTGGTTGTGGCCTCTTACTGGAGTCGTCTTCACCTGCTCCTTCAAGAGAACCTTGTCCACGCATATCAAATGCACTTTCGCCCGGTCCGTATCCTTTGCTAAAGTGGTCGCGCGCCGCAGACGGGTCAAAACCCGCGCCTTTTGCGGTCTGCTCTAACCAAATTAGGTAGTCGCTTGTTATCATATCATCTGCTTTGTTTGTCATATCATCACCATAGGTCATTTCTTCCATGTCCTCGTCATCGTCATCTTCCTTCTTGTCTTTTCGCGCTTCCATTAACGGCTCTTTTTTATTATCATCACCGTCAATATCTTTCGTGTCAAGAAGGTCCTCAATGCCTTTTTCTTTGGACTCTTTATCTTCTTTCTTATCGTCTTTTTCGTCTTTGTCCTTGTCCTTATCGTCAAGTTTCTTTGACAAGCGTTCAAGGACGCTTTGCAATTCGCTCATTGTGTTAGTCATATTATCACCTGTGTCCTCCTTGAGAATCCTAAATTGCGCTTCGGGGTTAATACCCTTCTCACAAATTGTGACCTCATGGAGTTCCATACGACGGATTTCGCGGTAATCACCGCGAGTTTGGTCGCTCTTGTTGACGCGCTCAAATGCTTGACCGCCAATAGAGAACGAGCGCAAGTTCCCTTTGCGGATTTCGGAAGCCACTTCGCGTGCCTTCTCTATGTCGCCGCGTAGTTTGATAACTACAAACATACCTGTGTCGTCCACTTCGGACTTCCAAACACGACCACTTGAATCTGCGTAGGAAGGAATGACACTTCCTACTTGAATATTAGAATGAGCAAGTTGAACATTGCGGAATCCATCTGCTTTCATAAATTTACCAAAAGCATCTTTCAAAGCACCGCGAGTAATTAAATCGCCTTGTTTGTCAACCATCTCAACAGACGCATATCCAGCAACAACAAGGTCATTACCAATACCCTTCAAAATGATAGGGTTACTGGATACAGACGGTGCCGCGAGAATTGCCATTGCTCACGAACATAATTTCATTGTATATCAATGGAACTGTTCTCAATCGCGATAACTCCATCGTCTTCAAGACGCGCGATTTCACCTTGACTTGTTCGCAGTCGCTTGGTTTTTTTCTTAGTAGCGGGTTTCAACTCATCATCTGTTCGCGATTGAGGGTCAAAGTCGGGCATAGTATCGTCGCGTATATTTTGTGTTGGTCCTCGCGGTGATTCATCGGGAGTTGCATAATCCATCCCCAATCCTTGAACTCCTGTGCTTGTAATCTTTTCTTTACTAATATGTTCAAGACCGCGCTCAATCAACTCCAACCCACGCTTGATAACTTCTTCTTCTTCTTCAAGCACCTTCTTTGGTTTCTTACTATGACCCGCTGGTGGTTCGGGGTCAACCTCATCGTATTCGGGTTCTTCTTCATCTCTTTTCAACAACCAAGTGGCTTTTGCACCCCAATACACTTCTTGGTCGCGTGCTAATTTGACAAGGTAATCATTACCCCAAATTGAAGATTGAGGCTCAACAAACCAATATCCATCTTCTTTTTGCGTTTTACAAACAACTTCATCATCAAACGCAGGGAATAGAATAGTGATTTTGCCTTTCTTCATATTGACTTGTTGGGGAATATGATGGTCCCCGCACATGATTGCGAGAGTTTCAACACTATCAGCGGCAAGTGGTTCATTGTCTGTTATCTTAGCAGACCGGATACGATAGACTGGATTATCTTTCTTAGAACTGCTTACACCTGTGCAACTAACAGTAGCGAAATCTCCAACCTTCAACCCGCGTGGTCCTTTCGCGCTTCCAACATTCATGTAATGTTCATCACCAACTTGCTGTGCGCGCTTACCGTAATTTTCGGGGTGCATCAGTGGGCCAACACCGACCGTGTAATTTTTTCCGCTGGCGGATAGAATGACAACATCAACCATTTTTTCTTGAGTTAACAATACCCACTTAGGGTGGCGAGGTTCACCTTTCATATATGTAGCGTTAGCATCTCTAAGTAGTATATCCATATCATTTTCTTTTCTCAACCCTTCAACTGCTGTCTTCAACCCTTCATCATCACTACGCTTTGTGTTGATAGGTTCGGGCATCTTGATGTGTTCGCTGGATTCATAATGAGCGCGAAGGTGGCGGATACGGTCTTTAGTCGGCATGTTATGTGTATCTTCATCAGCCGTTTTGAGTAAATCAATTACTGTCATGATACCGTCATGCAATATAGCGTGAACTATGAAATCTTTTTCATACACTTTGCTTACTTCTTCATTAAACACATCATCTAACTTAACTTCACCATCAACACTATACGCGCTTATCTTGTTATCTTTCTTAGTAGCGATGATGTGTTCACCATGCGGATATAGACTTATGACCCAATCGCCAGTAAAACCGCGCAGATGAGTCATGTCTTCTAAATCAAAAATGCGATGCATGAATTTGATAGGTTGTGGTTTGCCGTCGTCTTTGATAATGAGAGTGTCGTCAAGCGCGACATCAAGAACATGCGACGAATATCTCATAGTATCATCAGTTGACTGTAATGGTTCGGATGAAGTAGCCATCGCTTGATTCACCGCTTGCCCCATACGGGTATTCGGGTTTGGTTCTTGACCTTCACTAAACTCCGCATAATCACCATAATATCTATCTCCTTGTTGAGCCGTAGTCAACGGCTTAAGGGAAGGGTTGACATATCTTCTCAAATTTCGCGGAGCGAACAATCTTTGCTTAGGTAGTGTGTTATAGGCGTGATTACCTTCGTCTTCAAGAAGCAACATACCATCATTCAACGCGTCCGGTCTTGCAACAAACGGCACATTCGTATCTTCACCGTAATGGAATTTTTTGTGTGTGCTGGTAAATATAGGAACAACGGGCGCGTGGTCAAAGTTATGACCACCCATAGGAGTCGCTGTTTCACCCGCTGTTGATTTGTCAAGCATATCGGTTTTAGTGTCGCTACCAACCAAACTTGCTATATTTTGAATTGATTTTAACTTGTTAAAATTCATAACCTTCTTGGTTTTAGGTGTAATAGTTTTATCAGTCATATTAGTGCCGCCACTAAAGAACTTCATGTTTTTGAAATCTAAAGCGACATCACTACCCTTTCTTGTTTGTTGGTGAGCATTGTGTAATAATCTAAAAATTAAATCGCGCTCTTTGTCAAGACTGATTGTTTTACCGTCTTTATCAAGAATAGTTTGACCACCACTTCTTAACTGTTCGCGACCGTGAAAAATACCACCTTCATTATAGACAAAATTATTGCCACCCCTCTTAGGTATGTTGAGTATGTCAAACAATCTTTTTCTTTCTGCGCCGCTAATAGGATTACCAGCCTCATTGATAGGATAATATCTCGCGGTGAATGCTTGATTGAAACTTATACCTTGCTCTTTCGCTGACTCTTTGACATTCTTTATTAGTTCGTCAAACATTCTTATTTCATCTTCATTGATATTATTAGCATCTTGAGCAAAATGTCTTAACGCATTGTATCCTTTTGGTTGAACACCACCAAATTTGCTATCAAGTATTTGGTTTGCATCTTCATAGTCGGAACCTTCGTGTGTAGCGCGCATTGCTGTTATACCCACTAACTCATCAACTTCTTGTGGAGATAAGTCAAATGATGCTTCCTTACCACCTAAACGGATATTGTCTTCTCCTGTGAATAATTTTTTTCTCGCATCGGGCGACATCGTAAGTATTTGTTCTGCGAGTTTCAATGTATATGCAGTAGCCGCGTGCGCTTCGCGATTATCTTTAGCAAATATGTTAGGATATATTTTTTCAATCGCTGGGCGTAATGCTTTGAATATTTTCCCAACACCTAAGATAGTGTCAATGTGGTTCTGTATATGGTCTTCATCATTCTTTATTGAAGATTCGTAAGAGGGTTCGCGTTGCGCAATTTGACGGAGTTGTTGCATTCTTTTCTCAATAACTTCTTGAGAAATCTCATCACCTTGATTGCGAGCAACCTGTAAAGCATTACCTAACATTGCTTCATGTTGGGATACAAGCGAAGCAGGGCTTGGTCCGACAACAATCGCGGATAATTTATTTTCATCTTCGTCGTGCATATATCCAACAACATCATCTTCGGAGTTCAACATACCTTCTATCCGCTGTTGAATATTAGCCATCTTGTCAACATCATCATTTTTGCGCGCTTGTTGATATTCGTGGTCGCGATTTTTAATCTCTTGAATCAATCTATTTCTTGAGTTAATTCCTTTTACTTGATGGTCGGGTAGTTCATACGGTTTATCAAATCTCATTAAATGGTTGAGGTGGTTATCAAAATCTTCTTTTTTGTATAGCGCAAGCCTTGATGGTTCTTCAACACCTTCCAGTATTTCTTTAACCATATCTTCGCCTGTTCTTCCACCATAACCGATTATATCTTTGTGTGAACCATTCTTGAGTATGTTTAGTCTTTCTCCTTTTTTCGCGTTGAGAATCGCTGTAAGCAAATCAAGCGATTCATCATCATGAATGTGTTGCGCATGGTGCGAACCAAGTAAAAGCGCGTCTATCGCCATTCTAAGTTCATTGGTAATATTACCTTTCTTAGTTCCAAATTGTCTTACTGTTTCTTTCTTCTCTTTACGATAACCGGACATTTGCTTTCTATCAAGCAATCTTCGCTTACCCTTTTTTTCGCTATTTATCCTTTCTTTCTGCGCGGTGTATCTTGGTGTTTTTAATGAGGCTTCTGTGCTATGAACGGGTTTGTTATCATTACTCAAAAACCCAACATGGCTTCTTAGAAGTAAATTCAAAGCATCGCTGTGAGCCATCATAAAAGAATTCATACCTAATGATGATGGGCTTCTAAGTTGTGGCATACCTTCGGTGTATGCCTCTATACCTTCAAAACCTCTTATCGGGTCAACTCCTTCTTCTTGTCTTTTTTCATTTGAGTAAGGGTTGATGATTTCATTAACGATGTCATCTGTGGTCTTTACTTCTCGCGGAATATCAAGACTAACCTCTTCACCATTTCTAAAACGCGCAAGTATCTCATCTTTATTATCAACATTATATTTGTCCATCGCTGTTAACAAATCTTGTTCAACTTGCCCTTCATCATTTTCTTTTTTAGGGTCAAAAACATCTTGTTGTTCAACTGACTTTGCTTTACCTCCACCTTCTTTCAAGCCCCTACTCGGTATCATAAACGCTCTTTCGGGCAACTCAACGCGGAAGATATTAGGGAAGGCATTATCGTAAGCAACACCAAAGTCGCCGGATTCACCACCAGCACTACCTCTTTTGGTGCCGACACCTTCCATCAAAATACCCAACGGAGTTAAATTTACTTCGGGTTTGTCAAGCATACTAAACTCCCCATCAACATTATGACTATGAGTATATCCAGCAACAGTTTCGCGAATACTATCTGCGTATTCACTTTGTCCGACAAGATTCGCGCTTACTTTTATTATGTCTTTCAATTCTTCTTCTTCAAAGAAATTATGACTAACCAAACTTTTCATGTCGCGAGGTTCAAAGTCGGGCGACATGTAAATGAAAGAGCCATATTCACTATGGTCAATATGTGGATATAAACCACCATCATCTATTATTTCAGCATTGGCTTTATCAGCATATTTTTCCGCCATGGTTTTCATGTCAAAACCCGCTAATGCTGATTGAAGAGTATCAGCATCAATATTAGCCCAATTATTGCTTTCAAACTTCTTTGTCAAATTTTCTTCTCTTTGAGCCATTCGTTTATTCATTTCTGCTCTCCCTTTAGCAGTAAAACGATTAGGTAATATATGACTCATGCCATTTTTCAAAGGATTACCAGCGTATAACTCGTTAAGCATATTATCTATCATGAACGCGTGGTTAGCCATGTATCCTCTCGCGTCGGGTCCAAGTATGTCTTTGATAACATCATCATTACCAACTGTTCCATCATCTTTCATACCACCATTGGTTGTTAAAAGCCATTTTTTAATTCTGTAAATATCATCGTATGGGAGTAAAGCAATACCATATCGCCAAGCATCATCGCCAACTATACCATGATTTTCTTCACCTTCCATTGGTCTTGATTGCCTTTTTCTTTTAGCATCAACAATAGAGCGTAATTGTTCAACAGGTGTTGCATCACCTTCGTCCGAGAACCTGCGAGGGAATCCTCCGTCGTTGTATAATATGTCAAACGCTTGCTGGCGCGATACGCCCTCATTCTCCCAAAACTTTTGTCTTAAAAATAACTCATTCAATTGAGCGTGTGATAATACAGGGTGCGCGTGTCCAAACTTTTTAGCGAAGGATTCTTTGAAGTCTTCTAACCCACGATTGAATGTTTTTAGAATAGAGGCATTATTACCTCTCCAATCACTAAAATGATGTATTTGTTTCAAAACAGGATGCAAACCCTTTGATGTCTTCACCATCGCGTCGTTTAATCTTTCAGCGTTCGCCCCTTTATTACTGTAAAGGAATCTCGCTAATTGTTGCCACAACGCTTTCTCATTGTAAGAAATTTCACCTGCGCGTGGAGGGTGAAGACCTAATGTTTTGAATTTAGAATGATTGCCGATGATTTCATCGGAACTAAAATCTCTTAGATTTGGGATACTATCTTCAAAACGGAAGCCTACTAATTTTCTAACCATCTTATCAATTTCATCTTCGTTTAGATTCTCATTAGCCTCGCTCCATTTATCGCTATTGAATAACTGTCGCGACTTATGGTGTCGCTGGGGTGCAGGTTCAGCCCTTGTTCCACCGCCGGAGAAAATTCTTTCCATACCTCTTTCAGTTGGAGTTTTTATTTGCAATTGTGGACCTTTGAGGAAATTTTCTGCTTCTTCTCTAAACGGTATATGTGAATACCCATAGTTTTCTAAGTTATTTGCGCTTAGTAAAACATTAACTGCTTCGTCGCGAGCATCTTGTTTGTTGATAATTGCTTGCGCAAAATCATTTACCATGCGTTGATGATATTGAAAAGCATCTTCACGCACACTTCATCACCTCATAGATAGTCTGTGAGGTTGTATGCTCCTTGAGGATTCTTGTCGGATGCGTCACCCTTTTTGTTTTCTCGCGCCTCAAGTGGATATGGATAACCGATAGGAGTTAAATTGACATTCTCCGTCTTTGGTTTTGTTTTGGCAACATCTTTGACTTCTATGCGTCGCTGGTTAGTATCATAATAACCAGTCCTAACGGGTTTGTCTTTACCTGTGACATTCACAAACAAATCACCATGCTCCGAGCCAAACTTGTCAGTTTCTTTTTGTTCTGCTTTTTCCATCAATTTATTGGCTTTCTCAAGTAAATTGTCAACATCGGGGGCAAGTTGCCCTGCTTCAACTTTCATTGGCTTCATTGTATCACCTCAAACTCCCACAAAGAGAACAACCGGGGTGTCCGCACAAGTCATCGCCTTGCGGTTCACCTTGTCTTGGATTAGGATTACCTGTTGTCGTCATTTCATCTGCATAACCATTACAGTTTTGCTGTTTAAGAATCTTCATTGCCGCGTCTATTGGCTTCATTGGTCAATCCTCCTTCCTTCCACTTGCGCGGCTGTGTCAGCCATCGCGTGAATTTCCTCCCAAGACATTTCATGCCATGCTTCGTTTGACTCCGGCATATTCATACCTGCTTCATCAATGGCGGCGGCGGCTTTACTGATAACAGAATCGCGGTCGCCGCGAAGAGGGTCGCCCCATACATCTTCATTAGCAGGGGTGTTGGCTTTTACAAAACCAGCGCGTTTTAGCAACATCTCCGGTGTGTCTATACTTTTACGCATAGCGTTAATTTCAGCGTCCATGGACTCCATTTTAGTGATAAGAGCCTTCATCAGCACCATTGCGTCGGTGTCTTCTGCCACGCTTACACCTGTCCTTGTTTCTTGAAATAACCACCAATTCTGTCCGGTCCTATATAGCCCATTGGTCTATCACCGGACTTCGCGATAACACCTTGAGTGCTGTTGAATTGCATAACGGGTGCGCCACCTGCGAATCTATCATTAACACCGAGAACGCGGTCACTGCCGTTTTCGGATTTGTAAATCGCGGTGACATCATCAGCGAGATAATCACTTGTTGATTTTATACTTCTCAAAAATTGTTCTGCTGATACAAGGTCATTATTCGCGAGCGCAACTTTGAATTCTGCTACCGCAGT
>Ga0208793_1002009_pt1 | contig 10982 bp, 8 predicted proteins | sample 17_taG_FD_184092 | JGI IMG/M metagenome (GOLD analysis project Ga0208793, IMG submission 184092) | Marine viral communities from the Subarctic Pacific Ocean - 17_ETSP_OMZ_AT15314 metaG (SPAdes) (version 2) | ecosystem: Environmental > Aquatic > Marine > Oceanic | place: Pacific Ocean | collected...
CAAAAACTAGATGCGTTTGAGTTTGAGGCTGTAGCACTTACTACAGAGGCTTTAGACAAAGCTTTAACAGCTGAATATAATATTACTGAGCTACTAGAAAGAAAAGAGCTTACACAAGACGAAAAAGATTTTCTTGCTGTACAGAAATTAGTAATGCAAAACGCTAATTCTATTTTAGGATGGACAGGTGTTACTGGACTAAACGCTACAGGGTTACTTGCTACTACTAGAGGAGTAAAAGATGTAGGAGCTTTAAACAGAATTAGAGCTGCGTTTGGTGAAAATGAAGAAAGTCCTGAAACTAGTAAACTCTTAAAAGAAATACTTGCTAACCATAAAGTGTATCAAAACAATAGCAATACAATGAACTATCTTGCAGGTACTCTTGCAGATACTTTCTTATCACCTGCTGTGATATATGATACATTTATAAAAGAATACGGCGAGTCTAGTTCTGCAGACTTAGCTGCTACTATACAACAAATAGAAGCACTTAAAAAAGATTCTAAATATAACTACAACATAGCATTACATAGTTTGTTACAAATACAAACAAACGATAATGGTAAAAAAGTACTTGTAGCAGATTCATTTACTAAAATGAGTAATGAAGTATCTGCACAGCTTATGGGTCAGTTAGAAGATTTGTTTGAAGATCATCCTACATTATCTGATAACTTGTTAAAATATCTAATGACTTCTAGTATGTTACAATTTAGTGCAAACTCTTTTGTTAGGTACATGCCTGCTAGTAGTTTTAAAAGATTTTCTGATGCTCTAGATAGAACAGTTGAGCTGAAACAAGCGCAAACTGAAGAAGAAACAAAAGCTTTACAAACAGCTTATACAAAAGCAAGAAGACAAGCAGCCTCTTATCAAGGCGAATCTTTACCTGAACAACAGGTAGAACAAGATAGAACACCAGTATTTTCTGCAGGTACTTACACTGTTGCACAAATGAAGACAGAGCTAGGTGTTAAAACTGATGAAATGTCTAATCTTTTTGACAAAATTAAAGAGACTAAGGTAGTGTATTCACCTGGAGGTCAGACATATTACAGTAGTAAGCTTAATACTATTGTCCTTGGAGATCTAAATAAAACTAAATTTTTAGAAGAGGCATTACACGCCGGTCTTGCTTTGTTACCAAAAGGAGAACAAAAACAATTAAGACTAGATGTAATTAAATGGTACGATGATTTAGTTGAAAATCATAAGGAAGATGAAAAAGCACAAAGGATACAAAAACTATTTAACCAATACTTAAAAGTATATAAAGATAGACCTAATCCTACTGAGCTTGCCGCAGAAGAAATTATAACAAACTTGTTATACAAAGACAAAAAGCTTATACAAGATCTAAATGATCTTATGTCTCCTAACGAGCAAGGTATACTAGAAAGCATGTGGAGTAAGTTTGTTAAACTACTTGCTAATATATTTGGTATAGATATTAAACAAGGCTCTGAGCTTGAGCAGCTAGCAAAAATATTACAACCTGTAGATAAACTAATAGGAGCTGAAGGATTCCAATACGGATCTGCCGCAAGTAATGAATTGCTATACGCTTTAGAAGATGGTACTTTGTTTGATGACATAGCGTTAAAAGTAGATGCAAATGCAGTTGCAAACTTAGCTGCAGGAGATCCTACTGTATACATAGACTTTAGTGGTAGACTTATACCAAACCAGGATGCTGTTGTAAACATTACAAACGGTAGTAAAGATTTTGGTAAGGCAGTTATTGTTAGAAAAACTCCTATTAACAACATCAATGATCTTACAGCTAAGAGTAAAGAACAACTAGCTAAAGAACTAGGCTATAATTCTTTTACTGACATGAAGAAACAAGCTAAAGGTAAGCTTGCAGACTTTATATTTAAATCAGCACAGGCTACAATTGTTAGATTAGAACCGTTTGTTGCTAACAGCACTGAACAAATAGAGTCTATGAATACTATAGACCCTTATAACAACCTGTTAAACAACGTTCTTATTCTTTTAGAAACACAGCTGGCTCAAACAAAACAAAATATTAAAAACACAACGTTTGTTAAAAACAGACAGGCTCGACTAGCAAAACAAATTGCTGATATTAAAGCAGCTAAAGATGTGTTTGTATCTGTAGACTCTTTCTATGAAGAAGTAAAAGAAGCTAATGACTTGTTAGATCTATTTTTAGCAAATGATAAACGTGAGTTAAAAGAACGTATAGAAGGATTTAATAAATATAGAATCTTACTTAACAGCTTTACTTTCTTAGATGAGTTACCTGGAGCACTTATTAAACAAATAGAAGCAGGGGAGCTAAAAGACGATAAGGATAATAGAAGTAAGATTAGTAAACTTAATGACTCTGTTGCACTGCTAAACAAACTACGTAATAAACTACAGGACGAGTACATACCAGCACTTGCTGAAAAGTTATATCCATTTGTAAAATCGTCTGGTCCGGCTACTAAAGAGTATGTAGACATACAACTAGATCACATAAATAAACAAAGAGAAAAGATTAAAGCTAGCTCTAAAACCCAAAAAGAGAAAGCTAAGATGCTAGGTGTATTAAATAATAGAGTAGAAAAATTAAAATTACTTGTAGGTCAGGCACCACAGTCTGAAGAAGCTTTTGCAAGAGCATTGCGCTACAGTTTACAAGATGACTCTTATTTCTTTTACTTACTTACATCACCGTCTACATCTTCTGATCCTACACTTGCGGGTCTAATAAACATGAACCACCAGTTAAATGATCAGCAAAGAATGAGAATGCTTGCTGTGCACAACAGACTACAGGATGCATATGACACATTAATAGAAGGTAAGACTATAAGTAACGACGTAAGTAAAATCTACGAACCTATTATTGAATTAAAAAACAATAGAACAACCGGTAATAAAGATGTGTGGACTCTTGTTACTAAATACGATGATACGGCTTTTGACAAAGCACAAGAGAAAGCAGAGTCAGAGCTAAAAGCAAGTTTGTTGGATCTTCGTATTGCATACCTAGAAAAAATAGAAAAAGATATTATTAAAGTAGAAAACAAACTAGCACAGTACGATCAGTTAGAGAACAAAGAAGCAGTGTCTTTTGTTATAAACAGTTTAGAAAACAATCTAAAAAGACTGCAGACTATCAAAGTTAACGGTCCTACAGAAAAAGAGCTTGTAAGATTTGGTCTTAGAAGATCTGGATGGTTTAAAAATAACACTGTTGCAAAAAGCAGGGAAGAAATACAAGATGCTGCACGTAAAGCAGGAGGAGATGTTAAATCCTGGGCTCTTACACAAATGAATGCACAAGCAGCTTTAGAAAATGGTTTTATAAACCAAGAAGAGTTTGAAGCTATCAATGCTGTAGAAAAAGCTAACAGTAAGTTTAAAGGTAAATCATCTGCATCTTACTTCGGGTATATGGTAACTAGACCTAACGAGTCTTACATAAATAAAAAATGGAATTCGTTATATGATTCTAAGGATCAGCCTAAAAACCAAGAAGGAGAGGCTCACCAAAAGTTTACTGAGATATATAATGAGTCTTTAGCATTAGTATATAAAAAACAAAGTGTAAACATGGCATTGCCTTCTATACGTAAAGGAGCATTAGACAGGGTTCTTGAGAAGGGAACAATAAGTGAGATTAAAGAAGCACTATCTAGATTGTTTACTGTAGATCAAGATGATTCAATTGCATATGGTATAGCAGCATTAGATAAACAATCAGAACAGTACGCTCCTGTAATGTTTATGGAAGATATAGACTCTAATGATGTTTCTTTAGATGTAATGACATCTCTTAGTATGTTTGCTAACGGAGCGCTCACCTCTGAGAAAAACAACGAGCTTTTACAAATTGCATATTTATTAAAAGACACATTTGCAAATAGACAAGTACAGGATCCAAAAAAATTAAACAAAACAGCGTTAGCTAAGTTTGGTAAAAAGGTATCTGATATACAAGAAGGAGAAAGTATTATAGAGAAGAGATTAGAGAAGTACATTGAAATGGTACTTTTAGGTAAGACTAAAAAAATAGAAAAGGTAACTGTTGGTACTAAAGAAATACAAATAGACAAAATAGTTGATACAATGCTAAGTTACACAGCTGTGACTACGTTAGGTCTTGATTTCTTAAAAGGTACTCGTAACTATTTGACTGCCTCTTTTCAACAGCTCTTTGAAGCCGGTGCAAGTCGTGGTAATGCAACGCTTATAAATGCAACACAGTTTGCAGACGGTCACAAAGAAATGATGACTCGTATAAAAGACTTGTATGACGACAAGTATAATAAACTAGGTAACAGATCTTTTATAGGACAGATGCTAATTAAGTTTGATGGTATACAAGGTAACTTTGAAGACTTAGTAGGTAAGCAGGTATCTGGTAGAACTGCTATGAGACAATTTTTAAGCACTGATACACTATTAATTAATTACCACATTGGTGAGGTAGCTGCACAAGGAGGTGCTATGATTGCACATCTTAAAAATAAAGAAGTAACCCTTGATGGTAAAAAATACAACCTGTATAATGCTTTTTATGTAAACCCTAATACTGGATTACTGGAACTAGTAGGAGGTACAGAAGCTGAGCAAGCAGAGGCACAAAAGCTTGTAACTAAAACAATAGCAGAGATAAGAGAAATGAATAGAAGGCTGAATGGTAACTACAGACGTATGGATAAGACAGTGTTGTCTCAAACTACAGGAGGTAGAATGCTTGAGCTCTTTAGAAAATTCCTTGTACCTACATTGTTAAATAGATACAGAACACAACATGTTAATCATGAAACTAACCAAGTAGATGGTGGATTTTACAGGTGGTTTATTAATAATATGATGGATAACTGGAAAACAAGTACAGAAGCTAATACATTAGAGAAGTTAAAAGATGCATACAAACGATCTACTGTAACAGCTAAAGATAAAGAAAAAGCATTTAGAGCTTTATATGAACTAGGGACATTAGCAATACTTAGCACTGTAGTAGGTATCTTGTCACAAATGGCAGAGGACGATGATGATGAAATACCAACAAGTGCTTATTATTTATTGTATCTAATGACTACGCTAAAAGGGGAGATTAATGCATTTGCACCAACCTGGGGAGCGGTATCAGATTTACTTAGAATTTTAAGATCACCTACAGCGATGACTAATTCTATATTGCGTGCTGAAAAGCTTATTGCGCAATTAACAGATCCGTTTGCTGAGTATAAAAGAGATAGTGGTGTATGGAAAAAAGGAGAAAGTAAACTTAAAGTAAGAGTGTTACAAAGTTTAGGTTATAGTGGAGGGGTACAATTTGATCCTGAAACGGCTTGGAGAAACTTTACTAAGTTAACTAACTAAGAAAGAAAAAAGCCCCGCATATAGCGAGGCTTATCTTTACCATATAATTCCTTGGAGTTTAAACTTCTCTAAGAATTCATTGCATTTTGTAAAAGGCTTAGAACCAAAGAAACCTGCTTTACCTCCAGCATATACTTCTGCTGCAGGATGAGGAGCTTTGATTACTTTAATGTATTCGCTTTCCTCTGGTGCTAGTTTTTGTGATTCTTTACCCCACAATATAAATACAAGTGGTTTTTTTGATGCTGTTTTACAAACTATTAGTTTGTCTATAACATCCTGAGTAAACTTATTCCATCCTAAATTAGAATGTGAGTTAGCTTTTCCCTTGTTAACTGTTAAAGTTTTGTTTAATAACAGTACTCCTTGCTCGGACCACCTAGTCAATGTTGGACTATGAGCGCTTTTGAAAGCAAAGTTACCGGAGTAATAATCATCTTGAACTTCTTTTAATATGTTCCGTAGACTAGGAGGCACCTTAGTCTGACCTTCTCGTATAGAGAAAGCCAAACCGTGAGCACTTCCATCATGGTACGGATCTTGTCCTATTATTACAACATTTGTATCCAGAAAGCTGCAGTGTCTAAATGCATTAAACACTTCTTCTTTAACTGGAAAAACACAGTTTTTTGATCTTAAAGCTGTTACAGACTGACCTATACTTTTCATATAGTCTTTATCAAACAGATCTCTAATTTCACTATACCATTCGTACCCTAAATATTCATATAACTTTTGGTTAGAAGGGTTTTTGTATTCTACTTTCCAATATTTAATTGGTATGTAAACCTTAGAGGTATAGCTGGCATTTTTATATACCATTCTACCTGATCTTATTTTAGCTTCTTGGCTCGTAATGCGGTATATTGCATTACTAGTTTCGTATTCTATTTCGTTTGCAAAATCTAATATTCTTGCATGTACACTCCACGCTTTAGTTTTTCTATAAATATCAGATTCTTTTTCGTGCTTTTTGTACACAACTGTTTCAGGAGTGGTTTGTACTAAAAATCCTAAATCTCTTATTCTATTCTCATTGCCTTGGTGTAGTTTTATACTGTAAGGACTTGTCTTATTTATAAGGAGTTTGTTATTATAATTGTCTACTATTTCTAGTACGTTAGATTGCTGTATCATATTCTACTGTTTTATCTTTTGCTAATTCTGTTCTTAATTCTTGTATTTCTATCATAAGAAGATCAACACGGTCATATACATTTTTATAATCAGTTGGATCGAATAATCGATTCTTTTTTAAATGTAATTTATCATCTAAGATTTTGTCTATTATTGCTCTTACACGAGAATGCATTCTATCAAACAATAACCTTGCTTCTTCAAACTGAGCTAAAGTCCAAGGGGTTGTTTTGTTTGCATGTATAACCGTGGCGTGGTCTTTATCTAAATACTCTCCTATAGATGCTAAACTTTGGTTTGTATATGCTACTGCTAGCATAAAAAAGATGCCTCTGTGTAGTACGTATTCTCTTTTTCTAGATACGACACGTATGTCTAATCTACCTGTTTCTACTACTATTTTTTCTATTGCATCTAAGCTTATCAAACCTCTTTCTGATCTAAGGGGTCTTATTTTTACTTCTTCCATTGCTATTTTTTATTAGGGCGTCTAACTTCTGCTGTAATTTTTGAATTCTGTGTTTGGTATCTGAACCTTTTACTTGTTTCAAAAAAGCAATTTGTTTCATTACTGTTTTAATTTTTTCCATGATGGTTTTCAGGCTTACGGTTTCTATTATATTGATCAATATACCACTGCTGGTCTGTTAAATCTTGTTCTAATTCACGTTGTAAATTAGCAAGTGCTCTCCAGGCAACTTTTGCTGAGTGTCTAATACCATCGTCATCTATTGTGCCTGCATCTATAAGATGTCTAGCTAATGCATCAAGATCATCTGCAGACTTAGATTTGTCCCAATGTAGAGGTTTGTCTGGATGATGTTGTAAGTTTCCTTGTAACGAAACTTTTGATATGCATTTAATAGCATCAGGAAAGTATTTTAACACACCTGTAAATACTGGAGTTTCTTTTCTGTCTTCTGCTTTACTTTTTGTCATGTGTTTTTTTCTTTTTTTCAAATGGGTTATACCGTTTAATAGGTTCTTCATTGCCTATGTTAAACTTTTCTAACACTTCTTCTTCACGACCTTTGCTACAATAAATAATACAGCCGTCCTTATAAAAAGGACCAACTGTATCTTTATTTTTACGTCTTTGAGCTTCAAGCGCTTTTGCTTTAGCTAATGCGTCATGTGCTTCTTTTTTACCTTTGAGTTTTTCTGTTCTTTTAATCATTGATTGAATTGAATATAGTTACACCTTTGTTTTCGTAGACCTCACGTGGTTCTATCCACTGTTGAGTATCTTGGTGATACTTTATTCTATCAAGAAGAGCTTGGTATTTTTGTCTGCCTTCATCAATTAATTTCTCACCGATTTCGAAGACGCGTACTTGATTATAACCAGTTGTCTCTATAGCTATAATAAAACACTTCTGCACAGGCTTTCCTATCCACTCTAAGGCATCTTTATAAAACGCCAGCTGTCTATCATAATGATAGTAGTCAAACGAGTCTCTAAAGAAAGAAAGTGCTTTTGATGTTGTTTTTAGATCTATAAGAGCATTAGAAGTATATCTATCTATTTTAGATTTATACGCTTCATCTGGTCCCCAATATACATCCTCTTCGTTAACGCCAGGTGTTTCAAACAACAGCTCTTTAACTAACGCATGATTATTTACAGACTCTTTTATGTTAGATAGCATTCCTGCCATCTTTTGGTCTATACAAATCTTGCCGTCCGCTCTATGTAAGAAGTCATAATAGTCCTTACCTTGATCGATGATTTTTTTGATTAATGTTTCTGGTTTCCAGGATTGTCCATATCCAAACTCTTTAGCAGAACCAAATATAAATTCATGATGTGAGTTTATGTCCGTATCTAGCTCTCCTCTTGTAATTTGATATACTTTATCAATTATTCTTACAATAGTATCACTAGGTCTGTCAACATCTGAGACCATAAAAGTTTCAGGTTCTAAAAAATATTGGTGTATAGTTGTGCCCGCATATAAAGAAGGAGTGCTATCTTGCTTAAGATTTCCGTCAATGTAGTCTTTAAACTTTCTTGGCGATCCTCCCTGTATCGGGTTTATGTAACTCAGAGACGAGTTACTGATTTTGTTACTTTGATAATAATCCATATAAAATTCTGTTTAAACTGTACTTACTGTAATTTCTGTATGCAATATAAAAGATTCTTCTGAATCTTACAACATATCCGCTTCAAAACAACTGTTACTGCAATAACCAGGTTTACTCATTGGTTTCTCACAATGCATACATGTGTGTTCGTCGTTATCATAAGCGGGGTTTCCGTAATCTACTGGGTCCATATTAAAATATATATCTAATTGTTTCTATAGGAAAGTACTTGCTGTATAGTTCTTTCCATTCATTTAACAGTCTGCCTTTATGTTTTAATGGGTAACGCATTACACCGCTTTTGTTTTTTACCTCATTGCTGTATTGCATTAGGTGTCTTGCTTCCGGGGATGCTTTAGCCATTTGATTTACATGGTTAGTTAAAACTATTACTTCGCATTTGTTAACACCAGCAACTGCAGATACTTCTTGAAACAACTCTTCATAAAGCTCATCCCAATGATGATGAAATATAAGAGGGGAGTAATTTATATGTACTTCCCATCCTAGATCTTTTAATCTGTTAATATCCTCAATGCGCGAATAAATATCTTGCATTTTAGGCTCTACAACGGTAGAATATACCTGTGGCATAAGAGAAACACGTATACGAGGGCGTTTTTTGAAAGAATTTACGTCTGTTGTTAGTAATTTTGGATACTTAGTAGCCATAGTACTATTCAATTGTGGGTGATCATCATAACGCTTAAGATAATCTATAAGCGGCTCAGGCATATGCTTTTGCATAAGCACTAAATCTGTATTACATGCAATGTCTACCATTGTGTATACAGGATCTTGTTGATCAGGTACTTTGTCGTAGGTCTTTTCCCACTCTACTACAGAATTAAATATTTCATCAACATTCTCATTGACGTATACTCTAGTTCCATTATATCTAGACATATAACAGTATGTGTTTACACAACCACCAAAACATCCGTAGATAAGATTTGGTGCAATGCAATTAGCACTGTTATTGTTTGGTTTTGTTACCAGGGTTTTTGTTTTCTGTGTTTTTATCATTTCTATAATATTTACCTTTAATTACTCCTATCGGATATTCTTTTAAATATCTGTATAAAGTTCTGTCTGTTATTCCTAATAGTTTTGAAGCTTCTTGTCTGTGTCCTGCGCACCTGTTTAACGCTTTACATATAAGTCTAATGTGCTCGTCTTTTATCGTCATATAATTTAGATTTATAAAAAGAGGGGTTGGGACTCGGTAACCCTGCACGTATTACTACGCTTGACCCCTCTTTCTAAATTATGCTACCATTACAAGTCTCTCTTGTACGATATTTGCTTTTTCTGCTAACTGTGCAGAACTACTGTACTGTCCTATTTCTGCTAGTTGTTCTTCTAGCGACTCAGTCTCCCAAGTTTTATAATCATGCTCGAAATAAGGAGTTGTAATTGTTACATCATTAGTTAGATCTACAATACCATATGCATAGTACTCGCAGCATCTCATCTTCATGTAAGAATAATCTGATGGTACAGCTACAACATTCATAGGATTAACTAGTGTTGCTAAGAAGACAGTGTCTCCGCCTCCACCACCAAATCCTTTTACATATCCAGGAGCACCTACGTGCAAACCACTAGAACATGTATTGTTAGGATTGCTATCACAAGAACTTCTAGGCATAGATACAGGAGAACCCAAACGAATTTGTGTACTACCACCATGCCAGTCAGTAAACTCTGGTGCATCTACATCACCTCCTAGATCGTTCATGCTATTAAACATCTCATCTAGGTTACCAGCAACGTGCTGAGGTGCAATAAAATTACCATTGTTATCTGCTACAACTTCTGTCTTCACAATAGAAAACTTACCGTCGATATCCATAACTGTGTAGTCTTTAGGATCTTCACCAGAAGCTTTAATTTGTATGTACTCTTTAGGTACCCACATATTTACAGCTTTATACGTCTTATCAGTTTTCTTAACAGACTTATAGGCAATAAAATAACCTGAGTCTGTAATTGGAAACTCATACTGGTCCATAAAAGAATACAAATCACGTTTAACGTGCTCTGCAGGATTTAACATCAACAGCTTCCAGAAATTTACTAATGGTGTTATTGGATGTCCTTCATCTAAGAATTGTTTCATCTTAGTTAATAGCTTGGTAGGTAGGGGCTCACTGAACCCCTTTAAATACCAATTTCCAAGACTATCTCTGACAAGATCTTGACTATTATAAACTCTAGATACAGGGTCAAACTTTTCTATTAACTCTTTGACTAAATTGTCTTTAGGGTTAAGTGCTACTGTTTTTACCTGCTCGTATAAAGTTTGTGCTTCATCTTTTGTAGCTTCTGTTTTGTAAAAACTGCTACCGTTTATTAGTGCAGTAACATCCTTGTTACTTCTAATTGCAAATACTTGATTCATT
>Ga0208793_1002010_pt1 | contig 10974 bp, 10 predicted proteins | sample 17_taG_FD_184092 | JGI IMG/M metagenome (GOLD analysis project Ga0208793, IMG submission 184092) | Marine viral communities from the Subarctic Pacific Ocean - 17_ETSP_OMZ_AT15314 metaG (SPAdes) (version 2) | ecosystem: Environmental > Aquatic > Marine > Oceanic | place: Pacific Ocean | collected...
ATTGCGCCAGCTTGTGCGCTTGAACTTCAAAGATGCCGACGACAACCCGTCTGAAAACGGCATCCTCTTGTGGGACAACGTCAACGGCTACCCTGTCGTTTCCAAGAACAACGAGTGGCGTCAGGTGGTTCTGGAAGACGGCCATTACGCTGGTACGATCACGTCTGATGTCACTGCCGCGCTGGTCGATACCGCGTACCCGCTGACATTCACAGCCTCGTTATCAGACGGCATTACGAACGGCACCCCGGCATCACGCATCGTCTTCGAAGAAGGCGGTCACTACATGGTGTCGTTTTCGGGGCAGATTAGTTCGACATCCGGGTCAACTGTGCGGTTCCGCTTTTGGCCTCGCATCAACGGCGTTGACCAAACAGGCAGCACCATCGTCGCCGCTTTGCACCAAAACAACGCCACGACCGTAGTGTCGCGTGCCACGACTTTCACTGTGTCGGCGGGAGACTATCTTGAGGTGGTGTGGGCCGTCGATAATACCAACGGCTTCTTAGACGCCGTGGCTGCGACGGCATACGCCCCGGCAGCGCCTGCGGCTACGATAGGTATTACGAGGCTACATGCGTGACACTTTTTGGATAATGGGGTAACATGACACCGCGAGTGCAATTGATCGGAAAAGACCAAGTCGATTTGGTTTGGGAGATTGCAGAGCCTGTCTTAGCTTTGTCGCAGCGACGTATCGCGCGAGACGTTGGGACTGAAGACATTTACGCGGCGATCCTAGCTGGGCATGCCCAGCTTTGGGTGATCGTTAGTGAGGACACGCTGAAGGCCGTTTTGGTGACGGAAATAATTCAGCACCCTCGGAGCCGAATTTTAAAAATTATGCACGTCGCTGGAATAGACATGTCGATGTGGATAGACGAGGCGTTGGGCACAATGAAACGATTTGCTGTTGATATGGACTGCGATAGGGTTTCTGCCGACGCGCGGTTAGGGTGGCTGAAACACGCACCGAAACACGGGTTCAAAGAGACGCACCGCGTCTACGAAATGGAGTTGTAGCATGGGCGGTAGCCAAACAAGTTCGACACGGGTGGATATGCCCGAATACGTCGAGGACTATTACAGAGGCACATACTTCCCTGCTGCGGAAGAAGTCGCGGGGATGGAGTTCAACCCGTTCGAAGGCCCGATGGTCGCTGGTGTGTCACCCCTGTCGATGGGCGCGCAGCAATACTACCAGGGTATTGGTGATGTGTCCGCGATGACGCCGCAAGACTATACGGCCATGAACCAAGCCAATCTTTCGGGCTACACGCAAAACGTCATCGACCCCACCTTGGCTCGAATGGCCCGCGAGCGTGAAATTGCCCGCACTGGCGAGATGGCAGACATCACGCGCGCTGGCGCATTCGGCAATGAGCGTCGTGGTGTTTATGAGGCTGAACGCCAAGCGCAGTACGAACTGGGCCGAGACGAGATGATCGCCAACTTGATGCGTCAAGGCTACAACGAGGCGCAAGCAGCCACGATGTCCCAACTGCAAATGGGCCAAGGCGCTGCGGCTCAAGCTGCGGCGGGTATGCAACAGCTAGGGGCTTTGCAGCAAGGCACTGAGCAAGACATCCTCAACGCGCAGATCAACGAGTTCATGCGCCAGCAAAATTTTCCGCTGCAACAACTTTCCGCGCTGGGCGGTGCAGCAGGCGCGGGCGGCTCACTGTCGGGTACAAGCACGACGCAAACAAGTTCCCCTGGGTTTGGGGATATTCTTGGTGGGTTTGGCGCTTTGGGCCAAGGCATAGGGGCTATGTCTGATCGACGCTTAAAGGATAACATCCAGCACCTCGCGACTGAGAACGGCGTAAAGTATTATCGTTGGACATGGAACGATGAGGCCAAACGCATTGGCGCTGACGACACACCGCCAATGGGTGTTATTGCCCAAGAGCTTGAAGAGATTTACCCGCACTTGGTTGAGACAGGGGAAGACGGATATCTGCGCGTCAACTATACTGGCTTGCGAATTGAGCAAGGCGTCGCTCCGGTTTAAGGTTTTTGTAAATGGCTATCAGTCCAGAAGCGCAAGCAGCCTACGACGCCTTGAGCGCGGCATACGGCCAACCGCTCGACGTTATATCCGGTTATCGTAGCCCGGAGTATAATCGCCAAGTCGGTGGCGCGTCGAACAGTCAGCACACGCACGGGAATGCGTTTGACATTAACGTGCGTGGAATGCCGATCGATGACCGCTTGGCGTTGGCTTCTCAGGCGCGAGACGCAGGTTTCAGGGGCTTTGGGTTTTACGACAACACCCTGCACTTTGACGTGGGGCCGTCGCGCTATTGGGGGCCGTCACACTACCGTGAGAGTACGCCGGATTGGGCGCGGGCATGGGCGCAAGAAAACATCGGGGGCGCAGCCCCTCAAGGAGTACCAAGCATGGCGATGACACCTGATCCGCAGCCCCAAGGGTTTATGAGCAACCTTTTTGGCGGCTTTTCCGACGCGCCGGATACAAGCCCGACAGACCCATACGCCAACCTGTCACGGCAGCAGCGTATGATGCTGGGCTTCGCGGCTCTGCGAGACGCAGGGGCATCGTTTGCTGGCCGTGACACTGACTTCTTTGCGGAAACGCTTGGGGGCTATGAGAGTGCGCGGGACCGCGAGCGGCTACGGCGTCAGGGTGAATTGCAAAACCGCGCAGCCGCCCTGCAAGGTTTGGCACAAATTCAGCAGCAGATCGCTATTGCACGGGCGAGAGGTGTGCAACCAAGTGACGCTCAGTTGCAGCTTGAACAATATTTCACTCAGATGCTGACATCTGAGGGTGGTGGTCTTGAAGGCGCTGCACCAATGGTTACACCTGATGCGCCAGTGGTTACGCCTGCGGCGGCTGCGGTTACGCCTGCGGCGGTTACGCCTGCGGCGGTTACGCCTGATGCACCAATGGTTACGCCTGATGCGCCAATGGTTACGCCTGCGGCGACTGCGGTTACGCCTGCGGCGACTGCGGTTATGCCTGCGCCAGAAACACCTGCCCCAGAGGTGGCAGCGGTTACACCTGATGCTCCGACGGGTGCGCCCCGACAAAGCGGCCTTCTCCCGTCATCTGATTACAAAACCCAGATTGAACAGTTAGACGCGCGAATTACAGCCGTCACGGCTGCTGGGGGTGACACGCAAGACCTCAGAGGGCAAGCCAGCCGCGTACAAAGACTGTATGAAACGGCCATAGGGTACGAGCGAGAAGACCGACTCGCTGCGCAAGAAATCCAAGCAACGCCAGAAGAACTTGATATGGCTGTGCAAGCCTTGGCTCGTATGCAAAGTCTTGAGGCGTTGAGCAATACGCAACTCGGAACTATTTTGGGTCCGTTTGTCGGTGAAGTTGGCTCAGAAGACCCTCTCTATGCGAGAGTTTTAGTCAACAGGATTATGGGAGAAGAAGGGGCAGAAATACGTGCTGATGTTGACCAGATTGTCGCAGAACAGTTCTTGCAGGCATTTGACAGGCTAAAAGGTGGGGGCCAGATTACTGACAAAGAAGGCGACCGTGCCTTGAAAGCCAAACAGCAGCTAACAGCAAGAGCCGTTAGTCCCGAAGCCTACAGGCAGGCCATAGTAGAATTGCGCATGATTACGGAAAACCTACTTGCGCGCTCAAAAGGGGATGAAGCTCCCCATAGCCTTGAGGATATCGCAGGGGGTGTTACAGGTGGGGCTGCGTCGGATAGTCAAACTTTATCGAACGATGCCGCAGGCTTTTTAGGGCTGGCTGTTCAGCAGTAAGGAAATCCACATGGAGTACACACCAGACCAGTATCGTCAGGCCGCTCGACTGGCTTATGAGGCGGGCAACATAGCTGCGGCAGAAGAGTTGGCGCAAGCGGGTCTAGCTGCGCAGCGCGCCGCGACAGAGGGTGATGTGGAATTTGGCGCTGTACGCTCAATGCTCAAAGGTATGGGCGAAGGTGGCGAGGACATCGCTCGCACCGTTGCGAGCGAAGGCTTGCAGCTTGGGGCGGGTATACATGATGTTATGTCTGCACCAGGTCGCGCTGCCGATTTCGCCCTTGCAAAAGGCTCACAGGCTATTGCCGATCTGTTCGGGGTAGAAGCACCTGAGTTCACACAGCGCCCATATGAAATGACCGGGGGGCAACCAAGCACTGGTCGCGCAATGATTGAGGCAGGGCCGATCACTGGCCCTGCTATGCAATATGAAGCTCAAACCCTGCCGGGGGACATTGCAGGAACAATGGTTGAAATGGCCCCGGCGGCGGTGCTTCCCGGTGGTCTTCTTTATAACGTCGCCGCACCTGCTGTGGGTCAAATCGCGGGTGAGCGAGCGGCTGAAGCACTTGATTTCGGTGAGACAGGGCAGCTTGTAGGCGGCATTCTCGGTTCTATCGCTGGCCCGTCAGCACTGGCATCGGGTGTTCGCACGTTGTCACCTGCTAGCGGAGTTCCGTCTGATCTCCGTCAAGTTCGTGCCGATCTCCTTGAAGATGCTATGCGCCAAACGCCAGACGGCACTGGCCTTTCGGCGGGGCAATTTACCGGGGACACCGCTTTGCGGACTGTGGAAGGAACGCTCTCAGCGTCTGACGACCAGCTTCGCGCGTTCACTGCTGCGGTTGTCCGCGAAATGGGTGGTACACCTGGGGGTAAGCTTCCCGATACGGTAAAGTCTCTTGGCGATAACATCGGAAGCATGTTCGATGAGGTGGCTGACGCTATGCCGCCTATCAACCCGTATCTAACAAGAGGTGCTTCCGGGGATACTGTTGTTGACCGACTGCGCAACACCGCAGAGACATACGGTCGGAGCGTTGGTACAGGCGAGCGCGTCAGTGTTGTTGATGATGTGGCCGATTGGATGGAGCGTTCTCTGCGGACGGGCAAGCCAATCGACGGCAGCGAAGCTCTTCGGTGGAGAAGCGAACTCAGCGAAATCACCGCCACCAGTGGAAACGTCGCAACCCGGAGGGCTGCGGGGGCAGCGTTGCGCGAACTTGATGCTCTCATGGACACCGCGTTGCGTTCGGCAGGCAGGGGCGATCTGGTTGAGACACTGACAAGCGCCCGCCGCCGCTGGCGCGATTTCTTGGCGTTTAGACACGCCGCATCTCGCGCAGGTGAAGCACCGCTTGAAGGGGCTATTTCCCCGCAGGCTCTCGCACAGTCCATGCGGGCGCAAGACGAAGTGTCATACGCATTAGGTGATCGCGGGTCGTTTGGTGATTTGGCCCGCGCAGGCGAACAAATCTTACGTCCCGCGCCAGCCGTATCGGCAGGTGGTGTCCGCGAAGTCCCGTCAATGCAAGCCGCGCAGGCAGCAGAGACAATGGCGACTATCGGCAGCGCAATCAGCCCAACGGCTGCTGCTGCGGGCGCGGTTGGGGCAAGGCTTTTCCCCGGTATGCGTAAAGGGTTCGTGAACGATCCGCTGATGCAACAGTATTATCGGCTTGGTTACCTGCCAACACCTGACCCGCTGCCCCTTTCGACGCGTATGCTTACGTCAGGTCCGCTTTCGATCCTTGGGCAAGGCGATTAAAAGAGCTTTTCTTGCTCTTCCTTTTGGCGTTGGCGTTTAGGCGCTGACGCCTTTTTCTTTTCGCGCAACTCTTTGATCACGTCAGCCGCTGTGTCGCACAGCTTGAAGACGGCACGATGGTTGGGAAAACGGTGCGCGATGCGCAAGTCTCTCTCAAGATTGTCCAGTTCTTCGTTGGTCATGGTGTTACCTTCCGGTTTGCGGTTTCAATGCGTTCAGCAAGTTGCGCTGCACGGCGTCTTTGTTTCCAAGCACGCTCATCACGCGCTCATCGATAGTGCCTTTGGCTAAGATATGCGCCACCCTGACGGGGCGCGTTTGCCCTTGGCGGTGAAGGCGCGCGTTGAACTGTTGGTATAGCTCAAGCGACCAGTTTAATCCAAACCACACGCACAGCGCCCCACCCTTCTGCAAGTTAAGGCCGTGCCCAGCGCTGGCAGGGTGGGCCAAGAGCATTGGGATTTCGCCACGGTTCCAAGCATCAATCGTTTCCTGCTTTTTGTCCAGAACCCTGGCGTGCGGGAACCTCTTAAGCAAGCGGGCGAGATCCGATTTGTAGTTGTAAGCCACAAGCATCGTTTCCCCCTCATTGTCTTCAACGATCTCTGCAAGCGCGTCCAACTTCGCCTTGTGTGTCTCTGACCAGTTCCCGTTGGCGTCGGTATAAAGTGCGCCATTGGCGTACTGCATCAACTTGTTCGCCAGCACGGCGGCGGTGGATGCCTCGACTTCTTCACCGTCGTCCAGTTCGGCCAACATGGTCCGTTCGAAATGCAAGTAGCTTTGCAGCGTGGTGGCATTCAGCGGAACTTTTACGCTGAGATCGATCCGCGCCGGGACATCCAAGTAATCGTCGGCGCTCATGTGGATGATCTTGTCTGTGAGCAGGTCGTGTATCTTATGGTCTGCGCCTTTGCGCGGCTCAAACTTACGACCCCAATAGTCGGCCTCAAAGAACCGTTGCTTGTAGTTTGTCAGAGTGCGACCAAGACGCTCGCCGTAGTCCACCAGATACATCTGCGCCCACAAGTCGAGAAGGCCGTTGGGGCTGGGCGTCCCGGTCAGCAGGACGACGCTGTCGATCTGTGGCAGCATCTTGCGCAGCGCCTTAAAGCGTTTGCTCGACGCGTTCTTGAATGACGAACTTTCATCGATCACGACAACGTCGAAGTCCCAGCGCGAGCCGTATTGCTCAACGAGCCACGGGATGTTCTCACGGTTTATGACATAGATGTCAGCGTCGAGGCTCAACGCTTGCCTGCGCGCCTTGTCGCTACCCGTGGCGACTGACACACGCAAATGCTTGAGATGGCCCCACAGCCGCGTCTCCTGCGCCCACACGCTGTTCGCAACGCGCAGCGGTGCGACGACCAAAACCTTCCGCGCTAGAAAGCCGTCAAGCATGTCGCAGATCGCGGTCAAGGTCGAGGTCGTTTTCCCCAACCCCATTTCAAGCGCCAACATGCAACGCTTCTCTTTGAGGATGAAGCTGACAGCGCGTTCCTGATAGGCGTGAAGGTTATGGCGTGAAAGCATTCGCGTCATCCTTGTTATCGATCACCCGCACGTCACAGCCCAACGCTCTGCGAGCCGCGTGGTCACGTTCTTGCAGGGGCGTCGGTTTCTTCCCCGGTGCCTTCAACTCAACAAAAATGATTTTGCCCCCAGGCATTGTGACGATGCGGTCAGGCACAGACCTCTTGGTAGGCGAAGTGAACTTCTCACATGTACCGCCCAGCGCCTTAACTCTGCGCACCAGTGCTTGCTCTACGTCGCGTTCAAGCATTTTATATGTTCACCCCCACCTGCTTAAAGGCCATCTGCGCCATGCCCACATACCGATCGACATCGGCATCCTCTGGAAACTCCTCTGGTAAATCAAGGCACGGCCTACTTCCGTCGCTCTGCGGAACTTTGTTGCTGTTCTTGGCGTAGTTGATTGTCTCGTCTGGGCCAACATCGGTGCTATAGTAAAAGCGAACAGCCTTACCCAAAGCCTGATCGCGCCACACCGCACCGCCAGTGACTTTGCGCAGCATCACGAACTTGTCGATGTCTCGGCACCCACGAATGACTTCCCGGTAATCGGCTTTGCCCGCGAGGTGTGCGGCAACCGCGTCAGACACGATTGTGAATTGCGGGTTCTTCATCAACCCCGGTTCGGCAAAAGCACCCTTGCGCTTCGTAGAACCATCTGGCTTGACCGCGATGTAATTGTTCACATCGCGCGAGTGAAGGCTGCGGTAGTCGCTGCGTTCCAAGGTGTAGGACGTGTCCAACTCCCAGTTCCACATCACCACCCCGACCTCATCCTCAAGGCTCTTGGGGTACAACGCGACAATGCCATCGGTGTTCGCGCTGACGACCTTAACCCCAATCTGTTCCAACCGTTCGATCAGCATCAGCAGTGCGAACTGTCCGGTCAGGGTGGTCTGGATTAAGAGGTTCGGCGCGTAAAGGGCGCTGTACTTGCTTCCCAGTTTCCCAAAGCTGCCGTTGACGACAATCTTCAGCGTGTCCGCGGTCACCTTGTCGCCCGCTCTCTTTGCTTTGATCCGCCGATCGACGATGCTCTGGTAAACCCGCGAGAACACGTCGCCCATGTTGTCTGGCGTGATACCCTGCTGCAAGATGATGGACGGATAATACGACGCTACGTCGAAGTCGGCCAAGACGTAACCCGCCCCAGCGTACACGCTCTGACCCTTTTCGCACGAATGCAGACCGCCGATACCCATCTGGTATTGACCGTCACCGATTGCAATCTTGGTGTCTTTTAACCAGCGCGGCATGACGATAGAGCCGTTGGCCCCGGTTTCGAATTTTTCATCTAACACGCGGCGCAGGATGTCGTTGAGTTCTGGTGACTTAAAAGAAATGATCTTTGGGTCCACGTAGCGGAACGTCTGATCGTCTTTGTACTTCGTCGGTCTTAGGCGCTTGTCGGTTACGGCTTCCACTTCTGAGCGCAACACAGCTTCCGCGATCTGGGCGTCAGACTTCGATCTGAGATCGACAAAATATTCTTCACCCATGTCAGCCCGCAGAGCCACTTGCTTATCAACTGAGCAAAACAACCCGTCGGTCACACGCAGGTCGTTCGCGCAATACTTTTTCAGCAGGTCACGATCTCCTGGCGAGATGCTTGCGCTTGGCTCAATGGGTAGGTCTTGCAGCTTGGGATACCCCATCCGCCCCGCGTACACTTTGAGGCTCGCCCGTCCCGGCACGACCTCAATGATATCGATGTGGTCCCACTGCGGTGGTATCTTTATCTTCTCATCCCTGCCGACCTGCCACGCCTGTTTGCCGCTGGTGATAATCGTATCGCTCAGTTCCTTGAGTTCTTCGCAGCTACGGTTTTGCAGCGCTGCCGCGATCATCAACAGGTCATAGTGGTTTCCGTTGAAGCTGATCGTTAAGTGGTTGCGCATCAAGTTCGCAACCTTCGCCACGTTCAGCGGCTTACCGTCGTACATCTCGAACGACGCCACCTTGCCGTTTTGTCGGTCAAGGAAGCATATTAGGAAATAGTCGCGGTAGCATTCTACGTCGAGTATTAGCGCCATGAGGGGTGTCCTCCATATCCGGCATGAGGAAAGGGGCGACAGGTGCCGCCCCTAAAATTTTACATGAAGTCGTCTTCGTCCACGTCATCAAAATGATCGAAGTCGTCAAGGCTGGCTGTGACACCGTCCGCAAACGGCTCACCATCCTTGATGAACTGGACGCCAAGAAGGTTGGCGTTGATACGCTTGCCGTACTGGTTGTTCTGCGCCCAGAGTTCCAAGACACCGTTGACGTAACAGCCGGCGTAAATGCGCCCGTCTTCTTCTGCCAGTTGGGTGCGATCACGATCCAGAATCATCGGGCGTTTGGCGTTAGACGCCTTGATCGACATGTTCCCGGCATAACCAACGTAGTCGATATCGTCCCCATCCTTGAGACAGATTTTGTCAGCCTTCAGCTTTGCGCCCTTCAACTTGTCTTTGGTCAGGTCGCTGATCGCAGTCTCAATCTCAGCAATCGTGGCCGCATGCTCTTCCTTGTCCAACAAGAAGGTCGCTTCGAACTTCGTTTCCTCGCCTGAGAACGTCGCCTTGCGGAACAGGCTTGGGAACGAGATGCGGACGTTGTTCAGTTTGATTTTTGACATTTTATTACCTTTCAGGTTTTTGCAACAGGGCGTTGCGGCTATTCGGTGACATCACCGAAATCTTCAAGCGACACACCAATGGCTGGTCGCTTATCACTTTCTGGCGCAAGTGTCGGTGCGCCATGGGGCTTGATAATCAATTCCCCGATCTCAGCAGCGCGGGTCTTACCCAACGCCTTTTCGGCTTGCGCCGGGGAAACGATCTTGGGTTTGCTGAACGCCTTGTCACCCAGCAACTCTGTCAGCGCCGCCTCGGCCTCTCGCTCGTCGGACCATTTGCGATTGCTGCGACCCTCGACCAGCTTGTAGCCCGGAAACCCGTCACCATCTTCAAGACGATCCTTGGCCAACTTCTCAATCGCACCCAACCAACCTTCGATCAGCGGCTTGGCGTCGAGGGCCACGCGCATCTGCTGTTCTGTAAGCGTGTTGGCCTTGGGCATGTTGTCGAGGTCGTCAAAGTCCGAAAGCAACGTCGCCTCGGTGTGCCTCATCAGCGCCTGACATGACGCCTTTGCTTTGCAGAAGCGGCACTGCTTTTCCCCCGGCTCGCGCGGGGCGTCTGGCTCTGCGGTCAACTCCGCGCGTTGCTTCGCCAGTTCAGCCCAGCGCAGCAGCGCCGGGACGGCGATCTCCCATTCGCTGATGTGATCCAGCCTTGGCTGCACGATGGTTATCAAGACGCGATCAATATGCTGAAACATCGACCAGATTGCATAAGCGCCGAGAGCATATAGCATGCCCTGCGGATTTTCCTCGGCATCGACGCGCACACCCATGCCGTATTTGAGGTCAACGACGTGGAGGGTCTTCCCGTTCACGATCACAGCGTCTGCGGTGCCAAAGCCACCGGGAACCCAATCGCTGTAATCAACGCGCTGTTCGATTTCCATCGCGTCTGCGGCGATGGGGGTGGAATGCGCCAAAACATAGTCAGTGTAGACGCGCACGAACTCGGCCATCTCGCTGTTCGGATGCTTGTCCAGAACATCGTTCGCGTCGTCAGAAAGCAGCGCCTTCTCCGCAAGGTCGTGCGCCTCAGTTCCCTCAAGCGCAAACGGGCTTGTCTTGTCGGGTAGACCATCTTCCGCCGCCACGCTGCCTGGGCAGGCCATCCATCGGTGGGCGTTGCTTGCGCCCAGTTTGGCGTGTGCTATCTGACCCATCGATCTAGTCCCAACCATGTTCGGCAAAGTAGCTGCGCCACGTTAGAACGCGGCCCGCCTCCAGAATGCCCTTCAGATACTGCACGGCTTCCTTGGCCCTCGGTTCTACGTTAATCCCGTCGATG
>Ga0208793_1002018_pt1 | contig 10945 bp, 7 predicted proteins | sample 17_taG_FD_184092 | JGI IMG/M metagenome (GOLD analysis project Ga0208793, IMG submission 184092) | Marine viral communities from the Subarctic Pacific Ocean - 17_ETSP_OMZ_AT15314 metaG (SPAdes) (version 2) | ecosystem: Environmental > Aquatic > Marine > Oceanic | place: Pacific Ocean | collected...
GTAGTATCTATTACAACTTTGTTTAGTGCATCACTGTCAGCTATCAGAGGTACGTAACCACCTTCAGTGGAACTACCATCGTGCTTGTGTCCAGTAGCTAAAGCAAAAGTATCTCGTAGAGCATTGTACTCTGCGTTTACTGGTGCAGCTTTAATAACCGCATTAGCGATAATGTCTGCTGCTGATTGTCTTGAATAACCTGCCATTTAAAGTCTATCCCCCACGCCAAACGTCACAACTAGCCCTTGAATACTGTGTGATGCACTGGTGTCATTAGTAACATATTTAAAAGAAACTGATCTACCTGAACCCGAAATATTAGTACGTTGTACTGGTGATGGATTACCATCAAATATAGCTGTGCTATTATATGTTGCTTCGTTATAATATGCAGCAGCACCTGTTGTTGATAAATTAAAGTTAGTTGGGTTTAACGTATCTACATCTTCGTAGTCATACACAGCCGACATAACAATAGAGTTATCACCTTCAGAACGTAAGTAAGTAGCTACACTATAAAATATTTTTCTTTGTTCTGGATCTTGTAGGTAATAGTAAGGAGTCTGAAAAATACTAAATATTGGATCACCTGCAAAACTGTTACCTACCTCTTGTTGTTGCACTTTACCTGCTGAAGTACCGTGTATAACAATTTCGTTTTGCCCTATGTAACCACTAGCTGCACACGTAGCTGTAATACCTAACATCTGACTGTATTCAAACTGTAGACCGTTAGGTGTTTGTCTAAAACCACCTATAATACCTTGAGTGTCACTACCTGCAAAGAAATACCTAAACTGTGTTTTTTGTCTTATTACAACAGCGTTAAGGCCTTCAAGGTCAATATCAAAAATGATGTCTGTAAAAATAGATTGTATGTCTTTTGATATTGTTTCAAGATTAACATCTCCTATCTTATCTGTACCAGAAATAGGACGTAGACCATCTTGTGATAAGAACAATAAGTCACCACCAATTTCTATAACACTATCTGTAGCTAAACACCCAAGGTCATCTGTAACAGTCTGTAGTGTAAAGTTAGCTAATGCAGTACCACCTAGTTTTTTAATATTGGTAGAACCAAATATAAACAGTTCGTTTCTAAATGATTTGATAGCAACTATAGGAAAACCTACATTTATGACACCTGCACCATCACTAGCAGCAAAATTTGTTTCTGCTAGTGGAGCACTAAAAAAGAGTTTAGTTGGATGTGCAGGATCACCTGCTAAGAATAAATGATTTTGAAATATTGCAGAAAACTTAGGATCGGTAGGAGCACTACTATGTGTAATCTGTGTGTATGTTGTACCATCATAAGTAGCTGCAGGATTTATACCATCTGTTAAAACTACTTTTGGTGTAGCAAAGTTAAGTCTAGAGAATCTAACTTTAGTTACCCCTACCATTGTAGGTGAACCTGCAGTTGTTACAGCATCCCAAGCTGAACTAGAGTTATTCCATTTATGTAAGTAGTTGTTACCTGATGAAGGTTTTCTACAAGCTAGTATGCCATCGTTTATACCGTCAGCTACAACTACACCTAGTACACTTCCTGTGCCTGTAACTGTGCCGTAGTTATTAGCAAACCCACTTATCTTTCTGTAACCACCAGTAACAGCAGGTTCGTAATTAATTAAAGATATAGCAGATCCAGGTTGTGTTTCACCCTGAGACAACACATCTCTACTAGTGTTTAAACCACCTTGTGCAAAGACTTTAAAGGAGGCTAGATTATCAGCCATTAGAGTACTCTTCCTAGCACTTGGTTAGAAGAGTTTATTCTGTCTACTACTGTTGATCTTACTCTTAGAGGTTCGTCAACAAGAACTCTTCTCATTAACTTTATACCATCTTCAAAATTGTTTTGGTGCATTGCAGCACTCTGTTCATTAGATCTAAACCTCATCATGTACATCATAGCACCATCAATAAGAACGTGTTTAAACCTGTCAGGTATTATTGCTGTGTCGTTAAAAGCTGATAAGTCAGCAGGAAACTTGTAGTACACATATTCTATTTCGTAGGAGTTGTCAGGAATAGGTGTGACTCCAAACTTTAGTTCGTCAGTTTGATAGATTAGAGTTGGAGAAGATATTCCTGCTTGATCCCCTGTATCATCAAAATGTCTGTATCTCTGAATGTACTCTTCATAACTAACAGAAGGAAGGTGCATTGGAGTATTGTCTACTGATGTTAATTTTTTAATGTAGAAGGTTTCCCAATCAGCACCAGAATAATCAGTAGGAAAATCGTATTGTCTAGTTCCTGCTGCCAACGTTTGTGTTTGTGTTGTTTTTAAAAATGGGAACTCTTGTCCTGTCTGAATGATGTTTCTAATGGAGTTATTTATTGCGTCTTTAGCTAAAGCTTGAACGTTACGTACTGTATCAAAGCCATCACCAGAAGTATCAAGTGTGACCTCGTTAAGCCTACGTAACAATTCGTTAACTAGAACAACATATGTAGCCATTACAAAAATCCTTTAGATAAGCTAAAGGGGCAAGTCTCCCTGCCCCTAAAGTTTTATTTATGCAAGTGTGTCACGGTCTACTTCTTGAGCAGTACCGTCCTTACCCATATCTGTGCAATCCATCATCCATGCCCAAATTCGGATCTTGCCTGTAGTAACAGCACCACCAGACAATGTTGCAATTGTCATGTCGATGTTGTCATCAGCTACAGCCATTAATGGTTGGAAAGCCGCAGGGTTCTGTGCAACTACTGCTGCAGCAGATGTTCCATCAAATCCATCTACAAAACAATCGGCATCAGCCCCTGTTCCTAGATCTAGAGTTAATGTAGAACCGTCAGAAGCTGTATCAACTTCCATACCTGCGTTAAGGATCATAGTTCCTTTTTTGACAGCAATCACTGGAATGACATCAGATGCTGCAAGAGCAGAACCTTTGTCAGACAAAGCAGTTGCTAGATTCAAAACAGTTTGAACCATGTAGGGTTTTCTACCTGGGTTGCTGTTCGCTCCCCTTGCAGATTGAAGTGTATTATCACCTAAAGCCATAATTCAATCTCCCCTTACGCTGCGTTATATTTAGCAGTTACGATTGCTTCTGGACGAAGAATCTTCCTGCCGTATAGATGCATACCACGAACAATGTCAGCAAAGCTGTCAGGGTCACGGTAAGTTTCAGTCTTGCTGATCTGCTCCGCTGTTGCGACTGCAGAATCATGTCCGGCAACAATAACACCATAGTTAGTGTTTTGGTTTGCAGAGCCTGTAGTTCCTGAACCTGTACCTACTGAAGGAAGGTTTGAGGAAGTATAGAGTCTGAAGCCATGCATGTTGTTCAGTACTAGACCGTTACGTAGAGCACCTGATTCACCGTAATCAGCATTTAAGAATCGAGAATCCTCGTCTGCTAATATTTCCATGAATACTGGGTCAACTACGAGCCATCTACCTTGTGAGTCAACTTGTTGTTGATCCAACAAACGCTTCATGCGTGATATAATCATCGCAGGAGAAACAGTTGCTGTTGGTAGTGCAGTTGCACCTGGTAGACGTGCTGCTACAGGGATTGAGTGATCTGCTGCAGAACTAGTTGTGATGTTACCAAATGAAGACTTGATAAGTTTCATTGAAGATAACAACTCGTCTGAACCTGCTGTTGATACAGCTTTTGAACCATTTGTCTGGTCATTAACTGTGTCAGCGTCAGTATGTAAAGCAGACTGTTTAAAACCTGATAGATAGCCAAGAACTTCTTGGTCATGCTGATCAGCTAAACGGTATGCTGCACGATCTGTTGCAAGTTGCATAAAGTTTACGTGTGAGTGCGCTTCCTCTATATCGTCAATCTTAAAAGCATAGTAGTTCGCTTTATCTACGACTAGAGAAAAGTCTTCATCATCAAGATCCTGTGCTGTGATATTCGTACCTCTAGCATAGGAAGACACAGAAATTTCTGGTTCCTTGATAATTTTCACCGTATCTCCTTGTGCGCTGATCTCTCCGAAATAATCAGAGTTGGTGATGTCACCGCACACAGTTGCCTTGCGAAAAGCAAGCTGTACTTTTTTGGAGTATATGATACTGGAAAAGTTACCGTTTGGTAAGTTACCGTATCCTCCTGCTGTTGAAAAAGCCATGATTAAATCCTCCATGATATTTGGCTTTGAGAATAAAGCTTAAACACCTGAAAGAGGCTGTATGTTTTCTAGGGTGCAGAAAGCATTCGGTTGCGCAACAGAATACCACTGGGCCTATACTTAAACAGGTAGTTCTTTGTAGTTTAGACTTTAGAGAAAAGTATCTTTGAAGGTAGTCCTTACGGAGGCTTCAAGTCAGATACTGGTAGTTATATGCTTGACTTAATATATGTCAACCATTTATCTTGCAGAACCAGTTATATCATAAACAAACTTGCCATTACGCATCGCTTCGTTTATTTGATCCTGCTTTTCTTCAAACTCTTTAGATGACATTCTAGATACATCAGACTCTTTAATAGTGCCTTGTACACCTTTTTCATCAATAGAAGTTCGAGAACCTTTAGCAACAGTAGACGCTGCAGCCTTCTTAGACTGTTTCTTAGCTGATATAGTCATACCGTTGTCTATCTTATATAAATCAATTACACGTACAACTGATGCAGGATCATCCATATTTTCATAGAGTGCATCCTTAACCCATTTAGGTTGTGCATCAGCCCAATCATGGAACTGATCTGCTTGTCTTAATTCATCAAAGTCTTCGTGAGACCTACGAATAATGTTTTCTGCTTTTACTCTTTGAGCTTCAGAGTGAGCGTCATCTAGTTCTTGTAACCGTGATTCAGCTTTGTTGAACATCTCCTGTGCTTTCTTAGCAGCAATAGTTTCAACAATACCTGCAACATCTGGATACTCACTTGCCCACTTTTCTATGTCTTCATCAGACTTAGGGGGAACAATACCCTCACGTTTACTTTTAGCTTCTAGAGCTTCAAATCTTTCGTTCCACTCTTTTTCCTTGTCTGACATATGCCTACGCAAATCGCCATAACGTTTCTTAAAAGATTTCTCTTCGGCACTTAAGCTACTATCGTCTTCCTGTGCTTCGGTTTCCTCTTTGGTTTCTTCTTGTTTGGAATCGTCTGTGGCTTGTACTTCGGTGTCATCAGTATCTTCGCCACTGGATTCACTTTCAGTAACTTCTTCACCACGAGCCTTTGCCTCTAGTTTAGCAATCTCAGCTTCTTCAGCTTCCATCTGTTTTTGTTTTTTAGTATGGTTGTACCCACGATCTACAAAACCTGCAGTCTTCGGTCTTTCCATTTCAGTTAGTTCAGGCATTTAAAGTTCTCCTTTATGTTGGGGCCAGGAACCATTCCTGGGTAGCCTTATAGTTATTGTTTACTTGTTGCCTTTTTTATTCATTAGTCCACCTTCAGCTCTACCTCCCTTGTAGCCTTTAGTGGCTTTACTTTTTCTTGTATCAAGTTTTTTCTTTTCTGCAGAAGTTATAGATTTTTTACCACTCTGAGATGAAAAGAATTTTTTATCTTTTTTCTTTCTTCTTTCTGCAGCAGCTTTTCTTGCAGCTTCTTGTCTATCACCTGGTTTTTCATAAATAGTTCCACGTCCACTACCTACAGGTTTTATTGCAGCTTCTCTATCACCTGGTTTTTCATAAATAGTTCCACGTCCACCTGATGGACCTGGAGCTGCATTACCATCAGTAGCAGGTTTTTTAAGTTTAGCTCTGTTTGCTATTTTTTGTTCGTCACTAAAGATAGGATCACCAGTCTTTTCATCTCTTGTATACTCAAGACGAAGACGATCAAGGGCTGCTCTAGCTTTTGCATCTCCATCTGCTACTTCTTTAAATACGTTATCTATGAAGTTTGTAAAACCTGAAGCGTTGTCAGTTATCTTTTTAATTTGAGCGTCAACAAAGTCTGTTTCCATACCCTGTGCTTGAAGAATAAATCTTGAAGCCCTTAGATCAGATAAAGAACCTAGAGAAGGAACAGTACTTGCTGCAGCACCTAACGCTCCTCCTACTGGACCTGCGATTCCGAAACCAACTTCAGTAATTTTTTTACCAGTACCAGGATCAAGCAAACCCTGCGTAGAATTTTCTACAAAAGTTTTAATAGAATCTGGGTTACTCCAGTCTACTTTTTCACCCCAGTTTTTAAAACCAAAACCAAAACCACCAGTTCCAGACTTGTTACCTACAGTAATGTTAGTACCACCACCTCCAGTTCTGGTAGGTGTAGTAGGTGTGATAGTCGTATCAGTAGGAGTTGTTGTTGTTTCTTCAGTTGTGGTAGTTGTAGTTTGTGCGCCAGTTAGGATAGTCCAACCTGCAGCTAACCACTTCTTCATCTGTTCTCTTGTCTTAGCTTCTGCCTCAACACCTTCTGGAGATCTCATCATCACTGGAGTAAAAGCATTTTGAGTAGCTTGGTTTATTGCTTGCTCTGTTGTCTGAGATGTTTGAGTAGTCGTTGAAGGGGATAAGAATGAGTAGTTAGGTTGGTTGTAAACAGTAGGTGTAATAGCTTGAGTCTGTAATTGATTTACAGGAGCAGAGCTACCACCTCCAGAATAACCCATTGTGTTGCCTACGGCTTTTGATGGCTCTTGGTTATATAGTTGCTGTTGTTGTAGATAAGGGTTCTGTACAGCACCACCCTGCTCCATACCCATCATAGCTTCTACTGCTTGCTGTTCTTCTGATGTAAGACTTTCGTTCTTAGGACCACCTGCAGGAACAGGCTCTCCACCTATACGTCCATTGGCTTCCATTTCAGCTAGACCCATCTTAGCTTGATCTCTTAGATCCTCAAAGAACTTGACACCGTAGTATCTGACAACATCAGCAGGAACAACATACTCACCCTCAGAGAGTTGTGCAGGAATATCATCTCGTACTTCCTCTGCGAGAGAGCCAGGTGGTACTTCGTTTCCTGATACTGGATCTACGTCCATACCATCATCTGCTATTCCACCCTCATCCATGAATGCCATCTTCATTTGATCGTCCATTACTGCACCGCCCTTGTTAAATGTTCTAATACTTTGATAGACTGGATGCTCTTTACCACGAACAGAAATGTTTCCAATCTGAGGACCAATCTCAATCTCACCAACTACAGTAGGTCTAAGTCTTGGTTCTGTTTTTGAGTTAGGATATTTTTTAAGATTAACACCTTTAGAAAAATCTGTTTCTATTGTGTAAAAATGTTTACCCCTGTTTTCTACAGAAATGAGAGTTGCAATATCTTCCATTCCTTCAGGTGCTTTAGTCCACTTCCAACCTGCTTTCTTTTTAAACAAGTTAGTTTTTATTTGTGTCTTTCCTTTACCTACAGATCCTACTTCTTCCACGTTGTCATTAGATACTTTAAAAGATGGTTTACCCTCTGGTGAAATACTAAGTTTAGCACTTGATACATTCCTGCCTGATAAAACTTCTCCTGTGGCAGGGTTTAAATAATCACCACCTTTAGGTCTTGATTCTTCTGGAAACATTCTTTCTGGTTTAGGAAAAACAGAAATCATTTCTTCATTAAGTTTTTTACTAGTAGCTAGGGCTTCTGGGTAACTAATCTTAGAAGATTTTTCTATAATATTCTGTGGAGAAAAAGGACTGTCTACTAACTCTGCCCCATTCTTATATCTGATTTCAGCTTTAATATTTGGAACACCTAACTCTTTTGCTAATGTTGCTCTAGTGTTTCCTTCTATTATGTAAGCTTCACCTTTATGGTTTACCTCTATCAGAATAGTTTTATTAGGATCAAAACCTTCTTTATCTACAGTTTTTTTAAGTCTGTCATATTGAGGTTCTCCTTTTTTTCTAACCTCACCTCTAGCTCCTTTTAAAGAAGAGATAACATCAGTATCTAAAAAAAGAGGTTTATCTTTACTAGTTCCTAAGAAAGCTGTAGTTGCTCCATCAAGAAGATTCTTTGATTTATTAGCTTCTTTTATTTTTCCAGAAAGCCAATCCTCTGAACCTCCAAAACCTTTAGTTACTGGATTGTCTTCTTTGTACCCAAAATCATCTAGTGTAAAACGTTGTTTCTTTCTGATAGCTCCTGCACCAAATGCTGACATTGCTGTAGGATTTATCTCGTACTGTTTTACTTTGTCAGCTAGAGCCTTGATACCTTTGGCTCCGTATTTACCTGCAACACCACCCATAAGAAGTAGACCACCTTCTATGGCAGCACTCTGACCTGCTTCTGTAAACTGGCTCTTTATATAATCGTAGTCACGTTCTTCTTCAGGCTTCATGTACTCCTGTGCAACATTTACTATGTTTACACCTGAGTCATAAAACGGTACGACAAAAGATGCAGCCTTAGATATATCTTCCTCTAAGTTTCCTGCTTCTCCTACAAACTTGTCAGCTTCCTGCTGTGCTCCTTCAGCAGTGTAACCAAACATCTCCATCTGCTCTGCTACACCACCCTCGTTATACTGACCTGTACCAAAGTGTCTACTAGGTGTGAACAGATATTCAATAAAACCTTTAAAAGAAGTTGAACTTTCTTTTTTCTCTTCTTTTTTGTCTTCTGGTAGATTAGGAAAAGTTTCTTCTGGAAAACCTTCTTCAATAGCACCCTTGTCAAACATAGTGTCTGATCTCCATTGTGCATACTCAGAAGCTTTTTCTTCACTAGAAAATACAGGTAATTTTTCACCTGTAATAAAGTCTTTACCTTGATTGTCTTTTAGTCTTTGTTTTACTTTTTCGTCACTAAGTCTATTACCACTTTCATCAATAGTAGGAGCAGTAATCCATCCAGTGCCAAAAGGTATTGTAGTACTTACCTCAGAATACCTAGTTCCTTTTTTACCAGTTATTTCACCAGTTTCATCAACCCAAACAGGTCTTCCACGTAATGTTTTTTCATTTGTTTTAGATCTAGGTCTAAGTTTAGGTTTAGTCTGGTTTAGGTCCATTCACTTCATCCCTGAGAAACTTTAGCCTACGTAAAGATTTTGCTTCACCCTGTAGTCTAAACAAGTCTTCTGCTTTTAAGGTTTGTTCCATTTGTACGTGTATGTGGTTTAGTCTTCGATCTAGTTCTTGATTCAGTGAATCCCAGATTTCGTGATTGTTTACTATTTGCTTTAGGCTCATGCTTGTCCTTCACCTGTGTTAGCTGAGAAACCCTGCTCTCCTGGGATTGGTGCTGTCCCTGTACCTATTTGCCCACCGCCTGAACCAGTTGTGTCTTGTACCTGTACACCTGCAGGAGCACCCTGTTGTGGTGCGTTAGGATCTACTTGTGGTGGTGGTGGTGGATTTTCTGCTTGAAACTTCTTGAGGATCTCAGCCTGTATAGCTGCATCACCCATAGAGTTTGTAAGTTTTTCAGGATCAAGATCCATAGACTTAGCAATCTCTCTGATAATATAATCCATTTTTGCAAAAGGTGCAAGTACTGGATTCTGTACAACGCCAAGAAATTGCATGAGTCTTTGGCTACGAACCTCGTTAGCCATCAAACTTTCAGTACCCTCTGCTTTAACTTCTAGATCCCCTTTGATTTCACTGTCGTAATCAAACTGCATATTAAAATGAAAGAAGGCTTTACCAAGAGGGCCAAGTAGATAGTCATCTACATTTTTAACAACAGTACGTATGCTACCGTTGGCAGCAGACATAAGCATAGAAATACCAGAAGCAGTACGGCCCACTCCTTGTACGCCTGTTTGACCATGAGCGAAAGAAGGAAAACCTGTTGATTCATCTGACAGCACCCTTGCTTTATCGAACATCTGCATGTTCTCGTTAGATACGTTTGGAAACTTAGTGCCAAAGATAGCTTGACCAGGAGCACCACCTTGTCTCCTAAAGACCTTACCAGGATAGATAGATAAGTCCTGCCCAGGCATAAGGTTAGTTTCGTCAATCTCAATAAGAAGATTACCAGACAGTGCAGCATTGTCCACACTCATCCTCATAAAACCATTCATGAGTGTTTGTGTATCATCCATGTTTTCTGCTATACCAATACCAAAGAACGAGTACGGATTTACTTCAAATGGTACTGCGTAGTATGGTAAGATAGAAGGAGTAAATGGGTTCATTACAAGGCGTAACACTTGACCGTTACAAATCCATATGTTTACAGATACTTGATCTTGATCTTTTAATTCCTTTGGTATCTCTACATCATGACCTTCTAAAATGTCTGTATCAACATAACCCCAGAACTCAAGGACGTTAAATCTTTCTGATCTAGTCTCTTGGTCTGCGTCTTCCATGACTTGTTCCCACCACTCTTTAGAGTAGGACTCACCAATCTCAATAGCAGTGTTGATTGCATTTGATCTGAAGAATGGTCTACGTTTTAGAGCACGTATCTGTGACCTAGACATTTTATGTTTTTCAATTACGTACTCAGCCTCATCCATGTTGTTAGCATCTGGGTCAGGATAAAAGTTCCAAATACTTACACTAGATGTTTGGGGTACGGTTTTAATAGTAGGGTTATACTCTCCATCTTCTGACCAAGAAGGATACTCTTTATCAAGAGCAAATGGACCCTTCATGATACCTGTGCCAAACAAAGCAGTTTCAAAGGCAGCTATACGTAATTGTTTCTTAGCATTAGACTCATCTAGTTGATCATGTATTTTCTTTTCCATCTTTTTAGCTGCAACCATAGCAGGATGAAAAGTAATCTTAGATGGCGTTTCACCTGGTCCTTCTTCTACCTTGTCTTGTACAGGAGATAGTTTGTCTTTTAAAGATCCTAGTCTTTCCCTTAGATCAATGATAGTTTCACCAGGCTGTAGTTTAGAATTGTCAGACATATACGAACTGTCTTTTGATACAGCACTTTGTATGTTAGGATCTGTCTCAAAGTTTACAGACTCAGATATACCCTCTGGTAAAACAGTAGGGTTAATAGAAATAGGAAACTTGTTAGAGCCAAAGAGAACATCTACAATTTGACCATAAGCTGCAAGAACT
>Ga0208793_1002032_pt1 | contig 10877 bp, 5 predicted proteins | sample 17_taG_FD_184092 | JGI IMG/M metagenome (GOLD analysis project Ga0208793, IMG submission 184092) | Marine viral communities from the Subarctic Pacific Ocean - 17_ETSP_OMZ_AT15314 metaG (SPAdes) (version 2) | ecosystem: Environmental > Aquatic > Marine > Oceanic | place: Pacific Ocean | collected...
TCCTTTTGAAAAGACCGACAAGAAAGCTGAAGAGAAACCTGAGATAGTTACAGATACTAAATCATAGAAAAATTAAGGTCGCAAATTAGACAATCAATGTCTTTTTTGCGACCTTTTTTTTCGCTTGCGGTCAGTAGCCTCTTTGTCGTTTCACTTCAGCTACAGTTCTTTGAGCTTGAGATTTCAACTCATTACATTCTTTAATAGGAATACCTGATTTTCTATTTAATCTATATTCGTTATTAATCATCCATGGGTTGATCTTAGGAGTCCCTGCAAGTTTCATAGGACCTCCACATTCTCTTAACATGTACTCATCTGTGTACCCTTTATGAGCCAATATATTATGGTCTTTATAAACACCTTTGTTTCTCGCCATGTTAACCTCCTCTTATGACATTTTCCATACTAACTTCATCACCTCTAGTAGAGACCCTTCCTTTAATATCATCAACTTTTGGTGAAAACAAATCGTCAAAACCAATATTCTCTATTGGACCACCTTGTTCAGCTGTAAGTCCTATAGATTTAGGACTACTTCTATCCATTTTATCACCCATAGCATTAAAGTATCCAGATCTAAACCCTTCAATTGCATCTGTAGTAGGGTCAGGCATCTTCTCTGCCAAATAAGCCTCTATTCTTTTTATTATAGTTTCGACTGGTATTCCCGTAGCTTCACTAAGAGAGTCAATCATTTCTTTTCTGAGATTATAATTGTTATGCATATCTTTAAAGGTTTTACCAGCTAACTGTCTAAACACATCAATATCTGTAGGTCTAATAAAGAAAGCATCGTGGACTACCATTACGGGTATACCAATTTTATCAGCTTCTATTACAAGTTTTTGTAAAAAACCAGCATCCATATTATGAGTAGCATTAGGTGCTAAGGCACCATACATATTTTTCTGATCATCTACACCAAATGGACCTTCTTTTAACATTTTATTGTCAACAGCTAATAGCCCTAAATCTTCAGGAGCTTTACCCTTATCTATAGCTTTTTGGTAAGCTTCTCTAGATTTAACATCATCAGGACCTAAAGCAGTTGTTTCAGTATTATAATATTGAACATCTTCAAATTCTAATCTGGTTCTAGTTTTACCTTTACCTTTAGACCCTGTTCTGTAAGAACCTTTAGTTTTAATGTCAGGAGTTCTTTTAGGATTAATTTTACCTCTAAGTTGTTCAATAGTTGTGGCGTATATTGTAAAATCAGAAACACCTCCAAATGGAGACTTTACTAATAAAGGTTTTCTAACAACACCGTAATCCATTGGAGCATTTTCGTATATTTTACCGTAAGCTCTCATCCACTCTCTAAACTCAAATTGAGTTTTAAGACCTTTTCTTAAAGCAGATTCCATAGCTGCCCAATGACCGTCCATAAAATCTGTTGGATTAATTCCTAACTCTTTCATTTCTAATCTATTTCTAGAAGTAAGTTGTTCAAAAAGACCATCTTTTAAGCCTTTAAAACCAGCACCGTAAGGTATCTTCATTACTATAGGTTTAGTAACCCCTCTGCCTGACTTCATAAAAGTCTTAGTAGCATTTTCAAAACCTTCAGCTTGACTAGGGTTTGAAACCCTTAAATCTTTTAAGTACTCAGCCCAAAAATTGTCATAATCTACAGCAATATCTGCATACAAATCTGGTGCCTTTGATTCAGGGGGAACACCTGCATGTAAATCTGCCAACTCGTCAGGAGTTAATAATCTTTTAACACCTTCTCTTTCAGTAAAAATACTTACTTTAAACATAGTAGCTACGTCACCATATTGGGCTAAGATGTGTTGAGAACCAGACTGTGGTGCATCAAACTCTAAAGCAAAAGTAGACCTGTATGATTGACGTGGTGCTTGTTCACTAGAAAAATCTACTGGATATTCTCTAAATTTATCCTCTCCTTTTTCATTAACACCTGTTTTAACTTTATCGTATTTAGTTTTTGGAGTAATCCCTACTTTAGTTGAGTCCCATGCAGGACCTCTGGTGGGAAAAACATTAAGTTCTTTTTCACCGGGGATAATACTAGGGGCAAACATTTCCTCTTGTCTTTTACCGGGAGGTGTATCATAAGCCCTTCTTATTCTACCAATTTCTAGCAATGCAGACATATAAGGACCAGCATCCCCTCTGTTTCTCAACCAATTTGCTTTATTTTTGTATTGCCTAAGAACTTCTTTATCATCTCGACCTTTTTCAAAAACATCTAAAAGTTCCTTAGCTCTTCTTAAATATTCATTTTCATTCTTCTTAAAGTAAGCATATCTTTCTAATCCAGAAACCTCAGACTTACCTATCTTGGCACCAGCTATAGGAAAATCTTCAAAAAGAATAAGATCGTCAACAATTCTTAAAAATGAAGCATCACCGTATGTTATGTCAACCCCTAGTTCTTTTGGAAATCTAAACATATGTCTTACAAAACCACCAGTTTGTACATTAGCCCCTGATGGGTCTATTGAATATACCCTGCCCCTGTAGTCAAATTTGAACAGTGTATGCACTTCAGCATCATCTTGTAAAGCAAATCTGCGTTCTATCTCTTTAATTAATCTTTTTCTTACTGATCTTTGAGATTGTTGAACTTCCCTAGACACTTTTTGACCCCCATAAATGTCTAAAAGATCTTGAATAATTTCATCTATCTTTCCACCTTTAGTTCCCATTTTTGCATCAGCTGATGCTTCTTTGTAAGCTTTTGTAATTTCTTTTCTTACTTTATTTACTTTTCCGGTTTTAAAAGCGTTTACTTCTTCCACTCTAGTCAAAGCAGGTTTGCCTTCTTTTAACCTTTCTGCATTCTCTCTCGCTATATGCTTTGCTTTTGCACTGGCAACGTCTTTAAAATAATTCATTACCAATCCCATTTCATGATCTTCTAATCCAGATTTTTCTAATGCCGCATTAAATTCAACATTAGTCATACCACTGTCTCTAAAAAACCCTTCGCCAGATAAATACTTCCAACCAGTGTAAAGCTCTTTATCAACACCTACTGCAGTTTTATTTAATATGTTTAACACTTCAGGATCAAACATTGATAATGAATACTTACTTTTGTCCCTTCCTGCAAGAAAGTCTTCTGGAAGCAAACCTAAAGGTGTCTCTACAATTTTACCATCTACAACCCTCCATTTCCCGTGAGGTCTTACAGCAGGCAACGTGGGGTCTATTGGACCTTCAAAAAGATCTATCCACCTTTTTCCATTACTTCCTTTTATATTTCTTTTTACAGATGGGGTTCTGTACCAATCATTGTAAAAATCTGAAGTAGTTAACATAACTTCTCTTTTAGTAACACCTTTGTCATTTTTTGTGTAAACTGGTTTTTCTGAAATAAGGCTAGGTCTTCTAAGAATGTTATTTTCACTAATTCCCATTAAAGGTATATCAATAGGTTTGTAAACAATATCATCAGTCATTCTATTTCTAATAGGATTCCTGTTTTGACCAAAATTACCCCTAGCCATAGTTATTAAACCAGAAGCTAATGCAGATTTATCTGTACCTATCATTGTTCTTTTTAAGTCTTGTTTACTGGAACCTTTTGTATTTTCAATCTTATTTTGTATTCTTCTTTCAACAGCGTTGCCTATTTCTTCTTGCAACTTGTTCATATTTTTAGGTGCCAGATATTGCTGGTCCCCTTGTTTAAACACTTGACCTCCTTCCCTTCCTCCAGTGTTGTCTTTTAAAACTTTTAAAATATCAACAGCTATACCAGTCATCAAAGGTTCGTCTAGTACCGATTCTCCGTTCTCTAAAGTTGTCGCTACTTTTAAAATGTTAGCAGCTCCTGTTCTTTCTATTGGAGGGTAAGTGCCTGAAACTTTAGTCGTATTTGTTGATACCATTTTAGTGTTTGTACTATAATCTACTAACTCTTTTAAGTTGTTTGCAAAACCACCTATTCTCTCTAATACAACATCATCAGCATTTGCAGATAAAGCAACACTAGGGAAGTTAGAAGATTCTCCAGCTAAAACTTTAATCTTAGCATCATTTAAACCAGCCTTTGCCATTGCATTAATTCTTTTATAACCGTCTTTTACAAGACCATCAGCTCCAAGAATTATAGGCTCAATAGGTGTAGGTCCTTGATTTGTTTGATTATCCACTGGATTGGTTTTGATGTAAGCTTTTAATTCTGGGTCATAATCAATTAAGTCTTGAATCTTTTCCTCAGATTCTCTAAAATCATTTTCTCTAACGTGCTTTATTGTCTCTGGATCCCAACCTTTACCACCGTTAACTATTTGATTAGATAATTCATTTTGCTCCATAGTATCAGCAATCTCTTTACCCGGTATAAGTTCTCCCTCTGGGACAGGAGACATTTCACCTTTTTGTATTTTTTCTAGAGCAACAAGATCTCTTTCAAGCCTTTTGGGGTTCCTAAGAACTTTTTCAACTTGTTTTGCAGTCTTTTTATCTACAGGACTTTTCGCCAAAGCCTCAGCCATTATCTGGCTAAGGTGTTTTATCATTGGAGCTAATAATTTACTTGTCATAAAATTACCTTGTTATTAATGAAGGGTCGTTCTCAAATTTGCTAAACACATCATCTTGAAAACCCGGTAAGTTTGTCACACCTAGCTTTCTAGAGATATCATCTAAATCAATTGCAGCTTCAGATCTTCTACTTTCTTGTGTTAAGAAATTTATTACATCTTTACCTGTATCTCCAGTAAACTTAATCCCACCTCTAATTTTACCATTTAAATCGTCAGTGTTAGCAAGTACATATGACCAAAGAGATCCTCCAAATATAATGTTCCCTACTTTGTTTACATCATCTGGGGATAGTTTTGGAAATCTTTTTTGGAACCATTCAGTTGTTGCTAAAAGTTGACTTGGGTTTCTTGAAGGTTCTTTAGAAAAAGTTTTCATTGCCATTCTTCTAAAAGCAGCAGAGTTTAGTAATTTTTCAACTATTACATAACCTAATCCTGTTGAAAGTGCTGAACCAAGAGGACCTCCTACTCCAAAACCATAAGTAGCCGCAACTGCTGTAGTCATAAGCCTCATTGCAAACATACCAATAGTACTTCCAACTTCCGAATTCTTCTGAACTAAAGCTAAAGCATCGACTACTTCATCAAGATCTTCGTATACTTCTTTTAATACTTTTATACCATCTTGGTTTGAAAGGTATCTTTTAAAAGTCTGTGCAGTTTCACCAGTAAACATAACTTCACTAGTAACATCTCTTAGAGCATCCATGTGTTTGTCAATAACTGCCTGTGGGTCTTTAGAAAATTTAGCAAGTTGTTTTACATTATCAATATGTTCTTTTATTAAAGAAGAATTACCAGCAGATATAGCTGATTTAATTTCCCTATGTGTATCAGAAACTTTCTCTGTTAATTTTTGAACTTTAGGGTTTGTAGTAACTTTTGCAAACTCTGAAAATTCTTTATCCACTTTTGCAGCTGGTTCTGACTTACCAGCTCTTTTAGCAGAAGCATCAAATAATTTTTTAATTTCAGCATTTGCTCTTCCAAGGTTTTTCCTATCAATAGATCTTTTTTGATTAGCTTTATAGCTTAAGTCTGAAAGTATACTTCTAAACTCCCTAAGTGCGAAAGATGGAGTTGCATTTCCAGCCCTTACATCATTTAAAATACCTTGTAAATCAGGTATTCTTTCTTTAGCTGCAAAATCAGATTCTGGATCATTTAATTTTCTTTTTATTAACTCAAGCTGTCTAGTTAGTAAAGTGTCTTCAGGTCTTTCTAAAGTTAAAAACGCATCTTCAGAATCAATCCAACCTTTTTCTTTTCTTACATCATTACCCATAGGGTCTGTTTTAGACTCTAAAGATCCAAGCTCTTCATAATCCTTTTTAAATTTTTCAAAACCTTCGTCTTTAGCTTTCGTTAAGTTATCAAATGCATCAGCTGCAGCATCAGCACCACCTGTAGAATTTGGATTTTTAAATGCTTTTTGTGCTTCTTGTGAAACCCCTACCCTAGCAGCAGTTTTACCACCAAATGATTTAACAACAGGGTCTCTTATAACTCCAAGTGGGTCTGATAAAGTATCCTTAAGTTTAGGTAAAGCACCTTGTGCAATAGCTCCGGGTTTTTGCAAAGCCCATGAAGCAAACTTACCAGCAGCAGGAATAGCAGCACCTGCAGCCCCTCCTAATCCAAATGAAGCTGCACTCTGCATATAATTAAAATCTCTATTAGGATCAAGTTGGTTTTGTATACCTGTTTGCAAACCAAAATCATAAGACCCTGTATAAAGAGCACCAAGACCAGCTGATCTTCTTACAGCTGATTTACCGGCTTGTTTTACAACAGCGTTAGCTTCTTCTAAACTCAATCCTTGTTTAAGTAATTTCTTTTTTAAACTTAACTTAGATCTATCAGCAAGAGCTTTTTGACCTGCAATAAGTCTCGCAGCATCTTCTTGAGTCCTTGGACCAGTAAAATTAGCAGTCTTTTTCGCATATTTTTTTAAAGCTTTGGCATCTTTTCTGTCATAAGGCAAGTCTTTGATTTTTTCTTTGATTATATTTTTTTGTGTATCATTTCTAAGAATAGGTGTTTTTTTACCACTAAAACCTATAGTATCCTTTTTAGTTTTCTTAGTAAGGGCAGCCATTATGCCTTTCCTAGTAACTGCTTTTTGAGCCGGAGCCATAAGCCATTTACCACCCATCCAAGTTGTAGGGTCATAGAGGACGTGCCAAGCGTCTTTCATCTGCTCAAAACCATCTCTTGAACCTTCGCCAGTTATCTTGGTTTTCTCGTAAGTTTCAAAAAGATTCTTAGCAACATCTTTTTCACCATCACTCATTTGGGAAAGTTCCAAAGCAGTCTCACCCATTTGTAAAAGGTTAAGAGTAGTAGCATTCCAATATTCAAAGTTCTTTTCTTTTAAAACTTTGAGGTCATCTTCACTACCAATCCAATTACCAGATTTATCATACATTGAATCTACATTACCAGTTCTTGGTCTGTTTTCTTCTTTTGAATAATAAGATATAAGATTCTTGTTGTAACTTTCATATTTGTTTAAATTATCAAATATTAAATCACCACCTGATAACCCAGTGTCACCAAACTTTGTTTCGTTTTGGATTCTTTTATTAAAATATGCAATTGCTTCCTCATCTTTTTGTTGTATAGCTGCAGATTTTTTTCTAAAAAGAAGTTCTGTGTTTTCAAGATCATTTACTTTTTTTTGAAAATAGTTAATAGCCTCTTCATCTTCTTGATTTCTAGCAGCTTCAAGTTTAGCCTTATATTGGTCTATTGTATATTCAGCCATTATTCAACTCCTACATTTTCATATCTCTTTTCAACTTCGGCATTAATAACAACTTTTTTTCCACCGTCTCCAGAATTATTGTAAACGCCTTCAGTCTCCATCATATTATAAATGCTACCCATCATAGTCTGCCAAGAATTACTTGGTCTATATGTACCATCCATAACACCAAGCCAATATTGACCACTACGGGTCATACCTGCTATTGCCTCTAAATCTACTTCTGCACCGGCAAGTTTCATTGATGTTACGTCTCCAGTTGTATCGCTGTAGTTTGTATAACGTGTCATTGTGTCGTACATCTCTTTTGTATTATAAGCCGCACCAGTATCACGTCTTAGCTTAGAAGTAGTTAATTCTAACATACCCATATAATAAGCTTGTTGAAGTGGGTTGGCTTTAAACTCTTTTGAAATATAAGATCGTATTGCACCATAACTCTCAGCATTTCCAGTTGCAATACTTTCCCATTGAGCCTGCCATTTGTTTACCATTGCCATAGCTTTTGGATTTGATTGAATAGCCTTAAGTTTTGCTAAACCTCTGACACCCTCTGCTAATTGATACGCAGATTTCTTCTCATCCCCTTTAAACTCTGGGAAATAAACCACACCTGTATCAGAAATACCTGTTGCATAGGGAACTTTCTTACTATAGAGTTCTCCATTTTCATTTCTGTTATTGTTTAAATTGTGAACTTTAGCTCTGTCGTTGTAAGCAGCTGCTTCTGCATCTTCACCTTCCCCATAGCCACCACTTTCTAACTTAGCATCTATAGCATCAAGTTGTGCTTCAAACTCAGCATCATCTTCTGCATTGTATCTTCCACCAGCCATTTTAAATGGAACAGGTCCGGCATCACTAGCGTTAACTTTACTAGCGTGCACAATAGACCCAAAACCTTCAGATTTATAATCTTTTAAAGGTACAAATTTACCATTTGGCATTTGGACTTCACGACCATTGGCTCCATCTCTAGCATTAAGAGTTCTTTCATTGCCCATTTCATCTTGAACCCTTATGTCGTATGTAGGTTGGGGAGTAGTTGAACCACCAATACCAGCAGATTCCCATTTATTTATTTGATCATCTATAGCTTGGATTAATTCTTTATCTTTAGGGTCTGAAGATGCCATTAATTCTGCTTTCTTATTTTGTAAAAACTCTAAACCTTCATAATATTTTTCAGGGTCAGATTTATCTACACCAGAATAATCAAGCATCTTTTTCATTATCATTTCAGCTTTGTCAAAATCTTTGTCTTTTAAAGCCTGAGAATGTTGAAGTTTATATTCAGACATGTTATCAGCATATTTCCTAGCTTCAGCACCCCTAGCAGCCTCTGTAGCCATATCAGCTTCAATACCTGCCCAAGCAAATTGTGCAGCCTTACCTGAAGACATACCAAACGCTCTACCGCCTACATATTTAATAAAAGCTCTAAGAAGTGATTTATTATCTACTCCAAAAATGTCTTTTAAAGACCCAAATAGACCTGCAAGTTTTGACTCTTTAGTCTCATCATCATCGTTACCGTCAATAACTGCATCAGCCTCTTCTCTGATTCTTCTAGTTTCTTCATTAGCATTTAAAACTTCTGCAGATTCAGAAACAACAGCGTCTTCTTGAACCATAGCAGTTTCCTGCTTTAATAACTCATCATAATTAGAACCATCTAAGCTTTGATCTAGATTAGTCATAGGTACCTGATCTTGTTCTGTCAGACCTTGTTCTGTCAGACCTTGTTCTATGTCCACAGCATTTTCAATAAGAGCTTCTTCCTCTATCTTACGCTTTTCTTCAGCCTCCTCAAGCCCTCTTAAGTCTATGTCTCTATCTGGTAAAAATCCCTGTAGATCAAATACATCACCACCACCTAATGCAGCAAAATCTCTTTTATCAGCCGCTAATTTCAAAACTGCTGCTTCTTCTTCTTCCTTCCGTTTAGAGATATCCTCTAGTATAAGACTATCCTCTGTTTCATTTAATAGGTTATTACGATTTGCTAAATTAATTTTCTCTATCTCATCCTCACGTAAGTCAACACCCCAATACTGTAATAGACCTGAATCTCCCCCTGAATCATATTTATGCTTATTTTCTTTATTATCTGCATAACCTATAGTCCAATCAAAAGGATTATGTAAATCAAATACATCTCCTAAGTTTTCATCATTTTTTCTTTTTAATTGTGCAAGTAAATCTGGATTACTGTAATCAACATCTGGATAATATCTAGAGGTTAACCCTTGATTAGGATATAATAATTTCAACTCTTCAAATCTTTTGTAATTATCTGCATTGCCTTTTTCTCTAATATTTTTAGCTAAATCCATATTACCATCTGCTACAGCTTCGTCATAAGGACTAAGCTCTATTGCAGACATTTCAGCATCATCTTGACCTACAAACTCATCTCCATCTAATACAGACATAAGAGGGTCAACATCATCCAATACTTGATATAAATCTGTATTTTTTGGATGTTCAAATCCCACCTCGTGACCAAATCTATTTTTAGGTGGAACCCTAGTAGCTAAAAACTCCGCCACTTCTTCCGGACTCATACTGAAATAAGCATTTCTTTCTTCAATAGTTGAGTTTAATAGGAAATCTTCTTCTTCAGGGGACTCTACATAGTACTCCTCGCTGTCTCCTATTGGTAAATAATAAGGTTTAAATTCCTTTTTAGCTGAATTTGTCTCAATAAAACCAAGTGTGGCATTATTTCTATTGTCTTTGTTATTTTTAATTAGACCATCCCAACGAGGTTGCATAGCTGGTTCAGACCCCATTGAGTTATTTAACGCACTAGCTCCAACTAAACTTGATCCAGAGAAGTCCATATCCTCTATTTTTATTTTAGGATCTCCAGCTTCTTTATTCCTATTATTTGCTAAATTTACTTTTAAACCTTTATCAGTAGCAAAAGAAAGATTATCTAAGTTATTAGTATCATCTGATATAAATTGACCTAGACTTCCTAAATTAGATAAAACACCTGTTCTATTTTTAAGGTAGTTACTTTTATTTCCAAGAATTCTTCTTTTTTTATCTCTTAGCGTTTCAGCCATAATAACTCCTTATTTCTTAAAGATAGATTTCAGTGCCATAGCTCCAATTACAAATGGCAACACTGGTGCCATAGCAGCCCCCATACCAGCTAAGGCTCCTCCACCTGCAGCGGTAGTGCCTGCACCAGCTGCATATTTACCAACAGCATTTTTAGCTACATGACCAGTTAATGCTTCAGTGGCAGTAGCACCACCACCTTTACCACCTGTCATTGCTTTTGTAGCCATTTCCGCACCTTTATCAGCACCATAGTTTAAACCTTTATCCACAGCAAGACCAGTAGCTTTGTCTATAACAGACTCCTCTGGAGTTCCAAATTGGGCTGCTTGTGGAGTACTTATTTGAGGTAAGAGGTCTTGAGGATTGTCAGGTTTATATCCATAACTTGCTGGTGCAAATGGGTTATACCCTCTGTTAGGTTCATACATGTTGTTCGACATTACTTACCTCCCCCTGTTTGCGTAGTTGTACTTTGTTTGTCCATACCAGTGCCAAAGATACTAGCAAGT
>Ga0208793_1002039_pt1 | contig 10846 bp, 8 predicted proteins | sample 17_taG_FD_184092 | JGI IMG/M metagenome (GOLD analysis project Ga0208793, IMG submission 184092) | Marine viral communities from the Subarctic Pacific Ocean - 17_ETSP_OMZ_AT15314 metaG (SPAdes) (version 2) | ecosystem: Environmental > Aquatic > Marine > Oceanic | place: Pacific Ocean | collected...
GAAGTTCCTGAAGTTGCTGGTATACCTTGATTTAGTCCTGTTGCTCCCCCATCAACTTGTAGCTTTTGACTAGGACTAGTAGTCCCAATACCAACGTTACCGCCTGATGTGATGCGTATACGTTCAGAGTTGTTAGTGACAAACTGAAGTGTATTAGCTCCTGTGGCTGCTATTCTTGCAGCCTGTGAACCTGCATATTGAAATTCTAACACTCCTCCTTGTGAAGAATTACCTATAGCTAATGTTGTGAAATTTGAATAATTAGTAGGGCTAGTAGTCCCAATCCCGACGTCGCCGTTTTTGCTTATATATAATCTTGATGTATAAGAGCCATTAAGATATTCTTGAAAATGTAAAGCAGTTTGACCACTGTAATTTTCTGTATTTATTCTATATCCATATATACCAGGGTCACCATCTCCAAGGAAATCAATTATAGAATCAACCTGCCCTGTGTCCCCTGAATTATTAGAATCTCCGTTTAGAATTAAATGCGCTGCATCTGTACTAGTAGATTTTATAACTCCAGCAACTTCTAGCTTTTGACTAGGACTAGTTGTCCCAATTCCTACGTTGCCATCCGCCTGTACGGTTAATCTATTTGCCCAACTAGAACCCCCATAAGCCCATAAATTTAAGCTGCTACCATCCGCGTTTTGTTGAAAATTGTAAGCTCTGTTGTTAGCGGCGTTTGCTATGTAAACACCGGAGGTTGCTAAGGCGTCATCTCCATTTTTAAACAATCGGATTTGACCTTCCACGTGCAGTTTACCTGAAGGACTAGTCGTCCCAATACCGACGTTGCCGTCTTTATTTATTGTAACAGCTATACTTGAATTGTTTACAAAGTTTATTTTTGAATTTGGTCTGTTGTTTACAATATTCATCTCACCGTAAGAGCCATATCTAAAAGGACCTGCTCCACCTGAGTTCATTTCTATATCAGCGGTTGTATTACCCGCGCTCAATCCAACTCTTAATATACCGGACCCGCCAACATAGTTTTTTATTACTTTGGCAATTATAGTATTTTCTGCTGTTGTACTTGGGTCAAAAACATCTAACTTAGCTCCAGGACTCGTAGTCCCAATACCAACGTTGCCGTTATACCTTAATGTCATTATATCTGACATGTTTGTATTTCCTGCATTGTTGGCTAACTGAAGTCTTAAATCGGCTATACCGTGGGCAGATAATTCCCCCGTTGTGTTAGTACCTGGGGTAACTAGATTGGCTTTAAAGTATTGTTTGTTTAACCCACCGTAGTCATTAACAGTTCTGTTGCTCCTACCTGTAAACATGGTATAGGTAGAATTAGAAACTATGTTGTTGGAAGAATTTATTTTACCTACAACGTGTAGTTTTTCTAAAGGGGCTGTAGTACCTATACCGACGTTGCCTGCTGAAGTGATACGAACACGTTCTGTATTTCCTGTTGAAAAGGAGTGGCTACCCGAATTATTTCCTGAAGACTTGTAATCTACATTCGTTCCGTCTACTTTTAAATAAAAGCTTTGAGTAGAGTGTCCTATTCTTGTTTGATAAGTGCCGTCAGCTCCAACAACGTGTAGCTTGCTTACGGGACTAGTAGTACCAATACCTAAACCATTGGTATCCAGAGTCATTGACTCACTATTATTAACGAAGAACTCAAGATGACCGTCAGACTGTTCTATTCTCTCATGGGTGTTATCCCATTGAAGAGACTGACCGGCATCTAATCTTATATGACCTCCTACTACATCAAGTTTCGCAGCAGGACTAGTTGTACCAATTCCTACGTTGCCTGCTGAGGTAATACGCATCCTTTCATTTGATGCTCCGTTTGTTGCAAATGCTAGCGCTTGGTTACTTTCTGAATTTATAGTATTAACACCTCCATCGCTTTCTACAGTAAATCCAACACCATAACCTACGCTGTTATGGAGTTCAGCAACTTTGCCTGTTGTTGTAGATAACCTTACATCTAGTTTAGCGGTAGGACTACTAGTGCCAATACCTACGTTGCCAGTATCAGCTAAACGCATAACTTCCGAATTGCCTAACTCAAAAGCTAAATCTGTAGCTGCACCACCAGATGCCTCTTTTGCATCAAAGATTACCCTATCTCCTCCTGATTGCACTATAAGCGTTTTAGAGTTTGCATTACTTCCTATTGATTCAAAAGTTGCAATAGTACTGTTATCGGCTACAACGTGGAACTTAGAATCAGGACTAGTTGTTCCTATACCAACGTTGCCACTATCTGTTATTAGAGCATAGTTGCTCTCAGATCCAGATGCTGTAAAATAACCACCTATGTTAACAGATCCAGAAACAGTTCTTCCACCATTAGAAATACCCCTAAGACCAGTTGCACTTCCAGCGTGTGTGTTATTAACTGCATACGCGTGACCCATAATTCCAAATCCACCAACACCATTATAACCATAGCCAGCTATAGCAGCGTTACCATTCGCATATCCAGATCTAACATCTAATTTAGTAAAAGCCTGAGGGCTTGTAGTACCAATCCCAACGTTACCAGCAGATGTGATACGCATTCTTTCACTTCCTGTATCAGACCTAAATCTCCAATCATCACCACTAGTTAAGTAAAAAGTGTTTGCGGAACGGTAATCTTCAGTTATTATAGCTCCATCTACATCTAGCTTCTGACTAGGACTAGTCGTGCCTATCCCGACGTTGCCGCCAAAAGGTTGCATCGATATGTCCCAGTTAGCAGTACCAGCACCATTTGTAAATTGCATACCAACAGAATTACCATTATCAACTTGAGCTATTGCTAAAGTACCAGAATTTGAGTTATGAGGTCTAACACTAAGTACAGAATTAGATAGCATTTCTCCTTTAGTAGTAGCATTTCCGCTTGAAGAACCTAATACATGTAATTTAGCTGTAGGACTAGTAGTATTAATACCAATTGCTCCTGTTCCTCCTTCAATTAAAAATCTAGTAGAACTGGCTATTCTATCATAAACTTCAAAATCTGCACCATTCGCAATATTTGTACCTATTTCCCATCTTAATGCTTGGGTTATTCCAACCATTGAATTAAAGTATATTGATGAATTTTGGTTTGCAGTTGTTGATTTAACAAGTATAGACCCTGATGTTCCTTCGATATGTAATTTTTTTAATGGACTAGTCGTCCCAATACCAACGTTACCGCTGGTATCAATAGCCATAGCATTACCAGAGTTAAAAGTATTATTATTTACGTTGAACCTAATTCCTTTAGTTAACCCACCTTGAACAACAGCGTTTGCTCCAGAGTAGCCAATCATCGTTCTTTCGTTAGCAAAACGCATATAGGTCAAAGTGTTAGTATCATTACCAACGCTTAATGCATCTCCTGTACCATTTATTTCTAATAAATGACCAGGACTATTCGTCCCAATACCAACTAGTCCATTTCTTCTAATAGTTATACCACTAGCAGTTCCTCCTGATCCATCTCCGTGTATTTTAAGCAAATTATCTGCGCCTGCTCCTGCTCCATCGTGTTCTATAAAGAAACTTGCATCTCCAAGTATAGCTTCTGAAAATATAATTTTATTTTTTGTAGTTGCTGCGTTTACTGCTAAAAGCTCAATAGTACCATCTCCAGCTTCTGTTTCAATTGTTAATTTACTGCTAGGATTAGTTACTCCAATCCCAACGTTACCAGCAGATGTGATACGCATTCTTTCTGAACTATTAGTATCAAAACGCATGTAATTACTTGTGTTGTCATATAGTAATCTACCTTTGTGATCTGTACCTGACGTAGAAAAATCTATATATCCACCAGAAGGACCATTAAGCTGTATGTAACCATGAGAACTATTATAGAATCCCATTAATACACCATTGCCTGTAGGTGCATTGGTATTAAAAGCTCCTCCTACGTGCAAGGCAGCTTGAGGACTAGCAGTGCCAATTCCTACGTTAGCGTTAGCTATAAGATTACCTTCTATTGTTACGCCTGACGAAGTATCGTCGAAATCTACCGGTGAGTAAAATTTAATATCTCCCATTAATTGTATTTAATTGTTATGCGTACGCTACCGTACCAGCTGAAGCTCCTTTAACTGAAGTAATAATAACGTCGACATCGTTGCTTGGGACGACACCGAAAGATATTTTTACTTTGTTAGTAGAAGCTAAGTCAGCCTTGTCTGTTCTAGCTACGTCAGCGTAGACTGTTTGTTTTGTTGTTGCGTCAAATAACTGAACTATTACATCTTCAGTACCTAAGTTGTGAGTTATCTCAGCATATTTATTTGAAACAAAAGTTGTAGAGCTTACCACTATCTGAGCAGTTACAGATTTAGCAGCAAGTCCGCTAGCAGTTATTGCTCTAGAAGTATCTGAACCAGTTTTTACTTCAGTGCTTGTAGCTATTTCTATAATACCTTTTGTAGTAGTACTAGCATCAGGCTCATCACCAGTGTTTGATCCACTTAGTGTTGTAATGCCACTTAGCAAGTTTATTTCTGCAGAAGTAGCTACAACACTACTTAATATATTTAATTCAGCCGTAGTAGATATTACGCCATCTAGTACGTTTAACTCAGATGTAGATGCAGTTAATCCATCTAGCTTGTCAAACTCAGCGGCTGTTACTCCTGTTGCTCTTAAATCTTTAGCGTAGTTCAAATCAGCAACTACACCAGTAAAACCGTCTAACTTGTTTAGCTCAGCAGGTGTAGATGTTATAGTGGCGGTCGGCACTGCCGCAAAAATAGCTACATGACCTGTTAAGTCAGCCAAAGTAGCAGTTCTATCACCTGTTAAAGATCCAGCTAATAATGTTAACTCATTAGCATCTGCTACAGATCCTTCAAATACTACACCATTAGATGTAGATATAGTTTCTACGTTGTTAGTAGTTATTGTTCCTGTAACTTGAAGATCACCAGGTATTACTATGTTAGTGCTGGAAGCACCCATTGTCAGGGTATTAGCTCCAATGCCATCAAATATAGTTTTATCACCTGACGTTAAGTCTATGTCAGTTAATCCCGTTAAACTAGTATCTGCGCCACCTAGAGCTATTGTGCTATCACCAATGGTAATACTAGAGTTAGCTAGCTTGCTGTTAGCAATAGAGCCAGCAAGTTGACTATTACTAACACCACCTGTTTTAATGCTTACTGCTCCTGAAGAAACTGAGAAGTCGGCAGACGCAAAAGAAGCTATACCTTTGTTAGATGTAGATGCGTTCTCTCCAGATAGAGTTACTGTGCTACCTGATACAGATGTATCAATTCCTTCACCACCAGCGATAGTAAGAGTACTTCCGGGTGTTATTGCAGCAGAACCTGAATCGCCTGCAAATGTAGTATTACTAACTACGAAATCTAAAGAGCTGCCAGCATCATCGTATGTAACAGAAATTCCAGTCTCCGTGTTACCAGAAACCATACCACCAACAATGTCTTGAACCTGCTCGTTGCTAAGCTGCGTGTTAGTGGAAGCTATAGTAACAGTATCAGTTGATGCGTTAGTTGTAATAGTTATATTTGAACCACCAGCAAGTGTTAAAGTATCATTTATGCCGTCAGCTTCAATGCTTGTTTGCCCTGAAACAGCGACAGTGCTAAACTTGCTACCGCCTAGTGTTATCCAAGCAGTTCCATTGTAAACGTATAACTGCTTGTCGCCGCTCGTGCTGTCATAGTAAATTTGTCCTTCAGCTGGTGAAGATGGTGCAGAGCCTAAAGGGTGCACTACTGCGTTTTGTAGTTCGTTCTTGTTGAGATCAATACTAGCGTAATATTCTAATGCCATAATTTTTTTATTTTTATTTTTAGTTTACATATGCGGTACCGCTAAATGAAGCGGAAAAAGTTATTGTCAGTTGGTTCTTGCTGTTAAATACTACAGAGCCAATAGCTTGACTACCTGCAGAATCAAAAGCAGTGACACTTGGATATTTGTTTAAGTTATGATTTATAACCCAAGTAGAACTTGCTGACGTTTGGTTGTGCCTGTGATCTTTGTCTTGGGCACCAGAATATAATAATATTGAATAAAATTCGTTTGCTTGTATGTTACCGTTACCATTTTTATATGTTAACGTTAAGTCGTAAAAGTTTGTTTCCGAAGAGTCTTGCGCGACAGCTGTGCAAGTATAAACCCCAAACTCGTTAGGGTTATCATTACGTGCTATTATAATACCTTTATCTAAAAAGCTCTCAATTACTGAGATTATTTCAGAAGTATTGCCATATGGAAACTTGCTAACCTTAACCGTAGTTATAGCACTAAAGCTAGTAGATGTAGCGGTTGTATTGATAGTTAGTGATCCAGACTGCCTAGAAGAGCTACCACCAAAACTGTTGTTATGATATACGTATGGTATTTGTCCTACGATACCAGCAGCATTTGTATTAGCTTGAAACGTACTTATATCCTCAATACTAAAGTTTCTTGTAGCTCCACCCGCGTTTGATCCAAGTAGCTTGTCGTCTTTCTGTACAGAAGTGTCTGATGAGTACGTATTTATTCTAGCCATTCTTACTTATTGCTTTATATTTTTCTGCTCCTCTAGAACCGAAGTAAGCAACATACACGGTTATAAGAAGAGACTTTAAAAGATCAACCCAGCCTTTGTCCACTGAGAAGTTTATTTCAAAGCTATCTAGAAGTATTAATATTATCATAGATATAGTTAAGAATATTAAAGTCATCGGCCTAGTATTCTTAGACAACCACGAATCTGATTGCATATCACTAACCCAACGCTTAGATACCTCTTGCATTTCAACCATATCTTGTTCTAGTAGCTTTAGCGCAGTCTCTTTGTCTTGAGGTGGTAAAACTACCGGATCTTCTTTTTCTATTAGCTTTTTAACTAAACCTAGCACACCAGCATCAGGTAGTACATCGCCCACTGCTTCTACTATACTAGGTCCTTTTTGAGATAGAAACTTACCGACCTTTGTGTCTTTAAATTTCTTTTTATTACTCATAATTAGTTACCATAAGTACTGCCTTTTCCTCTAGTACTTCTTCTACAGGCATTAGAAAATCTGACGCCTGCTCTATGCCCTCTTTTAGCACGCCTTCTAGCTATTCTAGCTGCACGCTTAGGGCTAGTATTAACTTCTTCAATAAATTTAATTGGTGTAACAGGCGCTCCGTCCGTGCTACAAACCCCTTTATCTTTTAGCGATTTAAAAATATTCGTTGCTTTCATTTTTTTAGTTTTTATACCCACAGCCTTTCTTTTTATATGGAGACTCTGGCTTTGGCGGTTTAACTGTTTTTTTAGTTCTAACTATCTTTGGCATGTTAGTGCCTACATCATACTTAGAAGTTGTTATTCCAGTTTTTTCATCTGTTTCTTTGCTTATAAGCTTACCTTCCTCAGGATTGTTTTTTAACGGCCCGGCTTTAGTACCATAATTAGCAGGGCTTGTCTCTGGAGCAGCCTCTATCTTGTCTTTAAGCTGTTGTGGTAAATTTTTTTGATTACCTACTAGCTTTTTATCTAGAGGAGAGTCTAGTCCTGGAAGACCGGGCTTCAAACCGTCTGTGTTGTACTTACCACTAGATTTTAGTGATTGGAAAATGTTTGTTGCTTTCATTGTTTTCTTTTTTAATTGTTTTTCTTCTTTAATTTAGCTTTGGCTAAATCAAAATCAAGTTGCTGCTTAGACGAGAACACAGGGTTGTACTCCGTAGCATTAAAATTTTTAGAATAATCTTTAAATAAAGGGTTATCGTTTTTATTGCTTTGCAAGAAACCACTTATAGCGCTACCCTTTGTTACTGGTTGTGTTAAAACTCCTTTGTTGTAAGTTGGTAGATTTTCTGTGCCTGGAGCTCCAGATCTCAAATAGTCAGCTTTACTAGTAGTCCCAAAATCTCCTGATTTTCTTTTACCAACTGGTGCAGCAAAGTCGACCATTTTAGTTCTAGACAAAGCGTAATCTCTTTTTGTGAAAGGCTTACCAGTTGTAGGATCAGTAGGTATTGCGCCTCTTTTGTTAAGTCTATTGTACTTATCTTCAGATCTTTTGTACTGTCTAGTATTTCTTTTACTTTCTCTTTCTTGAACTCTAGCTGATGCAGCTTTATTTCTAGCCTCGTAATAACCCATTTCATATGGCCCTTGCTTTCTGGGGGTTCCAGGGCTTACTGTTGTTACAGGTTTTAGCTTGTCTTCAGCTTTTTCAACAGGCTCGTAAACTCTTTCTTTTCTATCGTACAGCTGCTGTCTTTTTTTAGTAATATAATCTTTTACACTACCACCTAAGAATCCATATTTTCGCTTTGCAAATCCGCTTTCAATTTCTTTTTGAAGAGTAGCTGTAATGTTGGGATCTATAGCCGTCGGTGCGTCTATAGGGTTGTTAGGATCTGTAACATAAATATCTTTAGGCTTTAAAGAAGTAACTTTATTTTTCGTAAGAGTTTTAACGATTTCGTCTGCTTCGTCTATAACTGTAACTTTGTCTGGATCATTGTCATTAAGCGGACTACCATAGCCTTTGGCCTTTTTTGTTATTGGGCTAGCCGTGTTCATGTTCATTGATGAGTTCTTATTGTAATTCATATCGTCGTTGTTATTTTTATTACCTTCTTTTCTAGCTTCTTTACCGGCCTTGTCAGCCTCTTTTTCCCAAGCAAAATTCATGCTTCCTTCTGGGTGACCTTTGCCAGTGTTAGGATCTACTATCTTACCGTTTTTACGTAAAAACTTTTTACCTTTATAAGTCACAGAGTTATCGTCGTACGACAGTTCTCCGGTTTGCATTTGCTTCATGTGCTCCATTTCGTGACCAACAACTTCTTTGTACATTGGGGTGCCTTCTTTTACACTCTTATCTACAAATATAGTGCCATCGTTATTAGCTTCGCCTAAAACACCTCCTTCTAAGTCTTTCTTAATTACAGGTGTTTTGCCCATTTTTACTTTGTTTGTTATTGGATTTGCCATTATCTTGTGTTATCTCTGATCATTTTGTCAATGGCTGAGTTGAATACCTTGTCCGTGTAAGATTTGTTTTTAAAAAACACACTACGTTCAGAAGTAGGTAAGTCTTCTTCAGCCAGCAATATTCTATATATTCTGCTTATTAGTTGTGAGCATTTAAATGATGTCTTAAAAATGCTGTATTTAATTGTAGTGCGGTTACGGTGCCTCCATGTCTCTATCCACCCTTCTTGCCTAAGCTTATCCCACCGTTGTTTGTTCCAAGACATAGTGTATGTCCCTTCTATAAATTCTTGTCTAGTAAATCTGCCAATACAGTCTAGAGCTATTAGTAGCTCAAGCTCAGCATCGGTTAGATTATAAGTTTTACAGGCCCATTTTCTAACGAGCCTGTAGTACTTAAATAGCTGCATATCTCTTAGGTCAGATGCAGTAACCCTCATTATTCTACGATTACTACGTCTTTGACCTGTATTACTTTATACGCTACGTCATCTTTGGTTATGCCATGCCCGGCATGCTTGTCGTAATATATAGTGCAACCGTTATTTAGAGTGTCAGGTACTAAGTCTCCGGCGCTTATGACCTCTGCTTTTATATACCTGTTTTCAGTATCGATGCTATCTGTAATGTCTAAACCAGCTAGCGTTTTCTTTTCTTTGATAGGCTTAACTATCATGTAATAACTAACTGCTCGCATTTGCTATTCTTATATTAGATATTACACAATCTGCAGAAATTATAGTAGATACAACACTCACTGCATTTTTAAGAGCTGTCTTAGTAACTAGTAAAGGATCTACGATGCCATTATCAATCATATTAACATTTTCACCAGTTATTACGTTGCAACCAATACCTTTATCACCTTTTGTTTCATAAGCTATACCAGCGTTATCTAATATAGTTTTATATGGTGCTCTTATTGCGTTGCAAAATATCTCTAAGCCTGCGTTATCACTCATCTCTAAGTTCGAATGAATATTTTCAAGCTCAGAAGCCGCGTCCATCAGAGCTACACCGCCGCCAGGTACTATACCTTCTTGCAGAGCCGCCTTGACTGCATATATTGCATCCTCCACCCTGTCTTTTTTCTCTTTCAACTCAACTTTTGAGTTTGCTCCTACGCGTATTACGCCAACAGAACCTGATAGCATAGCTAACCTTTGCTCTAATTTGCGCTTTATGTAGCCATTTTTCTCAGCTTTGATCTGATCTTTAACCTCTTTTATTCTACCAGCTAAACTTTCGTCAATAGGTAGTGTGGTTATAACAGTATTTTTGCTGTCTGTGACTACAAACTTGGCTTTACCAAGCGATTCTGGCTGTATTAGGTCTAAATCATCACCTAATTCTTCATTTATAACCTCTGCACCTGTTAGAATAGCTAGATCATCTATGGTTTCTTTGCGCGTTGGCCCAAAACCTGGAGGATCTATGATATTTACGTTAATATTACCCTTTACTTTGTTCATTAAAAGCGCTGATTTGACCTGTTGTTCAACTTCAGCCACTAAAAGTAGTGGTTTTTTGTTCTTTATAACGTACTCAAGTACACTTTGTATCTTTCTAAGGTTAGGTATCTTGCTTGAAACGATCAATATAACCGGATTTTCAAGTTCACACCTGTTTTTCTCTGTATTAGTAGCAAAGTATGGTGATGTAAGCCCAGATTCTATTTGTACACCGTCAACTACGTCAACGTATGTTTCATCTGTTTGTGACTCTTCCATCAAAACCACACCATTTTTGCCAACTTTTTTATAAGCCTTGGCTATTATGCTGCCAAGTTGGTTATCATTGTTACAGCTAATAGAGCTAACATGATCTAGTGTAGAGTTTTTAACCTTAACACTCATGTTTTCTAATATTGCTGTAGCTTGAGCAAGGCCTGTATCGATGCCATTTTTAATCTCT
>Ga0208793_1002041_pt1 | contig 10844 bp, 8 predicted proteins | sample 17_taG_FD_184092 | JGI IMG/M metagenome (GOLD analysis project Ga0208793, IMG submission 184092) | Marine viral communities from the Subarctic Pacific Ocean - 17_ETSP_OMZ_AT15314 metaG (SPAdes) (version 2) | ecosystem: Environmental > Aquatic > Marine > Oceanic | place: Pacific Ocean | collected...
TATATCTTGAGTTAATGCTAAGTCCTCATTGTGATTTAATACTGCACAGCTAGAAATAAAAATCGCCAACAGGCAAAGATATAGTCGTTGTATTACCATCACTATCCGTTATGTTTAAAGTTATTATTCCATCGACAACGCTGTATTCTATTCTGTTGCCTTCCAATTCTAGTACACCACTATCGCTAGGAGTTTCACCAAACAAATTGTCCACAAGCTGTCTAGATAATTGTGCATATATTCTAGACTCTAGGTTCCTTATAAACCTTGCAAGTGTTGTGTTTTCTTTATCTCTTTCTATCTCATCTTGAAGTGCTTTTATTTCTGCCTTCAAAGCTTCTTTACGATTGAACTCTTGGTTCTGTATGGTAAGGTAATGTGAAGATGAATTAATACCACTGAAGCTAGGACTTTTAAACTTAAATACTATTTCATCTGCTCTTAATACACTTATCATAAATAACAATACAAAAATAGTTATTACGGGTATCTCAAACTTAATCTTTTCTTTGGTCTTTTTGTCCATCTGCTCTAGCCATCCTATCTATATCAGGTTTTAAACCCATTGCTGCACGACACATAGCATCTATTCTAATCATGTCGTTATCCATCTGTCTTATTCTATCTATTAATGCAACTATCATACCGTGTTGTGTATCTAACTTCTTATGTATGTCCGCTATTAAAGATTTAAAGAGTACCCAGACTAAATATCCTAGTCCTGCTGCACCTGCTGCTGGAATACCAATAGTCTCTATAGCACTTATCCAATCTTGCATATTACTTCTTAACTAAACTACCACCAAAATACATACCTATAATAGCTGATACTAAGTTGGTATCTAATTGTGTTATTACTAAGCCTTGAAAAGTTATCCATTCAAATACATCTCTACCTTCTTTGAAGAACCAGAATCCCGGTTGAAAGTTTGTATAGCCTACAGTAACATCTACATTAGGATAATAAACAGCTACAAGTTTAGGTAATAACACAATAGCAAAGACTGATGTTAGTGCTATGATTCTTCTTGTCCATTGGAAGCCTTTATCTTTAACATCTCTTGCAGCTTTACGAGCTTTCATCTCAAACTCACCACGAGTTATAAGAAGTTTCTGTGCCTCTGCTTTAGCCTTACGACTTTCAGACCAAACACTCATAACTCCACCTAGTACAGTGGATGCTAACATAGTTATTATTTCAAACGGAAAACCCATTACACCATACCTGCCATTAAGTCTTCGTATAGTATTCTAAATTCTTCTAGTTGCATAAAGCCTAAGTCCTTTTCTATCTGATGTATTCTGTAGACTTTATAAGCCTTTTCAAGTTGTTCCTCGGTGTAAAGTATCATTGTAAAAGTTATTGTTTTTGTAATAAAATTTCTTTTTCTTTTTGTGCCTTATCCCACTTATCTTCCATTACTTTTCTATCAGGTCCTTGATTCCAATGTTCCATCCAAGCTGTTTTACTATCTAACTCTCCTGTTGCTAACTTATCAAGTGGTAAGGTTCCTCTTTCTGCATCCATATAAAATAAAGTATCTTGTGTATCTTCTGATAAAGTAGAAAAATCTAAATCATTACCACGTTGCTTTAATGCAAATCTAATTTCATCTGACATAGGAGCATCTGGATATTCTTCATAGAACTTCATAGTTCTGTTTAGTATTGTTTCGTTTCTACTACTGCCTTCACTTCCTTCTACTTGATAACTACCTCTTGCTGGTCCATTATTCAGTTGAACTGTTGTAGGTCCTGCACCTCTAGATTCTTGCCATTTAACATCATCAGCATATTTCTTTAAAAATGAAGAGTCTTCATAACCTCTAGCTTGTGCAATAAAAGATAGTATATCTTGAGCTAAACCACCTTCAGCTAATCCTAACCTAGCCATTTGGTCAGAGTAAGGACTACCAGTGAAAGGGTCAACTCTATCTGCTGCTGTTTCTTTAACATCTGTAACTGGAAAATCTTTTGAAACTTCTTCACCTTTAAAATATTGTTGTCTTATATTTAAATAATTTTTAAACCAATTATTTACATTATTAAATTCTATGTTTTTATTAACTTTTCCTCCCTCTACAAATCCTTTTCTTTTCAATTCCTTTTCTCTTTGTTTCTCTTCTTCTAGTAAAGGTAGTTGACTATATTCTAAATACTTAACTGTATAAGCATCATAAAACTCTCTAAAGTTAATATTCTCAAAATTTAAATCTTTATAAGCTTGTTCTAATTTCTGTTCACTAATTTTTAAAGGAATATACTCATTACTAGAATATAAAAAAGTACTCTTCTCATCTTTAGTATAGTTGTTTAAGTTTTCTTTTACTAAAGATTCTATATCATAAGGGTCTATGTCAAAATGTTTAATAGCATCTAACATTCTTTTACTCTTAACAAACTCTCTATAGTTTTTATTATTTTCTTCCTCGTACCTACTTAAAACACTTTCAGCTTTCATGTTCTTAGCTATAGAACTATTTACATTATCTTGGTATACTTTTCTAGCTTTATTTAAATCTCTTAACTTAAAAGAAAAATCATTTTTAATTTTATCTGGATTAATAGTAACTAATCTTTGACCAGTTAATTTACCTAGTAATTCTCTTTGTAAAGATGTTTTACCTTCTTCAATCCTAATAGCTTTTTTACCACGTGTTAAACTTGCAATGTCTGTTGCTTCTCTAGGTAATACTTTTTCTAAAATATGTCCTAAAGCAACATCCATATTATTAGCTACTTCTGCAAGATTATTATTATCTACTCTTTCTTCCCAAACTAAAGGTTCTTTAGTAATAGGATTAATAATTTTTATATCAAATCCTTCTTTAGTCTTACCACCTCTAACAAGAATGTCTGTTACAGCTTCTGTCAATAATGCTTCATCAACAAATGGTCTTAAGAAAAATTCTAAACCTTCAATAGTTTGCCCAATAACATTTCTATCTACAGTTTCCATACTTTCTGTTGGGTCAGTTACTAAGTTTAAAATGTTTCTAAAGTTATCTGTAACAGGAGCAGAAGGGTCTGTATAAGTTAAATCTATATACTGTATGTTTCCCTTGTTATCTCTACTAAATAATAAAGCACTGTTCTTTGACCAAGGAGCAAGATTTAAATCTCTAACAGCTTTTTCATCTTCATCTGAAATTCCAAAAGCTAACTTACTAAAGTCTGTTAAGCCTTTTGAAAATAAATATGTTGTTGTAACTTGAGAAGCTAACCTATTCATTCCTCTATCTTGAATAACTTTGTTACCAGACCTTAATTCTTGTGCAGACCGCATCATAGTATTGTAATTATTACGGAACTGTTCAGCAGTAAACGAGAAAAAGTTACCTATAGGAAGTTTTCTTAGTTCTTGTAATCCGGGAGCTATCAAATCATATGTAGGCATAGTAGCTCTAACTACATCTGCAGCTTCTTGTTTTAAGTCTTGTAAGTTTCTTTTTGCTAAATCAGGATAAGCTTTTTTAAGTGTGTTAAGTTCTTTATTATAAGCTACAATTCTCCATAAGTCATCTTCTGCTACATATACAGAAGTAGCCTTACGTCCTGCCCTTTTAAATATTTCAGGAAATTTAGACAACATGTTTTCATTAGGATTATCAGCTAAATCATTTATAAGATTTTTAAATTCACCAACTCTTACGTTTTGGTTTACTATTCCTAACCTTTGATAATCTTCATATAAATCGGACAATATTTTATTCTTCTTTGTAGCATCCCTAGTAAATAAATCATTACTTAATATTTGAGAAGATTTAATAGTTTCGTTAGTAAAAGGATTAATACCGTTCCTCATTAATATAATACTACCACCTAAAGTATTTCTAACGTGAGTCAAACCGTTAAACACAGTTGCTGCAGCTTGTGAAGAACCTTTAGCAGTTAAAAAGTAACCGTACATTCTTTCTAAAACTTGTCTAGTTTGTCCTTTATTACGAGACATTGTATTAAACAACTCTGCAATTTCTGGTGTTGTTCTTAAACCATCTAACTGTAAGAACTGTTTACCTTCAATTGTAGCAGCTTTTAAAGACTCGTCAGGAGCTTTAGAAAACTTTCCAGTTTCTTTAAAAAACCATTTACCTAAACCTTTTTCATATAAATCATCATATAATTTGTAATTAGTAATCTGTGTTCCAAGAGTATCTAAAGTTCTAAATACTGCTAATGAAGCATCTACTTCTTCAGCACCTAATAGTTTTTGTATAGCAGGAGCTATATTTTTTCTTTGTTGGAAAACTACTTCATTTTTCTTAGTTCCAAAAACTCCATTTAAATGAGATATAATATTACTATAATCTTTATTGTCTCTTTTAATAATATCATTAACAACTCTTCTAGCTTCTTTTTGTTGAAAAGGAGTTATGTTTTTTGTGCCTTTAGCTTTTTGAATACTAGCTGCAATAGAATCTGTAACTTCATCTATAACTTCTTGAGAAGGTTTCCAGTTTTTATTCTCATAAAATTGATAAGTTTTTCTTAAGTAAGAACCCATGTTCTCTTCTATTACTTCTTTCATTTGAGGAGGAACGTAACTTGATTTAAGTAACATCTTACTTAAATTTTTAACTTCGTCTTTAGCTTCTTTTGCAAACTGCCTTAACTCTGGATTCTTTGGTAAACTGTTAAGAGTTTTGTTACCTTTTAAATAATCAAATAATCTTTCATCTATTTCTTTTTCTGAAAATTTAGAAGTTTTAGCAGCTTTAGCAACAGATGTAACTAACTTAGCATGTATCTCTGAAGCTCTTTTGGACCATCCTATTTTATTATAGTCTGCACTCTTTAACATTTTAAACATTTCATCAGAGTACATTCCGCTAGTTGTTAAAAAGTTTTGATAAAATTTTTGTATGCCTCTATATCCTATAGTTTCATTATTTAAAATTTTGTAAGTTAAACTATCTTTACCGCCTGTAAACTTTAATACATCCTCATTACTAATATCTTTAATAATAGGAACTTCAGATACATCTTTTTTTCTAGCTGATTTAGTTTTAGCTGCTCCTTCAATTAAAGATTTAAAACTTTCTTTTTGAGATTGACTAGAATTTTTTACAGACTGTAACATTTGTAAGATGCCTTCTTTAGTGACTTTTAAAGTTCCGACACCTGCTGATACAATTCCTGAAAATGCTACACCATCTAACAACAAACTAAGTCTACGTGCTTCTTCAGGACTTTGCTCATCAACATCTAAATAATTTAACACCTCACCCATTAAATTATTATCGTTACCTATATAATTACTTAAAGCTCCTGCAACATAAGTAAACTCAGGATTATCTGCAAAAGTAATTTGAGCAGCTAGTTCAGCTCTACCTAATGTTTTACCAGCTCCTAGTAATTTTTTAGTTTTTTCTTGTCTTGCTTCTTTAGCTAATTGAGCTTTTGAAGGTCTTCCAACTTTCCTAGTTATTTTTTCTGGTACTTTTTGTGCAGTCTTTGTGAATAAAGTAGTAGGGTTTCTAGTAACAGCTAAAGCAGTTATATATTCTCCAACAGGTTTAATAATCTTACCTGCTGTTGTTTCAGGTTCTTGAATCTCGTAATAAGTTTTACCAGTTTCTTCATCTTTTTTTTCGTTCCAAATATCCCCTAAACCAACAGTTCTTCCCACGTCTCTAAAAGCTTTATCGGTTCCTCTTCTTATTTCTTTTTCATTAGGAAGTAAATAACTTAAAGTTTTTTGAACACCGCCTAAAGCTCCTTTACGTGATAAAAATTTTAAAGTTGCTAAAGAACCACCAACGGTTTCGGATAACCAAGGAACAGTAGTCTTTCTAAATTCTTTTAAAGGTTTATCTTTATCTGATTCTTGTATTAAATAATTCTCAATACTTTTATCTAACGAACCACTAGAGTTTTTTGTAGCATACTCAAGAAACTCATTAAACGTATACTTGTTATAAAAGTCTTCATAAGAATTGTAAAGAGTTTGTAATTCTGTTAAGTCAGACTGTAACTCTCTTTTTTGAGATTCATCTGTTTTGTATTGTTCAAATCTAGATGTCATTAAAATATCCTATTATCTAAAAGGAGTATCAATATTTATAGTTTTTTGTTTAAAAGCTGGAGGTATTTCTGTAGATTTTGAACTTATAGATGATTTATTCAAACTGTAAGCCCATAAGCTATTAAAAATATCTGTTCTATTTCTTTTAACTTGTTCTGTTTGTAACAGTGTTAATTCTTCAGTAATTTTACTATCAGCTTCTTGATAAGCACTGTACTCATATTTATTTTCATTTAAGAAATTTAGTGTGTCTTGACTTATTTGACTACTTATTTCTTTAGGTAACGATGTAATCAAATCTCTAGTTATTGTAGTTCTATTAATTTCATTTTTTAATTGACCTGAAGCTATAGAATCAGTTAATTCTATTAAATGATTTAATCTGAACTGGTCTTCTAACTCTTTTGGATTTCTAATCCCAGCAAGTCTATTTACTGAACTCTCAACAAACTGAGGCATTTTTTCTTCAATAAATTTTACTCTTTCTTCTCCTTTCAAATCATTAACATCTGCTATTAGTTCTGCAAAGTCTTGACTTGCTTCTAATATATCATCAGTTGCTTTTAAAGCACCCATTTCTTTACGTATAAAATTAAGTTTTCCAATGTCCATTTTAGGATTTTTTACAGTAACTTCTTGCATTTCATCATATTTTGCACTAGCTTCTTTAATAGTATTTTGAGAATTAATTGAAAACTTATTATCTATAACAGATTGTGAAATAGTTAAATAACTATTGTAAGTTTTAATATTAGAATTTCTAAATCTTTTAATAACTTCGCTACGTATTTCAGAGCTTATATCTTCTCCATAATCGTCTACTAATAAATCTCTAACATTAGAATCATCTATAGTTATTTTATCTCTATCTAAAGCTTGTAATTCTTGAACATTTAAAGAGGGTAGTACGCTAATTAAATTTGTACCTCTTTCTAAAGCTTTATCATATTTAATTTTTGAAGCTTGAGTTTTGTCTGCTAATTCTTTATCTCTTTCTTTAGCTCCCGGTAAAAAACCAAATGCTTTATGTACAAGACTAACATTTCTAGGGTTAGTAATTTCTTCTTTTCTAGAGCTAAAATAATCATTAATAGGTTTGTTAAATTCAGCTTGGGTAGTAATTCTAGGAGCTTTGGTATCGTAAGTTTCTAAGAATTGATTATGTCTTTCTTCTGCCCAGTTTTGTTTCCACTTTTCTTTTGCTGCTATAAAATCAGGCTCGTTATCATATAATTTTTTATTTTTTCTATTTTCAGGTTTGTTATAAAAAGCTGTTTCAGCTTGGTCTTGATAATAATCATATGCTCCTCTGCTTTCAACTTCATCGTACTGATTTTGTTTTTTCAAACCTTCTTCAAAAGCATATGCTCTATTTTGAAGTTGTAAAGTTTTTTGCTTTTCTAACTCCTCTAAATTTTTTAAAACTTTATTTTGCATATTAGCTTCTTTAGCATTAAAAAATAATGTAGCTAGTAAAACATTCCTAGCTCTATTATCTTTTTTTCTACCACCAGATAAATAAGCACCAGCTATGTCTCCCCAACTTGCACCTGAACTTCTACCTAATAAACTTGTATAATCTTTATCGTCTGCCATTTTATTCCTCTCTACCTAATAAACTTTTTGATTGTGTTTCTTCTTCAACTCTTTGTAACAAACTAGGGGATAATTCTGTTTCTTCTATAACTTCTCTAACTTCTTGTGGAACTGATTGTGGATTAACTCTTTGGGCAGCAACTTGCCTCATTTTATCTAATTCACTTATACCACTTTCTATAGTTTCTAATTGTTTTTCTGGAGACATTTCTACAGGAGCTTCATCATCTCCAGCTTCTAAACTATAAGGTATGTCTGCTTTTTCTGCTAAAGCCATAATCATATACATTGTTGGCTCCATTAAAAGCAACATTAAATCAGGACTCCATTTACCTTCTAAAAAACCAGAATAAAGAGTTATAGAAGCTATATCAACAACTCCTACACCGTTACTAATAGATAACAACACATTAGCTGTGGTATCTGGAACTGTTAAAGTTTCAAACACATACAACATAGCTTCCCTAGGATTTGTATATTCTGCAGGTCTTTCCCAGTTGTAGGGTTGACTAGGGTCATTAGTTAAGCTTTGACCGGGAATAGCTCTACCTGTATTTAAACTACCTTGTATAAAATTTATTGATTTCTCTGAAACTGCCATAATGTTATCCCATTTGTCCCATTAAGTATTGGGGTGAAAGTGTACCATAAAGTAAAGACTGATTAAGTTGATTAAAGTTTGTAGCTTGTAAGTTAGGTATTTGGTTTCTTACTTCTGCAACATAAGCATTTTGTGAAGCTTCCATAGAACCTACTTGTGGCATCCTACCAAATCCTGCAGTTTGTTCTTCTGGCTCACCTTGTATGGCTCCCATAACATACTGTTGACCTACAGACCTAGCTACATCAGGTATAAAGTCACCACCAACATATTCTTTAGTTTTACCAAAAGGGTCTGATGCAAAATCTTTTACACCTGTTCCTAGATTTACAAAGTTTTGTCTAATTTGTTGTCCAACTGTAGGTCCTGTAGCAGCAGTAGAAACTATTTTTTCTTTTAAAGCTGCAGTAGTAGCTTCACCTTTTAATCCTACACTTCCTTTAGAACCAAAATCTACAAACAAGTCTGAAGTATCTGATAATTTTTCTAAAGAACCTGTTACACTGTCAGATACTATATTAACAGTAGTATCTTTAATTGTTTCTTTAGCCCCTTCTTCTACAACTTTTTGAACTCCTTCCTGAACAAGAGTTTCCGTTCCTTTTTGTGCTGCTCCGGTAAAGACTCCTTTTATTCCGTTAAAAGCTCTGCTCACAACAGGACCCATAATCATACCTAAAGCTATGCTTCCTATAAAACTTCCTATCTTAGAACTAAAAAGTTTCTTTACACCTTTCTTTATTTTTCTACCTATTTTTCTTAAAAATCCCATGTCTTTTCCTTTATGTATTTATCTTTGACTAGTTCCACCACCAGAACCACCACTTGATGTTCCTCCTGAAGATACTCCAGCACTATACGAAGCACCAAGAGTTGTTAATAGACTAGTTAAATAATCATCATACTTTTCACCCGGCTTACCTTCGTTAGCTATAGCTGTAGCAATAATTTGAGCTTTTCTATTTTCTTCGTTCTCAAAAGACCTAAAATCAAAATCAGCTTGGTCTCTTAGTTCTTGCCATAAGAAAGACATAGATTGAGAACTTAAACTAAAAGCATTCATTGCATTTTGCATATTAATTTGATTTTGTGCAGCAGTGTTAATTGTATTAGCTTGTCTTCTCCACTGAACATTAGAAGCTTCAACAGCAGCAGCATTTTGTGCATTCCAACTATTCCTTGCAAAGTCTTGTTGAGAATTAAACTGGTCTACTTGAGTTATAAGCTGTGCGTTAAACTTTTCAGTGTCAGCCTCTCTACCAGCTCTTCTAGCTTCTGCAGCATTTTCTTGTGTTGCATTAAACTGACTCATTGCATTAGCTTGTGAAGCATTATACTGACTCATCTGTGCATTTAAACCAGCCATAAACTGTTCTGTTTGATTTTCACTGGTAGCATTAAACTGTTGTGCAGCATTTTCAAAAGACTGATTAGATAATAATCTTTGTTGGTCTTGTTGAGCTTTTAAAATATTAGCTTGTTGATTATTATTAAGATTAGCCATATCTACTTGTAAAAAAGCTTGTGCATTTTGTGCAGCTAATTTAGTTCTAGAATCTAAGTTTGCTAAGTCCATTGAAGCTAGTGTAGTAGCATCTTGCATAATAGCTTGTTGTTCAGCATTAAAGTTAGAAAGTGTAGCTGTTTGCATAAACTTACTATCTGCTAAAGCTTTTTGTTGGTCAAAGTTAAATTGAGCCATATCAAGATTAGCATTTATTTGAGCATTAGTCATTGCTGAATTTTGTTCAAAACTTAATTCAGCTAATCCTAATTGTTGTGCTAAGTCTGCATTCTTTTGTGCAACTGTTAAACGTTTGTTAAGGTCTGCTAGTGCCATCTGATTTTCAGCAGTCATGCTTTCACTATCAGCTTGATTCTTAGCTGTAAGATTTGCAAGTTCTATTTTTTCTTCAGCACCTAATTTAGCCATTTCTGCTCTTTGTCTTAACTCAGCATTTTGAGATAAAACAGAAGCAGTAGTTGCCAACTCTTGTAATCTAAATTTATTAGCTTCTGTAAAGTTTGCACTATCTGCAGCAGCTCTTTCTTGCAGGTTTGCAAGTTCCATTTGGTTCTCAGCAGACATATTTGCTAAGTCCATTTGCTGTGCTAACGAAGCGTTAGTCTTTTTAAAGTCTACAAGAACATTAAGATTTGCTAATCTCATTTGTTGCTCGTTAGACATTGACTCTCTAGCAGCAGCGTTTAACTCTGATAGATTAGTTAATTCAACTCTAAGACTAGCATCAAGATTAACTTTTTCCATGTCTTGTTCAAGCTCTGCTTGTCGCATAGTTCTATTAACTTTAGCTTGATACTCTGCTAATCTACCTTGTTGTTCAGCAGACATGTTTTCTCTTGAAGCTTGATTAAGCTGTTCAAGATTTGCAAGGTCCATCTTAGCACCAACATCTAGATTAGCTAAAGCAACTTGTTGTCTTTGTGAAGACTCTTGTGAAGCTCTTTGCTGTGCATTTTGAATGTTAGTCATTCTGACTTGTTGCTCTTGTTGAGCTGTGGTCATTACTGCTTGTTGTTCAAATTCACCTTGTTTTAATACAACTTGCTGTGCCATTTGTGCAGTTTGTGAAGCTGCTGTTTGTTCATTAGCAAGGTTAG
>Ga0208793_1002049_pt1 | contig 10830 bp, 15 predicted proteins | sample 17_taG_FD_184092 | JGI IMG/M metagenome (GOLD analysis project Ga0208793, IMG submission 184092) | Marine viral communities from the Subarctic Pacific Ocean - 17_ETSP_OMZ_AT15314 metaG (SPAdes) (version 2) | ecosystem: Environmental > Aquatic > Marine > Oceanic | place: Pacific Ocean | collected...
TATTTTGCATTTAGTGCTCCTTTCAAAAATCTTGTCCATGCTTGTCCTTTTACTTTCCAATCATAAAATCTATTTACATAATTTTGTTGCATCTTTAAATGATCCTGGATGCCTGAATCATGAAGCATACCAGCAGCAGCTTCTATAGCCGCAGCAAACTTTTTAGCTAGACTTTTATAATCATTTGAATATGGCACATACATTGGAAACTCTGCACCTGTTTCGTATAGCGCACCATAATTAGTTGTAATACAATATAGACCAGCTGACATAGATTCTAATAATGATATACAAGATGTCTCTTCCCAAATACTTGGGTATACAAACATTCTATAGTCTTTTAAATTTTCTTTAATATATTCATTTGGCTTGTAACCAATATAATTTACATTAGGTAATTGTCTTGCTTGTTCATATAAAGCTTTATATGATTCATCATTAGCTTCTGCGAAATCTTTTCCATATACTTCACAAGAAGAATAAACATCTAAACTAATTAATGGATTCTTAACTAATTGCATTGCACCTAACAATACAGATAAACCTCTCCAAGGTGTACAGTGATGTATTATTTTTATAGGATCACCTTTTTTATATTGTGTTATAACCGGTTGTACTTCTTCAATACCATTTTTAATGACTGCACATTTCTCTCTAGGTAAATCAAATCTTTTTGTAAACTGTTCAAAGTTCCAATTAGAATTAAATATATACCAATCATATTTATCATGATTTGATTTATTACTGAACCAGGGTTGTAAATTAGGTTGATCCCAAGAATTTTTTTGCCAAAGAATATTTAGCTTAGTTGGATGTAAAGGTACTTTGCCTGGAACTGATGTACAAATTTCTACTTGATTAAGTAAGCTAGATTCTACATGCTTTCTTAAATATTCAAATTGTAGTTCTGTTCCGCCTCTAGGCTTTTGATGTTTTAATAACATAGCTTATTGATGTCCTCCAATATGGTATTAATTTTATTTTTTCCGATTTATGAAGTTTATGTGAATCAAATACAATAAAATCTCCTGGTTTATATTTTATAAGTTTTCCTTCTATATTTAATTCTCCTCCCCAATTTTCCGCCCATTGAGGTGTAAAAAATCCAACAATACTATAAGTATTTTCTACTAACGTGTCAGGATGAAATTCTGTATAATGATTACTATTTTGAGCATTTAAAACTAGTCTATCTATATTTCTTTTTAATGAAAAATTATGTTGTTCATTTAATTTTTGATTAATTCTATCAAATAAACAATTAAAATAACCTATCCAATAAGGATGATTAACAACTGTTTCACCTTTTTCTATAAGAGTAACACCTGGAAAACAACCTCCAATAGTATTTTCTGAAGTTCTACCAAGAGTCCAAATATGTTGATTTATTAAACCATTATATAAATTAAAACAATCTTCTAAAGTTAAAACGTTATTTATTATCTTTATCATTTTTTTGATTCATTACTTTCTGAAATACTTCAAGACCTTTGTTAGTAATTTGAACTGTAACATCTTGTACAATATCAGGTCCTTCTACTTTCTTTTTAAATACTTCTCCTGTCTTGGTATTTCTGTATGTTGTTGTAGTTACACAATCTATTTTAGGTATATCTTTATCCATTTTCTTGTGATCTGTCTATTAAAGCATAACTTATGGCACCTTGTATTTTATTACTGCCGGTTGCTGCTTGCACTGTTATAGCATCTCCTGCTTCTAAATTCAACCCTTGAGGTGAAGCATTTACTTGTGACTTAGCAGCTACATCATCTCTAAAAAATTCATACTCAGTGCTTGAATCAGATGAATCAACTAAATTCATATTTACCACAATAGCTGATGATGCATCATTGTTAGCACAATATATACTTTTAATTATAATTGCTCCATTATTAGGACAAGTAAGCACTGTAGCTTTAGCTGTATCAGCTTGTTTGAAACCTTGATTTTTATATCTTATTGTCATGATAAAAAGTAATTAAACGCATCTTGTTCATTTTTCAAGTCTTGTTGAAAAGAAAAGTTTAATTGATTTTGTAATGTACTCAAAGACTCTAGTATCTGTCTTTGATTTTCTACATCATATTCTTGTTGTGGTTCAGGTATATAATTTGTTACTTTAGCCATTATCTTCTTCCATCTGGTTGAGCATCAACTCTTAAAGTTCCATATCTCCAAGTTTCACCAGTGCCATCATTTTCTATTTTTATTGATAATAATCTTCCTCTTGCTCTAGTGTCTACCTTATCAGTAGATGATGTTATTGTAAATGGGCCAAGAGGTGAGCTAGATGCAGTATTATTTGGATAGTCATTTAATAGTAATGTAATTTTTGAATTACCTGTAAGAACTTTAAAGTCAGGTATAAATCTTTTCACAGACATAAAAAACTCTCCATCTCCTCTGTAGTCAACCATACCGGTTGTTTGACCTTGTCGGCTTCTAGCTGCTGTAATATCAAAGTCTCCAGATTCAATAAACGCATTAATAGAAGTTGTGCCTGAGCTATTAACTTGGTCAGTTCCAACTTCATGAGCATAATAAGTTGAAGCTCCATATTTATTTGTAATACCTAATATATCTGAAAATACAGGTGAACCTGTAGAACTAAATTCTGTTGCGTAAGGTACATCAAAGACTCCGGTATCAATATATGAAGTTCTAGCTAACGATGAAGTTGTCCAAACATTTTCTCCATAGTTATAGGTAACACATCTATTAATCTGATCAGTTCCAGATTTTGGATAAAACCAATTTACTTCTCCATATAAAGTATTATGTTCTGCATAAACTATATCTGTTGCATCGTAGTTTATTCCTAAATTATTTGAATTTGTTGTAAAAACAAAGTCTTCAACAAGACACGGTAATGATTTAACCGTACCATCAAATACAAAAAATCCACCCTCACCTGACATCCAAAATACTTTACCATCAGAATAACTTAATGCGTGTTGACCAATCAATCCACAGTTAGTACCAACTTGTCTTACACTAAATGTAAATGGTGGACCAACAAATTGAATTACATAAGCAGAACTATCAGTTAATACTAAAGTATAGTCTTTACCTGATACTGCTCCAACGATTCTATTTCCTTTGTCTAATCTAAACGTACCTGCCGTGTTAACAGCTGTTGGTGCATAATCATTTAAGTCTTCTTGATTTGAAAATCTTATAAACATTGGATCTTGAGTTGTAGGATCGCCAATAGTTGTTTCAGTTCCAAAATGAAATAAGTGTCTGTCTCTATCTGAGACTTGTGTTAATCTTGATGCAGTTGGGTTAGCTGAAGTTGAAAAACCTGATGTAGATTTTGATGCTCTAATTGTTCTAGCATTTGTTGCGCCAGCATTCCAAGTAAAAGTTTCTCCATCTCTAATTGTTGCAACAAGAACTTGTCCATAGTTATCAAGACTCCAGTTTCCTGGATCTAGAATTACTGAGCTTGTAGCTCTTTCAGTTCCCCAAGTAGAAGTGTTCCATGTAGAAGTACCCCAACCATAACCTATTGTTTGAAAGACAGGACCTACTTCAACATAAGGATTAACAGTTGCAGCTCCCACTGCAGTCATGCCAGATCCTCCTTCATTTCTTACAGCTTGAACAGTGAATTTATCTACATCAGGAACAGTTAATATTTCATAAACTTTTTGTAATTCTGCTGCTGTAAAATCAGATGCACCTGTAACAGTTACTCCAGATAAGGTTACATATCTTCCAACTTCTAAACCATGAGAACCTTTATTAACTTGTAAAACATTTGATCCATTAACAGTTGTTAATGTGCATCCTGTTATAGCTGTATCTAATGGTGTAATATCAAAAAACTGTTCTCCATAATATAAAAATAAACCTTGTGAAGTTCCAATAGCTGCATATCGTTCTCCAGATAAAGATGTCCAAGTGTGTTGAGCACGTGCTACTCCAGGTAATGTTTCACCTGCAATAGATAATTGATTCCAACCACCTATTTTTTCAGGTAGTCCATATCTAAATCTAACAAAATCACCATCTACCCATTGAGATTCGGCTCCTGAATCTGTGACCATTTTGTTAAAACCAGGCTTGAAATTTAATTTTTGTAGCATATAATAGCTTATATATTAGTTTTACAGATAATGAAAGTATCATAATTATGGACCATTTAGAAGCAATTGTTGAATTAAAAAATATAATTTCTCCTAATTTTATAAAAAAAATCATACCTTTTATAAATTATAAAGCTTCTAAAAATCTAGAAATTATGGGAGGTTTAAATAAAAATATAAGTACCTTAAATTCAAATATTAGAAATGTAAAAGGATATAGTTTAAATTTTAATAGTCCTACTAATGTGTTTTATTGGAATTACATAAAAAAAGAAATTGAAAGACTATATACTTATTACAAATTAAAATTTCCTAAGATGAGTAGCAGTAAAATTAATCAAATAGATTTATTAAAATATGGTCTAGGAGAAAAATATAGTATACATACTGATCATTTTTCTACATCACCAAGGCATTTAAGTATTATTATGAATTTAAACGATGACTATAAGGGTGGCGAGCTAGTATTTACAGATCAAAAAGAAAAAGAAGTTAAGCGATTTAAATTAGATAAAGGTTCAATTGTTTTTTTTCCCAGTAATTTTATGTATCCTCATGGCATTCAAACCATTACAAAAGGAACAAGATATAGTATAGTTTCATGGCTCCAGTAAAATATAAATTAATTAAAAATTTTCTTTCCAAAGAAGAACTAAACATACTTCAAAAGTATTGTTATAATAAATTAGATCAAAATAAAGATTACAAAATAGACATTCAATCTTTTTCCCCTGCTTGGTATCTTGATCCATTAATGCTTGGTTTACTTGATATTAAATTACCCATAGTAGAAAAAGAATCTAATTTAAAATTATTTCCTACTTATGCTTATTGGAGATATTATGTATTTGGTGCAACTTTATCTAAACACACCGATAGACCAGCTTGTGAAATATCGATAAGTGCTTGTATAAAAAAATATGATGATTGGCCTATTATTGTGGAAGGTAAATCTTTTGAATTAAAAGAAGGAGATGCAGTTTTATATGCTGGCTGTGATCAAAAACATTGGAGACCAGGTATTTATAAAGGTGAAGGTATGGCTCAAGTTTTCTTTCATTATGTAAATAAAAATGGTCCATATACTAATCATGCTTATGATAAACAAATAAAATAAAAAATATAAATGATTAGTCTTATAGAAAAAAATAATAAATTAATTAAAACTAGAAATAGTTTAAATGTTAGTTATACTAGAAATGTTAATATTATAGTTGGTAACTATGCTTATCCAGAAGTTATAAATAATTTTTTAATTACTATTAAAAATAATTTAAGTGATAAAATGGAAAATTATACTAATGTAAAAGGAGGAATGACCGACTGGAATTATTTTATAGATAAACCTGATTTTATTAATTTCGTAAGTTATTTAATAAATACACACCAAACAACACATCCCGCTATATTTGAACATTTTTTACAAAGACTAACTATTTTAAATGCTTGGGGTAATGAAATAAAAAAAGGTGATAGTGTTAAATTACACACACATAGGACTTATCATGGTATTCTATATTTAACAAAAGGATGTGATTTAATGTTACCTGAATTAAATTTAAAAATAACCCCTGAACCTGGTGACTATTACATTTTTCCACCAGAAGTATTACATGGTTTTGATAAATATGAAGGAGAGCACAATAGATATAGTTTAATATTTAATATTTCTGAAAAAGATCAATTTGAATACTCAAAAAAAATAAGAGAACTAAATGGAAAAAACAGTTAATATAGATAATTTTATAGGTGTTTATGATAATTACATTACTGAAGAAGAATGTAATAAAGCTATTAAATTATTTGAAGATCAAAACAATTTTAAAAATACTATTAATAGAATAGGTTTTGAAAAAGCATCAATATTACAAAAACAAGATCAACAATTTTTTGCAGCTCCCAATAACGTAAATGTATGGTGGGAATCTTTAAGATCAATGATGGTTAATTTTGATTTAGCATGGAATCATTATATTAAAAACGTAGGAGCTGACGATGCTTACGGAGTTCCTTTTCATTTTACAGATTTAAAAATACAAAAAACATTACCCACTGAAGGTTATCATGTTTGGCATATAGAACACGGTAAAGGTTATGAAAATGAACCAAGGGCTTTTGTTTTTTCTGTATATTTAAATGATGTTGAAGAAGGTGGAGAAACAGAATTTTTACATTTTTCAAAAAGAGTAAAACCTAAAACAGGTAGAATCGTTATATGGCCCGCTGCATTTCCCTATTTACATAGGGGTAATCCGCCTTTATCTGGTAAAAAATATATTTTAACGTCTTGGATGATGTTGAGATAATTAAGAAGAATAAGATATAGGTCTTGCGCCTAATCTAGTAATTTTTTCAGCTTCAGTTTCAGTTTCATTATTGTAATTGTTATCCCAATCAGCTTGTAATTTTAGTAGGTGAACTGAATCCCATCTAGAAGAAAATTGATTTATATCTCCTAAGTCTGCTTCTGTATAACTACAATGAGGAGTTCCATCTCTATATTCTACTTCATCTGAAATATTAGATGCTCCATATTGAATAGCCCAAATATTTGAAAATTTAGATTGATTCCAAAAAGAATCATCTGAAATAATATATCCAATACCTTCAGAAGCACCTTCTGCATAATTTTTAATTATGCATTTATCATCGAATACTACTGTCCAATTTCCTTTACTTGCCATAATTTCTCCTACGTTTTAATTATATAAATTATTGTTAAATAAGGTTGTAATACTGAAGTTGCATCACCTGAAAAGTTTGCACTCATATTGTGAGAGTGACCCTGACCTGAACCAGCGTTAGTTGTATTCAACGTCTGAGTATAAGAAGGGTGACCTTGTGGATACCATCCTGTAGTGTTATGACCAACTTGTGCCGGTAAAGTTAATGAGTGATTGTGAGAAGCAAGTTGCGCAGTTGATAAAGTAGCATTGGCTGTTGATCCTGCAACGTTTCCAGTTGAAGCAACTGTGTTCGCTCCACCAGTTGATGCTAAAGCTTTGTTATTTGATTTTCCAACTGCTACATTGTTTTGTAAATCTGGTACAAGAAAAGTTGATGAACCATCTCCAGCTCCGTAAGTTGTACCTACGATTGCAAATAATGCAGAATAAGTTGATCTTGAAACTGTTTGACCATTACATTCTAAGAAACCTGTTGGCACTGAAGCAGAAGACCACGGCACAATAGTTGCTGTAGGAATTCCCTCAATACCTGTAAGATTTGCTCCAGTGAAATCGTATTTTGTTGCTTCGTAATTTGCCATATTCTATTTCTCCTTGTAAGTCCAACCCGTTGTTGCATCTCCTGAAAATACTAAACAGAAACCAGCACCTTGTGTATTAACAACAAGGTCTGCTGCTGCGTTAGCTATATTAGAAGAGTTTCTACCAACAGTCAATGCGTTAGTTTGAAAATCATAACCTTGGTCGATAAATGCAACTTCATCTCCAGCAGATGGTGACGCTGGAAGCGTTACTGTAACTGCTCCACCATTTGTATTTACTAAAAGTTGAGCACCAGCTTGAACTGTTTCAGCTGCAGAAATAGCTCTCCATTTTTTATGTTCACCTGCTTTTACAACATTAGTTCCGTCAGAATATAAAGTGTAAGTGTGACCTTCACATAAAAGAACACCTGTTCCAGATGCAGTTTTAAAAGTTAAAGTAAAACCTGCATGATTACATCCATCTTCAACAATATAAGTTTTTTCTATTGAATTTGGAATAGTGACATTTACGTTTGCTTCAAGAGTTCCTGTTAATTTAATTACTTGATCTTTACCATTTGATAAAGCACCATTAGTAAAAGTTAATGCTCTAGATGCATCAGTTACATTGAATGCTCCATAACCACCAATTGCTTGTTCAAGAATTAGTAAGTTAGTATTTGTAATTTGTCCCCAAGTTCCTGAGTTTTCTCCAGTAGCCTGTACTGTAAGTTTTAAACTTGCTGATGTTGAATTTGCCATAATTTAAATTCCTTAATTAAGTTTCAATTTACTAAAATTTTGAGCTTGTGTCAAACTCATTATGCAGCTACTTCTTGCCATCCTGGAGGAGTTATAGGCGCTGTACCTGTATTTACATCGTTCCAGATTAAAGCACTACCAGAACCTTGTGCCATAGTCAAGGCATTTCCTGTAACCAATACATCTACATGAATTATAGGAGTAACAGAGGCTACTCTAGCTAAACCAGCTATTCCTGTTACATCAACTAGCTGTTTAGTTTCTATTGTTTCATTTCCTAAAGCAGCGGTCATTGAAATACCTGTTACGCTTGGTGAAACATCACCTTGCATTCCTAATTGGCCTAAAGAACCAATCATAAAATTACCTGTAATGTTTGCGTCAGGAGCTGGATCGATAACACCTAAAGTTGTTTGTGCTATATTTAAAGTACTAGGAATAACTACAACTTCTCCAGCCATTGCAACTGATCCAAGTGCATTTGTCATTGCAATACCTGTTACATCAACATTTGCATATTGACCTTCAACACCCCAACCGTTTTCACTCCACTCTTGTCTACTCCAACCAGTTTGGTTGTAAGCTTGAACAGAACCAAGACCCATTGTTGCATGATTAGTTGTAAGCATTGCATCAGGACCAGCATCAGCTGTTCCTAAATTTCCAGTTAAACCAAAACCTGTAGGAAATACTTTTCCTTGAATATCAATCGCAAGAGCACCTAATGCTCCAGTTATTGTTTGACCATTATTTGTAGAATTTGTTGCAGTAGCACCTGCGGTTACAACTACAGTTCCTATGTTAAAAGATGCAGAAATTCCTGTTGGAAGTGCAGTACCAAATTCACCCCAGGAATTTAAGCCCCATTCAATACGTCCCCAACCTGTATTTATATCACCGTCAACTTCTGTAGTTGTACCAAGAACGCCAGATAGACTTACCCCCGTTAATGCAAACGTAGGATTAGCTAAATCGTTCCATTGGTTTTGGCCCCAAAAGCCTGCACTCCAAGTTCCTGATGCCATAGGATTTTAACTCCTATGTACTAACCAGAGATTCTTAAAATCGCTGCTGTTGATGTAGCTGCTGGAAACTGAATTGTGAAAACACCTGCTGTCGCTGTTTTATCACTTCCAAAATCTAAAGCACATACAGCTGCATTAGTTGCAGTTGCAGAAGTGTTGTAGATTAAAGCTCCTCTAGCAGTCAAAGTCACACCTGTAAAAGATCTGTCTGCGAAGTCTGCTCTTGCAACACCAGCTGTTAAAGAAGTTGCTTGGTTTACAAGTAAACCACCACCTGCTGTGTACTGACCAGTATTAGCAACTTCAGTGTTTGCTCCACCTCCTGGGTTAGTAGCATACGCAGTTGTTGATGAGTTTAGAGTAGCTGAAGAAGTATAAAGAGCGATTTTAAACTTGTCATCACCAGAACCAAAATTATGCTCACCTTCCAATAACTGTTGTTTGAAAGAATTTGCAATTGCTTGTGTTATAGCCATAGTTTTATCTCCTTATTATTATTTACCACCGACACGGGGAACACCACTTTGATATTCATCACGTCTTCGTCTTCCCATTTGTTCTATAGAGAAGCCTTCTAATACTTGTTTATACTTTCCTTCGTATAATTGCAAGAGATCATTTGGCCCCTTTAAGAATGAAAATGCTTCAACTAAGCATGCATATAATAAACCATTGGGAAATTGTTGGCTAATATATGTTTGTGTATTTGTACTCGATAAAGTCTCAGGTTTCAAGATATAATTTAACTGAATTGTATAAGTAGCATTTGGAGTTGGAGCCAATACTATTGTGTTATCATCCCACCAACTGTAGTATTTTGGAACACCTTGAGCATTAGTTGGATTAAATTCAGACATAAAACTAGAATCTCTCCATTGTAAAAATTCTCTATTATCAGGGTTGCTTGTTCCATCAGAATCTACAATTTGAGCTGATCTAATTACTAGAGTATTTTGAGGTGTATCAATAAATCTTGTTCCTGAAATTACTTGAGCTGTTACATATCTTTTATTTGAATCGACATCTACATCTCTCATTATTCTTAATTCTGCATCTCTAATAAAATCATTTATAATAGTATCAGTTAAAACATTTGAACTAACTTCTGTGTAATTTCTAATTTTTGTTTTTAATTCATCGTAAGTCATTATGATATATTTATCTGGCCTCCCATTCCAGAGTGATTTGTACAATAGTAATATAGCGTACTAGGTGCACTTGCATCAACGGTTATTTGAACATAAGCTCCAGGTTGACCAGGCGTTCCACTTGTTACTACACCAGTAGTATATTCTGTTCCTCCATCATGAGTGCCATTTGAAGTTGTAGAAAATCTTAATGGGTGAGTTCCTCCTCCACCATTTGAACTATCTGATTGATCAAATTTATATACGTTAGTTTTTGTAAAATTTAAAGTAGCTTGTTGTACTCCATCAATAAAATATTTATTTCCTAAGCCGGTACTAACTACCGTTACTGCATAATTTGTAACTGTAGCTGCTCCAATTATTTCTACATTTCCTAAACTAATATGTCCTTCTCTTTTTGAATTAACTATACTTCCATTATCAGGAACCATTCCTTCAGATGAAAAAGAAAAAGGAGCAGGTAAAGTTAAATCTACAGCTATTCCACCACCTCCACCAGAAGCAAGTGTAAAAGTTTGTGGTCTTGCATTTCTTAAACCTTGTCCATCTGCAGTAGTTGGTTTTGGATCTAGTTGTGGATGTTTTGCTTCAA
>Ga0208793_1002051_pt1 | contig 10823 bp, 18 predicted proteins | sample 17_taG_FD_184092 | JGI IMG/M metagenome (GOLD analysis project Ga0208793, IMG submission 184092) | Marine viral communities from the Subarctic Pacific Ocean - 17_ETSP_OMZ_AT15314 metaG (SPAdes) (version 2) | ecosystem: Environmental > Aquatic > Marine > Oceanic | place: Pacific Ocean | collected...
TCACTAGGATGTAATCAATCACATCACTGGCAGTCAGCGCAGAAGCAAAGACAATGTTTGAACCAGACACGGTATAAGCAGTCTCAGGAGCCTGAGTAACACCGTTGAGAGAGACAATCAGGTTTCTTGCGGATGAAGGGAAGTAAGACAGCCCTTCTACCTGTAGCGCATAGGTGTCCGTGGCTGACGTGGTAATGCTGTCGATTAGCCGGAATGCGCCTACGTCTGGTGCTTTACCTATAAACGGCATATCAGGCTCCCTTCAGTGCCGCTACTTCGGCTTCAAGTGTTTCAATTCTCGTTACTGCTTCTTGCAGTGCGGCAGTTAGTAGAGGTACTAGCTTAGACTGGTCTATGCCTTGATACTCTGGATTACCTTCATCGTCTACTGCATCCTTTTCGCCTGTGATTGCCTCTGGCACAACGTCTTGAACTTCGTGCGCTATAAATCCGTCTACAGTCGTGTCTGGATCAGCAATAAAATTAAAACGATGCACAGGGATTTGCTTGAGACGATCAATGCCGTTATCAAGGTCAACTACGTTTTCTTTTAGGCGGTAGTCTGAGGATGTGCTATAAGCCGTTGATGTGCCTCCGGATGAAATAAAACCAATTTCACCATTAGGGTTGTAAAAACGAATTTGTCTTATTGTTGATGGCGTAGAAGATTCACACGCCAAACTTGTATAACTATTAGAACTTGTTGCAAAAATTTGTTGTTTGCCTGTTCTAGACGCCGATGTCGTACCAACCAGCAAGTTGCCGCTGGCGTCCAGCCTCATGCGCTCTGTCTCGTTTGTTTCAAAAGACAGAAAACGACTGCCACCGCCGTTGTGGCCTAGCTGTACGCCTTGATCCGCAACACCAACATAAAAAGAATATTCTGAGGTCGCGCCTGCTGAAACATGAAACAACCCTGTCCCTGTTGCGCTACTAGTGTAGTCAGCCGAACCGCCATTAATTTGAAGTTTTGCATTTGGTGCTGTTTCATTAATCCCAACGTTACCGCTGGATGTGATCCGCATACGTTGTGTGGGCGCTGTTGAACCAGCCGCACCAGTGCCAAACCGCATTGATCCATCAGTGTGGAACGTGAGGCTATGCACGGCATATGAAGAATTATCTGCGGCAAAACTGCCTGAGTCTCTGTTGTAGTTATTGCCTATAGTAAGCGTGGAATCAGAGGCTGTACCGAAACGAGCAACCCTTAGATAAGTGTCTACGTTAGATTTTAAGTGTAAACTAGCAGAGGTGTTAGGTGATCCCTTGGCATCAATTACTAATCCAGCGCCACTGGGATCAGTCGTACCAATTCCAACTTTTCCTTGGTCAACAGTGATGCGATCAGTCCATGAAGCAGAGTTCTCTCTTGACTGCAAACGCCATTGATTACCGCCTCCAGCATGTATATTTATCGCTCTGAATCCGTATCCCGCGCCATCTCCCCTTACTTGCCACTCAACTCCAGAGTCAAGGTTCCCGTTGGTGCTATAAACGCCCGTCTTTATTTGACCGTTGTAGGTTGCTTGGGAAGCAGTAGCGCCAGAAGATACGTCTAGTTTGGCTTGAGGATTTGACTCGCCAATCCCCACCCGATTATTCGTCAGCGTTATTTGGGTAGACGTTGCGTTATCGTCGATGCCTGTCGAGCTAAAGTCGGTTAGCGGATAAGAAAGCTGATCTGCGTTAACAGAGTTGTCAGGAGCAGTAACGGTTTGAAACGTGCGAGCGATATAGACAACATAGCAGTCATCAGTCGAGTCAATCGCCTCAGTGAAGGTGATAGACGTACCAGACGTAGAGTAGGCAACAGTAGGCTCCTGCCGCACGTTGTTTACAAACACAGCCAAGTCGTTAGCGCCCGCTACAGAGTGCGTCAGCGTGTAAGTGACTGAGCCATCACCAGTGATCGTCTGCTTCGCTACTGAGGCAAACGTGTCGGTTGGCTGTACTCCTAGAAATGGCATTTAGTTATCTCCGAGAGGGCGATTAAGCTATGTAATGACCCGAAACCATCAAAGTCCGCGCTCCTGATACGGGCGGGGCTTGAAGAGAATTATTTTGGGTAAAGTAAATCCGGTTTGCGTTTTGCTCTGTGTAGCAACCCAAGTGAAACCCAGAGGCTACTGTGTATACGTTCTGATAGGCAATGGACGCCGCCGTGTGCATATGTCCAGCGGCTACGGTAAGCGGCAAGGTCACATAGAAAAGGCCGGTTCCTTGAGTGGTTACATTGAATTGCATATAAAGGTTATAGAAAACTCTATTCCCTATTTTCGTGTAAAAACCTTTCTGTAGTGTGTATGACGCAGTAGATGCCGTACCGGTTGAGGCTACTTGAGGCGTCCAACTCCCTTCTTCGTAATCGTCTAGCGCATTAGCGGCGGCTGTGTCGCTACCAAACTTTAAGCCATCACTATCAAATCTAGCCTTTATGGAGCCGCTAGCATAAAACTGTACATCGCCACCTGTCCCGCCAAGCTGTCCTATCTGCAGATCAGTATCGTCGGTGACGGTGAAAATCCGCCCAACTTCTGGAGTACCAGCAACGTCAAACAGATATACCGTTGCCGTTCCATCATTGCCGCGCATATCAATCTGAGCGCCCTCAGCGCCAGTAACCGACCCGTCATTACCAACAACAATACTGCCGCCGCTAGTGATAGTGTGGTCAGTAGTAAGCCGCCCTGCTGAGTCAGTAGTTAGACCTACAGCAAAGTCATTCTTTACCCTAGAGCGAGTCATTAAGTGATCTCCATCACGCCGAGAACAACGTCCAACACAGAGCCAGTGCCTGCTTGAACCTTGAGCGCGTCACCCGTCTCCAAGATGTATTTCTGCCCAGCCAAAGTCTCTAGTGTTGTCTGACCGGGGATGCTTACGTTCTCTAGTAGCTGATGGGTAGTGCCGCCAGAGGAGTCTGAGAATTGCACCTGAACCTCTACCGATTGCGATGACTTGTTAGCCACAGCCAACCCCAGCACAACCGTAGTCGTTGCCGCAGGGGCTGTATAAAGAGTGTCGTAAGCGGCATTGTTAACGTCTGCCAGAGCCGCGTTCTTGAATGTGTTAGCCATAACTTATCCCAGTGCGATTGCTAGTGCGGTTGCATCATCAATGGTTGCGTAATTCGATATACCGCTAATGTCCGATGTTGTAAGGGCGCGAGCCACAGACTGGTTACTCGCGTTACCGATAAATACATTACCTTGATCTAAGTTAGGCGTGGCGTTGCTACGGCCTGCGCCACCAACCTTGATAGATCCCGCTGAGGCATGAGACCGAATGACCTTGCCGATGTTCTGAATGAGAGCCGATTCCCCAGTAGGCGCAGTGCTCGTTAGCCCGCCAGCAGTGGTGTCAACATACACCGTATCGCCTGCGCTAAACGCCGATGTGTCTAGCTCATACAGCGTACCAAACGTCACGATGTTGACCGCCGAATTTAAGCTAGCATCCGCCTCCGCTAAACCAAACGCCGCCATTTTGCTCGCGTCATCAGCGTCAGCCTTTGACACCTCTGGATTATTGCCTGACACGCCTGACACATATACCGCGTCACCTTTGGACAGAGCCTCAGCGGCCTTAGCGGCAAAAATAATTGCACCAGATACCTCAACCTTGTCATCATTCAGGTTGATGAAGTTGGCGTCTACCTCAGCGTGAGTAAGCGCAGAACCTTTAGGGGATGTCCCGTCAGTCTGCGTTGTTTCCCTTGTGACTAGCGTAGCCATCAGTCAAGCGTCACCTTCAGGTTGCCCGCAGAGATGCGGAGAATATCGCCAGTGCCAATCGTCTTCGGCAGTGCGGTAGTGAAGTCAGAAGGGTCTGTCAGTTGCGCGTGGGCCAGCATATTACCGCCAGATGACGCATCGAATATCCCCGCATAGGTCACAGTACCCCAAGAGCCTGTGGCCTCTGGAAACTCTACAGCGGCGCTTGATGACGCCGTGGTAGGCGATGTGCCAGAGACGGTAAACGCTACCGACTGTCGGGCATACCCGTTACCAGATACCTCAGTGCCAGCAGATGAATCGCTGGAGGCAGATGTAAACACCCCGACATAAAGCGTCGACGGTGCGGTGTAAGCAGTGCCGCCAAATACATGGTCAAGCACCTTGTCTTCTAAGTAGTCTGAAAAGCTCATCCTAATCCTCTAACCTTCAAAGTAAGTCCGGAACCTGAGTTCATGGCGTCCTCGCCAGATTCGTTAACGCGCTTGACTGCGGCGGAGTACAGTTGCGCCCACACCCCAACGCGCTCATCTTCAGCAAGGTACGGCGCTGTGTGCAACAGAGAGCCATACAGGTATACATCTGGGTGATCAGTCAGCAACCAGTTTGTCGCGTTACTTGCCGACAGAGCGGGAACCTTCTGGTAGTAGTAAAGCTCAACCTCATAGGTAGCGTCAGCAGTTGGGTAAACCTCAAAAGCTCGCTCAACATGGCAGTAATACTTTGGGTTACCAACAGTATCCTCAGCCCCTTGCCGCTTGTCCGCCATAGCCGCCGCCGACAGCAACTGCAAGTTGGTAGTGCCTGACCCGGTAACATGGAAACGGATCGTCTCCATCCAGTCGCTAGGTCGGTCTAGGTACTGCCCGGAGATTTCAGCCGTTGCCCTGTTCTCCATCTCATAGTGGCGAATCTCACGATTGATAGACGCCTCTGCCATCGTAATGAAGTCAGGTATCACCGTGGTCAGGTCATCGCGGTTTAGAAAGTCCGCAATAGACGCCTTCAACTCTGTAAAATTCGACAGTGCCATTTACTTTTTCTTCCGCTTCTTTGCAGTCTTAGCTGATTGCTTGAACGCTTTGGCAGTAGGAGCGCCCTCGCTCCCCGGCTTACGCATCTTTTCGCCAGAGCCAGCCTTGATGCGCTTACGTTTAGCTTGAATGTTTGCGTACAGACCCTTTTTACTTGCCACGCTTCTTCCCCTTCTTTGCCTTAGTCTTTGCCTTAGCGGCCGCTTTGTAGCCTGCCTTGGTGTATGGGTACTTCTTTCCGCCTACCTTTGGCATTACTTTCTCCTCGACTTAGTGCCTGAACACTTCCACCGCTTACGGGATAACCGCAACGGTGAGTTAGGGTCTTTCGCCGCCTTAGAGTGGCTCTTCATCTGCCCAGCGGATCGTGCGCAGTAGGAGTCGCCCTTCTTTGTACCGGGCTTCACCTTCGCGCCCTTCTGCCCGTAGCTGACTTTCTTGCCAGATGCGGTGCGCTTTACTCTCGCTTTACCTTTGCTTGGCTTCATGCAAACTCCAGCACAGTATTATACCTCACAGCACCAAATCTAGCAGTGCCGTTGGCTCATACACTCCCGTCTGCGGCGTTGCACCAATGCGCACCAACGTCTCTAGAAGGCCGCGAATCGGAAGGCCAAACGGGATATCTAATTCATTCTCCCCCGTCTGAAGATTTTTCTTATATGGCAGGACGGCGCTGTACTCATAGTTAGGATCTTTGAAAGTGCCAACGCGATCAGCCACAAACTGTTCATGGTCAGCCAGCAGGCCAGCAGGAGCGCCCATGCTAAACAGACGCCCATCTCCTCTAATAAAGTCGGCGAGTACATCGCGCCTACTTTTCCCTTCCATTTCTGCGGTACGGGTAAGCACATCATCAAACACCTCCATGAAGGGGCGCGAGTCAGCGACACCTGTATCTCCACCCATCCAGACAGACGCTTGATACTGCGCCGGGGTCATGTCCAGCTTGTCTGCAATCTCACCCTGAAAGTCTTCAACGTAACGATACTGAGTGTTAGACGGTGACTTCTTGTTTTTCACGTTGCCTGTGACAGCGGCAAAGTTGTGCGTGTCCATTGTCATTGGCGCTTGGTTGCCCTTCAGGTTGTGGGCAAAGCTGGATGTTTTTGGACGGTTGAGTGCCTCAAACGAACCGCCAGACTGTAAGTCCTTGAGCAGTGCATCCTGAGTGTTGTGCGCAAGGTGACCGTACCCCTTCGGGAAGTCTGGGTTAGTCATGCCCGCGATGTTCTGCCCCTGCCGATCTCTGCCATACAGGTATGAAGAGCGGCGTATGTTCTGATCTACTCTGGAGCGCGGTGACGTTGCCGCCACGATGTCGACATACCGATTGAACGCCGACAGACCCTCTTCAGCGCCCAGCGTCTCTTCAAACGCTAAACGCAGTGGCTCAAGGTTGTACCACTCTCTGCCGCCCTTCTCGCCTCGCTTCGCATACTCAGTCAGTCGCTTGGCAGTGTCCGGTGTCAGGATATCCACCAAACCCTTCGGCATCCCTCTAGGCGGATCGTATCGATCCAGCGGAAACTGCGGCACGTTAGGAACCTGAGACAGATCAGCCATGTCAGCCATGCTCTTCTGATCTACCAAATCGAAAATGCTAGATAACATTCTTGGCATTACTCGTACATCCCCCCGTAGCCGCTGATCGGTTTAGTGCCCAATATCTTCGTGAATACCTTCTGCGCCTCCTCTGGCGTTGTGACACCCTCAAGCAATCCAGTCGGGTCTTGATTCGCAAACCTGCTACCGATGTTTTCAAGTTTGTAGGTTAGGTTTGGGCTTGGCGTTAAGTTGCCTTCTCCCCAAGGACTGTTAAGCAGATACTCTGGCGGGTTTCTCACATCACCGTAAACGTGTTGAGTGAAGTAGGGAGCGACACCCTTGCGGGTTGCGGGCAAGCCAAGCTCATACCTATCCAAATCGGTATACCCCAGCAGTCGGTCAGTCAGGAAAGCCTCCTGCTCCCCAGCACTTAGCCTGTAGTTTTTGTACGGCGTCATGATGTCTGCCGACTGCCGCCGCAACCATGACAAATCCAGCGGATCGAAATCTTTACCCCCATGCTTCATTTCGCCTTCTAAGAAATCGTGTTCAGCGTCATAGGCATCAACAGCTTGGCGTCTGGCTATTCCCTCGTTACTTCCGCGATTCAGCCCCTGCAAGTCTTGGACTGCGTGTTGCATCTCATGAATCATGGTGCGGTTGGCGTCTCTCAGATCACCAAATGGGCCAAGCACCCCCATTGGCATTTCAATCTTAGGGTTGAGCGGGAAGCTGTCTGGGTCTTCAATATGCTTGATCAAGCCATGCACCTGATCGTGATACATACCCGCGTAACTGCCATCCATCTTTGGGTTCATATCTAGATCAACGTGCTTTAGATCGGGCAAAGTCTCTCGCAGAGTAGGATGGCTGAAAGAGTCAAAAAGTGAAGTCACAAACCCAAAGTCGCCAGAGTCCGAATAATTCTGGAAGGCATCATCTGTAAACTCAACGTCTACATCCGGTAGCTCAGTGCGCCACTGCCCATCTGCTCCTCTGAACCATGCAGTCTTGTCCCAAATCTCAGCAGGCGGCGCGTTGATTTGCTCTAAATCTTTTGCTCGCTCTAATCCGACCTCATCGCCTAGCGTGTGCTTGAACGTAGCAACGCGAGCAGGGGAGACAAACATAGACTTGAGTGCGCTTGCGGCAACATCGCCAGCGCCGGGGATCAGGCCAATCGCCGTTAGCAAACCAAGTCCAGTGCCAGTAGCGTAGTCACCCTCAGAGAACGCATCAGCGGCCTCAGCGCCGCCCTTCACATCTCCAATGACTGGGATGAAGTCCATCAGGCCAGAGAGATTCTCCGCCATGCGGTATGCGCGGTAGGGATTGTTTTTGTACAGGCCCAACGACAACAGCCCTTCGGCAATGTTGTCTCTTGCGCTGTCGACGATGCCCGGCTGATAGGGCAGAAGTTGGGGTTCAGTAGCCATCGCCCATTATACCATCAGGCGATGCCTTGTAGGTTACGGCGTATAGGCTCGCCCCAGTTTGATGTGTGACGGTATCCGACCGCTAAGTAACGGAACGCGTCCGCTGAGTGACTCGACCAGTCATGCGCTGGCCTGCCCTTCCACACCATGTTGTTGTCATCATACTCACGGTGATACGCCCGCAGTGCCTCAATGCCGTGGCTACACTTCTCAGCATCAAACCAGCACGTTGATAACAAAGAGCGTGACGCTTGTATCCCATCGTCTACATTTAACTGGGGCGCGATCTGGATGTTTTGCAGACCTAACGAGTTCAAAGTCTCTAGCCGGGACTTGCCTGACCCTAGCTCCCTCACCCTAACGTCATGCGGCAGGATGTGCTGACCGTAAACGTAACCCTTTCCCTGTAGCACCCTAACGTAGTGATCAAGACCGACACCAGATGTCTCATAGTGATCGATCAGTCGCGTCTCTGGGCCTATCATCTGAGCAAACCAGATTGCCGTAGTGTCGCCTATCCCCAAGTCCCATGCAGTGATTACTGGCGATGCCGTTTCATACGGTACTGCGGTGATCCTGCCCTGCGCATTAGCATCACGCATCTCTAGCGAATAGTACGCGCCCTCATGATAGGTGAGGAATGAGCCTTCCCATATATGGTCATAAGTCTCTGGGCGCTTCTCAAAGTCGTTTAGCCTCACCTGATCCAGAACGCTAGGGAAGTATGGGTTGTCGCGCCAGTTAATCTCGACGATCTTTGCGCCTTCCGGCGGATCAGCCCTGAACCGCTTGTGAGTCTCTGACAGATTGCTTTCTGGGTTCCACGATACCCACACCTCAGAGCCATCCTCGCGCACTGTAGGCTCTAGCTTGTCCCATGCCATGCGGCTAACGGACTCTGCCTCATCCACCCAGCACAATAGGACACGCGCCCTTGACTTGATGCTGTCTAAGTTCCTGCGCAGGCCAGCGAACGTGAACTCTACGTTTCCATCCTTACTCCGGATAAACGTGTCGCCCACCTCATAGTAATCAGCGAGCCAGTCATACGATGCGATAGCACCTGCCACCTCATTGAATGATGAATCTTTGAGCGAGTTCATAAACTCACGGGCGCAGAGTATCTGCCCGCTTCTGCCTGCGTTGCCCCAGACATAACCTCTGACTGCCGCCATGATTGCAAAGCTACGGCTCTTGCCTGAACCCCTGCCGCCGTAAGCGCACCTCCAGCGAGCCTCGCCAGCAAAAAGATCAACTAGCTTTGGCGGTAACTCAATCGTAGCTATCGTCATTGTTTTCTGGCAGTCGCGGAATCAATTCAATCACTGTCGGAGACATAGTGCCGTCGCTACTCGACAGATCAACCTCAGTAGCCTTCAGTTTAGGCTCAGTGTACTGCGCAATTTTGTCCCAAGCGTCTATGCTTTGCTTGATGTCGGAAGCGTCACCTGATTGCGCCAAGTCATGAAGCCTTACAGCCTGCTCTGCCATCCGCATGATCGGATGAAAGTCCTCACCATACATATCCTGCAAGCGAGTCAGCAGGAACTGCTTGTTTCGATTGACTGCGCCCTTTGTCCTAGCCATTACTTTATATCCAAGTATTTGTTAAGCCATGACTATTCTAGCACTACTCAGCATCGTCAGGATGTGGAATACCTCTAGCCCAATACTGCCCATGAATAGACCCCACCCGAATCTCACCATCTTGGATGTCTCTTTGTTCAATTGGATACGACTCAACAGTATTGTCACTAAATGCGACCAAATAAGTTCCCTCTTCACGCGGCATGTCGCCATACGCTACCGGAAACCAATCAATAGTCACGGTTTGGTTCATAGATGAATGCCGTGGATGAGTACAGATACCAAATGATCTGACAGCGCCTTGTGGTGCAATACTATCGCCTTGCGGCGAGTTCTATACGCCATCATTGCCCCCGCACCTGCACTCTGTCGACGCCACGGCTCGCCGTAGGAGGTTAGGGGCTTGTCTCTTCACAGTATGCCTCTTCGCCTCTATAGGCAGGCCAACCATACTCACCGGATGAATCCCGGTGCAATTTTACCATAGAGCAATACATTTCTTCAGCGCGAATTTGCTCCTCTAAATCGCCGCCGCCTACCAGCCCCATGTACAGCAGGCAGATGAAAATCATAAGACCAATGTATTCAATTTTTGTCTTTTTCACTCAGCAATCTCCGGTACTCGCGGCACACTGCCTTGTCATCCAGCGTCTCAGCAATGAAGAAATACATTTTTTCGTTTATGTATCTCAACTTTTTTAGCTCAACTGCAATTTTCATTTGATTTGCCGGGGTCAGCGTTTTCCAGTGATACCTCTGACTAACAAATGAGTCCAGCATATCGTCATCAATTGGTTGCATCGAATGGTATCCCGTTGGCCTCTTGCCACTCTGGGCTATTGTACTCCGGACTGCTTTCCGCTTCCCAAAACTTCTTTACCAAGTCTCTCATAACAAGCTCATCACCCTCTAGCCTGACGATCATACTACGGCAGATGGCTCGATACATCGCGGTCTTCGCCCGATAGTGTTGCGCCTCAGTCACTGAAGGTGCGGAAGAACTGGATGCGCTTTTCCGCCTCCTCAATCATGTCTTGAAATCTGCCCCACTCATCAGTGTCCCCATAAGCGCGGTTCTGTGCCGCCTTCAAGTCTTTGATGAGAACCTCATCCTTCTTGATGACTTCCCCAGTCGTCAATTGCATTATGCTCCTCCCGGTTGTATCTAATTATTTCTAGCGGCGGGTCATTGGCGTCTTTCAGTCTCTTCACGCTAAGGTCTGGCATGATTGCCATATCCTCTCGCCACCGCTTGCTCATTACGATCGCCGCCTCTACCGCAATGCGGCAATCTTCCGAATCATAGCCCCCGATATACATAGCATCATTCTACTACAGGACAGGGCCGCTTACGCGGCCTCCTCTTCCAGCGCCACCGCCTTCGTGGGCCGCTTGAAAAAACCAAACTTGGCGTCTTTGTTTGATTGAGTGAGAGTCGCAGTAAACGAAATACGGCTCTCGCGCTCTGCGTCATCCAAACTCTT
>Ga0208793_1002052_pt1 | contig 10822 bp, 14 predicted proteins | sample 17_taG_FD_184092 | JGI IMG/M metagenome (GOLD analysis project Ga0208793, IMG submission 184092) | Marine viral communities from the Subarctic Pacific Ocean - 17_ETSP_OMZ_AT15314 metaG (SPAdes) (version 2) | ecosystem: Environmental > Aquatic > Marine > Oceanic | place: Pacific Ocean | collected...
AGCAAATGCTCCTTAGAAGGGTCATGGAGTCAGACGGCACTTATCTAATGCATAACAACGAACGCCTTTCGTTTAGCGAGGGTTATCAAGTGGGGGTCTACTTAGAAAGACCAACATTCTTCTTATTCGATGAAGTTCAAGCCTACGTCATAAAGATGTTAGGCATCGACGAACAAATGGAAGTTATAGGAAATATATTTTCGGCTTGTGAAAGTGAAGTTTTAATTTCATGCGATAGCGGCCACTCAATATTATTCGACTTAGCCATGTCCGATGAACAATTTAACACGCTCAAATCATTCTCAATGAATGCTAACAGCCTAAATAATTTCATCCCTCGCAACTTTTACCAAGGTACGCCGCTTAATTTATTCGGCGGAATATGGGAAGATAAAAAAGAGCAAATTCACGTTGATGCTTCAACATGGGTTCAAGATTTAGACGCGGCTTTAGAATTAGGAAAGAAATATAATCAGATTTCAATATTCGATTGGTCAATTATGAAATGCCGATGCACTAAGACGGGTGAAATATTAGAATATTAAATCTAAAACTTGGGGGTCTTACACCCCACAAAAATTATAATTTTGGATTTGGATTCAAGGCGTACGCTTTGTCTTTTGTATATATACACAAGTGTGTAATTTTTGGATTTTGGGTCTTGAATCTTTTTTGGATTTTTGGATTTTAAACTTTTTTCTTTTTTTGCCTGCCTGCATAAGAAATAAGCCCAAGATTACTAAAACCATAAGTATATATACCGGCATACAGTCCGAGATATATGACCTTAACAAGAAGTGATTATGAAATGATAGTTGAATGCCTAACAGCGACAAGCCGACCGAAGGGGTTGGTTGGATTTGATGAGAATGTCAAATCCTTTTACCATGAGATAATAACTAATTTTATACAGCATTTATCAGCCGACAACCCTAGATTTAACAGGACTATTTTTATAGAGGCTTTAGATGAAAACGGATGGGAATTAGTCTCAAGGGGTATGCTGAAAGACTAAACCATAAGTATATATACCGTACCCATCTATGAAGATACATGGACAGAACCGGCCTACAAGAGAAGATTAAAAACACCGAAAAAGAAATAAGAGAATTGAATGAGTTATTAGATGCTCACAATAACGAAGTACTAAAAATATTTGAGGAATATTTACAAAATCTATAAGTTGCCACCATATTATGTTGAGGCGGGGTCGCTGCAACGGCCCCCCTCTTCATATTTGGGTTTTTATTCTTTACATTCTTGTTTTCAATATACTACAACTTGTATCTCTCTTCGGCCTATCTTAATCATACTCAACGTACCACAGTAAGCCTATAAAGGTTTTGCCCTACGGGTTTCCTATTCATATTCAAGATTACTAAAACCATAAGTATATATACTAACCCCTGCTAGCATGGTCATGGAGGCAAACACCATGAAAGAATATATTGAAGAACGAATGCGAGCATTGTATGTAAGTGGGGCTAGTGAAAAAGAACTAGACTCATTTATGACAGGTGTCTTAGAGACACTATACAGCCTAGGCGAAGAAGCACCTACCCTTTGGGTCATTAACTATATGGCAGGTCGTACAGACCGTCTATATATGACCGATGAAGAATGGGATGCTATCAACGCAGAATATTAAGCCCTAAGAAAAAGGAGACGTAAAAACTAGGGGGGTATATACCCCCTAGTATAAAAAATTGGATTTGGATTTTGGATTCTTTTTTCTTTTTTGTTTTTTCACACAAGAGTGTATTACTCTTCCCACAAAAGAAGTTATCGGGGGGTTATGACATGGGATGTAGGCTTATAGTCTTAACTATGTAGTATTCTCACTATGTACCACGAAAAAGTGTACTTGGGGGCTATGATATGAGATGTAGGCTTATAGTCTTTCCGCCCTACGGGCCTCTTATATTGTCAAGACTCCATTATCAAAAGTATTAAGTACTAACGTCTTGTCTCAGAAAATGTAATAGGAGGCGGCGAAAAAATGACAGATAAAAAATATGACTTATATTGGGGCGAAATAACATTCAAAAACGGTAATATTGAAGCAATTGTGGCGACATCTGAAGAAGCATATTACGCATATGAGAAATACCATGAAGGAAGTACAGTATCTATGCCTAATTATGGCTATTTAGACAGCATAAAAGACTTTGACGATGAAATGCTATCAGAAGTTAATTATGATGCAGAAGCAGAAGCAGAAAAAGAAGCATTACTTCAAAAAATATTAGCACAAAGAAAAGTTATGAACAATATGACTTCCGAAGAAAAAGTTAGTTATTTACTAGAATCCTTTGATTTGTAAATTACAAATCTAAGAGAATGACATAAAACTCCTGCCTCTATATGGGGCAGGAGTCAAAAAAAAATAATTGGATTTGGATTTTGAAATACCTTTCTTTTTTTGTAATACACACACTAGTGTTAAATAATAATTGGATTTGGATTTAAACCTTCTTTTTCTTTTTCTTTTTTTCTAATATAGGTAATAATAATATGTAGATGTTTGATAGTTATTAATATAGAATAGCACATCATAGCCTTTATAGTCTAATAGTCATCTCAAAGGCTGTCAGAACAGGAGGTGATAAATTATGACAGATGTAAAAAGGAAACTAAGTGCAAAAAGTAAAGCGATAGTCAATGAATGGAATGAATTAATTCTAGGTAATAGAGGAACACATAGTAGTGAGTCTTGTATTAAATTGTTAGAGGCTGCTTTAGTATGCTCTTTCTCTACTGCTACAATGGGCGGTGTTCTAGGTAAAGGTAGAGTAGCATTAATGCACGATATTCTAAACGACCAAGATGCACTTGATATTATTGGTCGGGCTAAGCATTGGGGAGACTCTTTTGAAGATGCTCTCAAACTGCTTAACTTAGAAGATTAAGTTTTAGAGATGGTCTTACACATCTCAACTCTCTCTCAAGTCAAACACTCGCAAAACTTGAGAGGGAGGTTATAATATTTGGATTTGGATTTGGATTCTGTTTTCTTTTTTCTTTTTATATACACTAGTGTTAATAATTACTATAATATTAATAGAAATTGCTCAATCAATAAGTATATATACTGACTACTACTCCGAGATAATGTAGAGATACAGGAGGAAAAATAATATGGTTGAAAAAACAGATGGAACTTGTTGTGAATGTGATAATAAAGCAACTCATGCACCGGAATGGAATCTTATTACAGGTGCTAGATACAGCGACATAACAGAACCAAAGTTTTGTTATGATTGTTTCAGAAGATACAAAGAATGGCTTCGTTGAAGTTATTCTTTTGGCGGAATTACGAAAAATCCTTTGGGAATCCGGATTTGGATTCTCAAGGGGCTTCTTTTTTTTGTTTAAAACACACTAGTGTTAATAATTGGATTTGGATTTTAACCGGCTTTTTCTTTTTAGAGTAGGGGCTACCTAAGATATAAAACAAATTAAAAAAAGTTGCCCCACAGCCCCGAAGGGCTGCGAGGACTTTGGCTTTCATTTAGTACTTCTCAAAAAATGCTTCTAATGCAGTATAAGTATCGCTTTTAATATACTCTATTCTTGCAGTATTTTTATCATAGAGTGCAGATAACATAATCATTAATATTTCAATATCTTCGTTATTAATATCTTCCATATCAAGAGTACAGTCTCCACCTTCTAAAACATCCATCATTTCTGAGAATAATTCTACTTTGTTATTCATTTGTTCAATTATTTTCTCTTTGTCTACTTTCATTTATTTACCTCCCGTATAGGGCCACTTTAGTTCTACATATAAACATTAAGAGAGAGGCGGCAGGTTGCCACCTGCCCCCCCTCAATTTTACGTTGTGTCATTACTTACTTATTCATCGTTCGCCTTTACAGATTACATCATGTATAAGTGTTATTTGACTGAGCAATTTATCTCTATTTCCTTTGATACCAAAGTACCACTTAGCATCAGAAACTTTCCAACGCCTGTGGGGTTTCATACCCCTAGTCCATAGGGCTAAATCTCTCTTAGAACACATAAGATTCCATACCGCCTGTCCGGTACTAGTACCGTTAACAGTAAGTATTTCTTCACCATTCTCCAACTTTTGTCCTTCTTCACCGTATGTCTGCATGAAGGGGGATTCCCATATTTCATCAGTAAACTGAATCATATTAGGGTAGTCTGATGGATTCTCTCTTACTAGTGTTCTCATGTCTGAAATTATATCATTCATTAATTATCATCTCCTTTATTATAATTATTTATTTTGTTAAGTTAAGAGTGAGGCGGTAGGGTGCAAGTCTACCCCCCCACAATTTTATGTTACTCCGTCTCGGCTAACTTTAACAGTTAGCGTTAATAATCCATTCTGAATATTCGTATTCATCCGTGATTATACTAAGTTTTAATTCATCTATCATATTCATATATGTCCATCCTATTATTGATATTAGACCACACCCCCCATTTAGAGGGGTGGGTTTTGTGTTATCTGTTGCTTTCCCTTTTACGTTTAGGCTTACCCGATGTTCTAGTGCTAAAGCCACAAGACTTTATGGCTACAATACCGCATGATGCTCACCCTCAAGGGGTGTAGTTTGCAGGGTCAGCATGATAATCATCCATAAGATTTTCATCATCCTTATCTGCAAACCAAGTTAGTCTTACTTGAATGGAATCGTGCTTCGCATCCGAATCGAATGTTTCACTCTTAACCGTCAAAGTGAACCAATTAAGCCCATCATCCGTCTTGTTGTAAATACCCAAAGGGTATTCAACAATAAGATTTCTGAAAAACTCAGTTGGCACATCATGAGATATATATATATCAATTGAAGAAATAAATATCCTCTCCTTTTATTGCTTGTTTATAGTAGATTATCCGAGTTGCTATTATTTTAATCCACTTACCTAGGTCTAGGTCTATTACTTCTTAGCGTGTCATCATCAATTCGGATAACGGAATTGACTCCGGCCATTTTTCATTTTTTCGTCTTGGGTTGATATTTTTAACCAACGACTCAATAGGTGCTATCACACCTAAAGTTGAACCCTCTTGGTAAGCAAAGCATTTTTCAATGCTTCGCCGTTCCCGCAGGTCTTTGCCTTTATCGCAAATCCCACAAAACTGCCCCGCAGCCTCAATATGAACGGGTCGATGTTAGTACTTAAGGCTTTCGGTCTAGCATTTTCTCGCTCTTTTTTGGTGAGTTTTTTGCACCGAGTGTAGTGTATAACACCTAGTGTAGTTTCTGCACTTAGTTCCAAAAATACACCGATATACGTACCTATACCCGCCTAGCATCACGAACAATTTTTTACAATTTTTTTGAAAAAAAATATTTATAATCGCTTTCGCCAATAGCGTATTCTCTTACCCATGACCTTTTTGTATTTATCTTCCATCAAGTCTGCTTGTTTAATTTTACGCATATACTTATGCACCCCGCAAGAATGCAATTGAGTCCATCGGGCAGGTACAACTTCGTTTACCTTCCACATAACTTCTTCGTTTGTTCTCCATTCGTCAAAATAGTCCGAGTCTGCTAACTCCTGCAAACGGTCTAAATATAATGTCTTTTTACTTTTTGGGCCAAATACTGTTCTCATAATCTTCTTCTCTCCATTACTCTTCCACCAACACCTGTATTAGACGGTCTGTTAATATTCGCTTTACCACCTAACCATTGTCCACCCGTCATAGTTTTCATAACTACGGGCATATCGGGAATCTTATATGTAAATTGGTCTATCGCGTGTGCGAAAGCCATTACTGTATCGTTGTGAACACCTAAGTCCACTATAACACCATCACGCCAAGCGTGAAGTCTTAATTCTTCTAGGATAATCTCAACCATCCTACGGGTTTCATCATCACCATAAGGAAATGCAATCATCTCTCTTTCAAACCAAACTCTAAGTCTGTTTAGCAATCCTTGTTTGAGTGTTCTGTTTCCTACCTTACTAGGTCTGTAATCTACTACCGCACCTTTTTGTGCAAGCAAACTTTCGTACATCTGTTGGAAACCAACATCCTCAACTGCTACTCCGCAGTTACCATAGCGTTTAGACCATTCAATTAACATATCCGCTTGCTTATCCGGTGGGAAGTCATTTCTTCTCCACATATTTACAAAATGAATAAATCCTTGTTCGTCTTGTCTAAGACATACCATTACGCTGTAATCTTTACCAAGACCATGTGCAGGGTCAAATCCTATAATGTATCTGTTGTTATCTAACCTATCAGTTTGTATAGTGTGTTCCATGATAAGATTCTTACGAATTAAGTTGTTAGGATATACCGAAGCGTCATCGTCAACAACCCTACATAGGTATTCCTGCGAAAACTCCAAGTCTCCTATTGCTTCTTTCTGTTCTAACAAAAACTTTACACTACGATACTCCGGCCAAAGTGCTTTAGGGTCAATATCCCCATCACTAGATTTCCATTCATCATAATTTACTATACTACTCCAAGTACCACTTTTCCAAGTCTTTTTACTTAACATTTCAGTATGGTACAAATCAGTCATAGACATAGGCGTACCAACCACGTAAAACGTACTTCCGGGCGATAACATAGGGGAAATTGCCTTCCTAAACCACTGTTGTAAAGTGTGAGGATTCATTTCATCAGAATCAACTAACACATCGTCAAATGCTACACAAGCCGGATGTTCACCACGAATAGCAGAACCTACCGATGTAGCCATTATCCAAGACCCATTGGTAAAGTACATTTCAGTTTTATTACCTCTCTTCGGGTCGAGATACCTAGACAATTGAGGATGTTGTTTCATGTCCTCCCTAATCTCTTGTAATCTTCTAATAGCAGTATCTTTACTCGCAGAAATCAACCAACAAGTAAAAGGTTTACCATTTGCCTTCTTTTCAAACAAACATTGATGTAATAGTTTTACCCTAAGAGTAGTAGACTTACTATGGTCGCGTGGTGCGATAATACAAACACGATGCACTTCTGCACCCTTTCTATCACCGTACATTTCCATCCATTCTCCTATATGGTCGCCCCAAGTATAACCTAACCATTGGTAGAAATACTTAATGTCTTTTCGACTTCGTTCCATAGAAAAATCTTGCATAAAACCCATAATATCACCTCGGATGTAAGTCTTTCTTTCCGCAGTAAGGACAGACACCTTCTACCGCCAAGTGCATTTGCATACGTGGGGCTTCCCAACCACACGACCAACACTTAGCAGAAGTCCATCTCATTCATGTACCACCGGAGCAAACAGGCTACCAATTAGCCCTTCTTCTTTATCTATAATATATGCAGACAATCCTGCTTTAGCCATAACATATCCGTTACGACTATGGTATCTATCTTCACCTGCCAAACTAGGAAGTTGTATAATCAAACAACCACCCGCTTCACGCATTTGTTGATGATGTAGATGTCCATGAAACCAAAGTTTGTGAGACGTTTTACCCCACGCACTTCTTTCTTCGTGAGCCATCAAAGCATTTAGTTTATTCATAACTTTACCATCACCGTGAGTAAATCCAATCAGATTATTACCGTATGTAACATATTGTCTAATTTCGGGAGAAACTACAACATTTACATCCTCACAATCTTTGTAATAAGCGTCAAGGTACATCATTAACATAATACTTGTATGTCTATCGTGATTACCACCCATAAATATCAACTCAACATCAGAAACCGTTCTTAGTAAGTCAATGTGCTGTCTTGCTAAATCGCATCCTTCCATCAATATTTGTGCAGGTGTAGCAGCCATATCTTGTGCCGTACCCTTTGTAGTTGTACCTACATCATTATCTACATGAAACCAATCAGACCCAACACCAACGTAGAATCTCTCCGGCTTACTAGGTAGTCTCTTCAATAACTCTTCGGTCTTTGTCAAAACTCTATGTCGAGCCTCTTCTAAGTCATAACTTTGTCCGACTTCATCAACCCAACCATATTTACCAAAATGTAAGTCAGTTGGGGAAAGAACAACAGCAAAATCACCGTCATTTTTAGTCTTGGTACGCTTTACGGAAGCAGGTTTCCACTTTTGTGCTATTTCTAAGAAATCTTTTTTGACAGTCTCGTTAAAGTAGTTATATTTCATAGCATCTTTCTCGACTTGCCTCCATCTTTTGCCTTCTGCCTTCTTGATAATCTCAATTTTACGCATGGCTAGTATTTCCTCAACTAAATCGTCAACGGTGTTACCTTCTATCTCTTTATCCGTAAATGGTTGCATACCATGAGTCCATTTGTTAACTCTAACGTATTCACTTACCCAAGCAGGCGGCATTTCAAACTCTCTAGCCATTTCTTCGGTTGTTAAGTTGCCTCCCGCTTCGGAATACGCTTTTTTCATGGCTCGGTGTTTATCTCCTTCTACTACATAGAATCCATCTATTGCTTCCATGACTACTAAGTATTTATCTGCTGCTTCATCGTGATATACTTTCGTTCTATCATTTATGACAGCATGATATTCTTCTTTATCCTTAAAAGGACTATTACCCTCTTTCATCCATCGCTGTATCGCTGAACGCCAAGCATTCTTTGAGCGTTTTGGCTCAACTTCGTGTAGAAACTCAGCAAACTCACTAATATTACTAAAACTTCTATCTTTCGCAAACTTCTCGATGAGGTCTTTGCCTCCATGCACCCTTCGCATAAACAAAGGTTATTTGAAGGGATATATAAGTATTAGCCTATTAATTTCTATTACTTTGATGTTTTACAAAATAAATAAACCGCTAGACTGCTAGCCTGTCTGTAATTATTTTTATTTCTTCTATAATATGTTTGGTAAAGCCCCTTACCCTCTATTAGTTAACGTAGTTAACTTCTCTATACTAAAGAAAAAAATAAAAAAATAAAAAAATATAACGCAGTAAAGCGTTTAATTCTTTCAGTAAATCGAAAAAACATTAAAAAAAATAAAAACGAAGTATTAAACGTCAATTACACCCTCGATATGATATGGCCGAGCGTAGCAGGTGGAATATATTTCGTGGTAACACCAAAAAAGAGAATCCTAATCCAATTATACAAAGAGCAGGTATGATGATTGAACCTTTCAATCAAGTAGCGGGAGTACCCGATATTGTGAGAGACACCGAGAGATTAAGAAAGGATAGCAACCACGACAATGAGTTTGACCTTTACGATAGTATGCTAAAGTTAGACCCCGAACTAAATGGTGCTGTACGGGCTGTCTCTCTCACGGCTAACAATTATGAAATAAATTACGCTAATGGTAAAAACTCACAAATACGTGAAGCAATACGTGAATTAGTAGAAGATACTCTCGACTTTGATGACATTATGATAAATGCTATGCGAAGTCTTATGGTCTATGGTAATGACATAAACAAAATAGTAGGTAAAGAGGGTGTAGGTATCACAGACATACAAAGTTTGCCGATAAAACAAATAACAATTGTTGATGAAAGAGGCGGCCTAGGTTCTTACTTCGTTGCTGATGAAGATAACCCCGTTATCGAGGCTAAGACATATATGCTTAGAGAGGCTACTTCGTATGAACGTGCTATTCCTAGAAATGAAATACTACACGTAAGGATAGATTACCGTTCCAATTGGTTCACCGATAACAAACTACGTAGAACATACGGTGTGTGGGGCGCAAGTAGATTTACGTCGCTAAAGCAACCAATACGCATGAAATATAACAGTATGAACAACAGAGTTTCTTTAGAGGACTCGATGACAAAGCAGTTTATTACAATTGACAAATCTGCTATCGAACACATACAAGACCCTGCTGAACAAGCACAAAGACTTCAACATATTATGGATGAGGTTATTACTCTATTCGAGGGGCTGCGAGGCGACCAAATACCTGTACTTCCTCATTACGTAGAATTACACCACGTAGATGTAGGCAACAGTTTGCCAAACAATACGGGCTTCCTCGACACAATTAACGCAGATATAGCGGCTGTACTACAAGTACCAAGAGTAGCAGCAGGCCAAGAAAAAGGCTCAACATTCGCAGCGACATTCAATGCAAATCTTTGGGCTGTCCAAGCAATCAGCCGTATGCACAGAATCTTGAGCGAATCAGCAACAAAGATGTTTATGATGCACTTAGACTTGTTAGGTATCTCTTACCGCAAGCAAGATTTGCCTACAATTAAGTTTGAGGCTATGGATAGCGAAACACCACTCAACATAATGCAAAGAACAGTTATGGGTTATAACGCAGGACTTCTTACACTAAACCAATCTTTTGATTTGCTTAACCTACCAAGTATAGGTAAAGAAGGTGATGAGAGAAAGATGACAGAAGCACCAAAACAAGTAGGGGATTTGCCAAGAGAAAACTCACAGGATGGTGCGAGCGACCTTGTTGAGTAAGATTATTCTTACTGCAATATACACGATTTGTTTCCTAGTGGGGGCTTTATTAGGCAAAGTATTAATAAGACATAAGGGTAGTGGAAAGAACATGGCTCAGATGAAAATGACAAACCCAAACGAGACTTTAATGTTGACTTTTGGTATGGGTGTAGTTATGGCTTGGGTAGTTATAGCAGCCACAGCATCCTACTTTAGTATTGTAGAACAACGTGATATATCCGACTCGCAATTGACAGTAATTGGTCTGCTAGGTGGGCCGGCACTTCTTATTATAACAAGTGTACTAGATTTATTTAAGGGTAAAGAAAGTGCTAAAATTGCAGTATTACCGGACAGACTAAGTGCTGACGTTCAAGCAACTGACGCTGAAAAGACTCACGTAAGATTACTAGAGGAGTTTAAGATGAAGCATGACCTAGAAATGGAGAAAATGCAGAAACAACACACTTTAG
>Ga0208793_1002066_pt1 | contig 10773 bp, 15 predicted proteins | sample 17_taG_FD_184092 | JGI IMG/M metagenome (GOLD analysis project Ga0208793, IMG submission 184092) | Marine viral communities from the Subarctic Pacific Ocean - 17_ETSP_OMZ_AT15314 metaG (SPAdes) (version 2) | ecosystem: Environmental > Aquatic > Marine > Oceanic | place: Pacific Ocean | collected...
AAATAACTCATCAAAATCATCTACATTAGCATCTGCTATAATTTGACGTATAGTATTAAATGATGATACTTTATTACCTTTAGATAGTTCAGTAATAACTTTATCTATATAATTTGATGATACTAATATTGAATGGTCTAATTTAAGATATAAATCGTTTGCACCACCATCTACAGTTGATAATTGTATAGTATTAATACATTTACGTAAATCAGGATAATATTGATTAACTAAAGGTACTAAATCATTTATATCGTGTTCAATATGCTCTTGTTGTAATATCCAATTTAAATGTTTAGCAACATCTTTTTTGGTTGGAGGTACAATTTTAAGTACTTGACATCTAGATTGTAAAGGATCAATGATACGCTCTACAAAATTACAAGTCATAATAAATCTTGTAGTACGAGAAAAAGTTTCGATGATATTACGAAGTGAAGCTTGCGCCTGTATAGTAAGAAAATCAGCTTCATCTAAAATAACAACCTTAAGAGGCTTAAATGAAGCAACAGATGCAAAACTAGAAACTTTATCTCTAATAGTTTCAATACCACGTTCATCAGAAGCATTAATATACAAATGGTCACAATCTAAAGTATTAACAATAATCTTTGCTAATGTAGTTTTACCAGTTCCTGCAGGACCATAAAATATAAAATTTTGTATATCATTTTGGTTCAAATATGAGGATATAGACTTTTTTATGTTTTCATTACCAACATATTTATTTAATGTTTTAGGTCTATATTTTTCTACTAATAAACTATTCTCCAAACTCTCCATATATTGAATATTTCTTTACTGGTTCTGGTACTACTTCTGTTTCTGTTGAATCAATTGCATACAAGTTACTTTTTAGTGGTTCTAATCTATAACTACCTTTAAATCCTGTTTTAACCATATATGCTTCTAAAGCATCAGTTAATGTTTTATGTATAGGACCATCAGGCTCGTTTGCAACTAATCTCCATTTATCGCCCGGAGGTACTCTCCGAGCGATTAGGATGTTTTTTTCTTCAATCTTTGTAGCCATAATATACGAAACTATTTTGACTCAGCCACAGATGCTTTTTTATAATCTGTAATTACTCGTTTAATAGCTTGGGCTGCTTTTCTAGCTCGTGCTTGACTTGCTTTAGTTGTTCCACTATTGTTTTCTGCTAAGGTATTAAAGTTTTCTTCAATTACCTCAAAAATTTCTTGTTTTGTCATTTGTTTATTATTTATTAATTATTAATTTACATCATACCCATCATTGGGTCCATTTGTTGTTGTTGATTATTATCATCACTAGGTTCGTTAACTATAGTACATTCTGTTAATAAGACAGTACCTGCAACTGATGCTGCATTTTGTAATGCTGTTCTAGCTACTTTAGTAGGATCGATAATACCTGCTTCTTTCATATTAACGGTTTCATCAGTTTTAATATTATAACCATCCCATTCATTTTTACTATAATTAACTAAATTATCAGCTAGAATTTGTCCTTTTACTTCATCAAATCCGGCATTAACTAAAATTTGATTAAAAGGTTTAGCACAAGCTTCTACTACAATTGAAGCCCCTGTTGATTTAACTTCTATACCTGATGATGCATATAGTAATGCTGTTCCACCTCCAGGTACTATTCCTTCTTCGATAGCTGCTTTTGTTGCATGTAATGCATCATCTACTCTATCTTTTTTCTCTTTCATTTCCGTTTCAGTGTTTCCACCTACATGAATAATAGCTACTCCTCCTGTGAATTTCGCCAATCTTTCTTGAAGTTTCTCTGTTTCGAACGGTGTTGTTGCTTGCCCGACTTGTTGTTGTAATTCTTCAATACGTGTTTCAATTTCCTTAATTCCTCCTTTTCCATCTACAATGGTTGTTTGTTCTTTTTCTACTGTTACTGTTCTTGCTTCTCCAAACCATTCCCAACTAAATTTATCAAGTTTCATTCCTTTTTGTTTATCAAGAACGATTCCACCTGTTGTTATGGCAATGTCTTCTAAAGCTAATTTTCTTCTATCCCCAAAGTCAGGTGCTTTTACAGCACATACTTTCATTGTACCCCTCATTTTATTAACAATTAGGGTTGCTAAAGCTTCATTATCAATATCTTCGGCTATAATAAGTAAGGATTTACCTTGATTTGATACTGCTTCTAAAACAGGGAGTAAGTCTTTAACTTGGGTTATTTTTTGATCTGCTATCAGAATAAGGGGGTTGTCTAACGTCGCTGTCATTGTAGTATTATTTGTGACAAAATATGGTGACTTATAACCTCTTTCAAACTGTAACCCTTCAACAGTTTCTAAATACGTCTCACCCGTACGTGATTCTTCTATATGAACAACCCCTTCCATTCCTACTTTATCAATAGCGGTAGCAATTAATTTTCCAGTTTCTGGATCATTATTTGCAGATATAGTTGCTATTTGTTCTAATTGTTCTTCTCCTGAAATATCTTCTGATATATTATTTCTAAGGTTTTTTACTACTTGTTTTACTGTAGTATCAATATCTCTTTTTATTTGGACTGCATTTTCATTATTATTTAATGCATTTAGTCCCGCTTTTACCATTTCACGAGCTAATAAAGTAGAGGTTGTTGTTCCATCACCCGCTTTCTCAGCTGTTTTAATAGCAGCTTGTTTTACTAACTGTACTCCTAATTCTTGTTCAGGATTAGATAGTGAAATTGATTTGGCCACAGTTACTCCATCTTTAGTTGATTGTGGGGTACCATTATCGTTAGCAATAACTACATTTCTTCCGTTTGGTCCTAATGTTGATACTACGGCATCTGCAAGGATATCGATTCCCTTTACTAAATTTTCTCTAGCGGTTCCGCCTAATGTTACTTGTTTACTCATGAGTTAAATCTTTAATTTCTTCTTTAGTTAAATTTTCTTTTGTTTCGTCTAATAATTCACCTATACTAGTTGATTTATTTATTTTTGCAAGGATTTGATTTTCAGGCCCTACATAATATTCTTCCCCATTATAAGGAAGTTTAGTAAACCCCTGGGTAGGTAAAACTACTTTTTCTCCAACTTCTAAGGTTGTAGGAATAAAATTTCCAGTTAAAGTTGATTGTCCAGGACCTACTGAGACTACAATACCGGTTTCATTTTTTTCTTTTCCTAAGTCAGGGACAATAATATTTCCAACAGTAGTTTCTTCTGATTCTATTGGTTTTACAATAACAGCGTTAAATAGCGCTTCTAATTCCATCTGTATATTTTTTAATGTTAGTACTTATTTTTGCATATTTGTTAATATATTCTTCTAAACTATCAAAATTTTCCATGCTAGCTTTTAAAGTAGCTATTTTTTGTAATGCATGTTCAAATTTAGCATAATAATATAATGATTTTTCATAGGTTTTTGCCTTACCTTTAGCCCTAAAATGGGAGGCATCAGATGTCACATTTTGTTTTACAGTATAACTGTATTCATCTTTAGTGATAAAGAAGGGTTCTAGCAAAGGGTCGGTAATAGTCTGAATAGACTTTCTTTTTGTTGTCATATAACTTATTTATTTAGACGTGAATATACGAATAATATTGCGCTAGGACACGCTTTTTTGGTAAAACTTTTATTTTATTTTAATTGATTTTGGCTTTTTGGATTCGGCAATTGGAATAAAAATATGAAGTAAGCCATTCTTCATTTCTGCTGTTAAACTTTCAAGTTCAAATTTTGCTGCTACCTTATAACCTAAGTTAAAAGATCGTTTAGCTAACCCTTTATAGATGTATCCGCTATAATCAAACTCATCATCATTGGGTTTATCGTAAATAATTTTTAAAAGATCTCCATCAATTTCTAATTGAATGTCTTTCTTAGTTAGACCAGTACAGGCAACTTCAAAATGAAGTCCGTCTTCGTCATAAAAAATATCTAGTGGGTGTGGTTGTTTGTTTTCAAACGTAGTTGGTTGAAAAGCGCCGTCTGCCTTAAATAGGTTACGGAATAGTAAGTCGAACGGTGTACGTTCATTGAATAATGTACTCATATCATTTAGTTTTTGTGAGGCCGTAGCTCTCGGTTTAATTTATTTGAATATAACAGCGTGTCCTAAACTCCAATATTAAATTCGATTATACATATGTGATTACTCATTCCTAGCGATGAAATATTCACTTTCTGTTTCTGATGTTGTAAAATTAGCTTTTAACATACCTACTTCTGATATTTTTAATGTACCATTTTCCATGTCCTTATTGGCATTTAATATGTCTTTAAATATATCTGAATCAAAAGGGATTTGAATATCGCTTTTAGTAATTTTACCTCTAAGTTGGTAAGTAATTTTATTTGAAAAACCAGTATTATCACCAAATATAATTTCACATACATTTACACCATCAAAATCTGTTGTTGTAGTAATTAACATATTATTTACATCAGCCAAAGCACTTTTTGCTTTAATTAAATGTGTAATATCTTCATTGGTTAAATCAATTTGAATTTCAAATTCTTCAGGATCCTCATAATAAGTATTTTTACCTAAAATTAGAATATCAGCTAATGAATAAGTTAAATCAAAATTTAAATCAGCAATGTGCATTTTAGTATAAACTGCTTTTATCTTTTCAAGAGTTATATTTAATTCACCATTAGTAATAGAAAGTAATTTACTAAGTTTATGTGTATCAAATACACCTAGTTCAGCATCCTCTAGGTTAAAGTTGTTATGTATTACTTTACATACTCTACCATTATCCCCAGCATAAACTGTAAGTTGATTATCTTTAATACGCCATTTTACTTGATTGTTTAATCCATTCAAATAATATTTTGAAATGACTGATGTTAGTGTTGTTTTATTTATCATAACTATAATATACGAAGGTTATTTTATATCTCAAAGGAAGTTAAGGCATTTGTGTAGGGATTTAAATCTAAGGACCATTGTAGGTCACTAAAAAACCCTTCTAATTTATTTAATAATATTGAATCGAATACTTTTTGTCTGTCAGCATAGGCATTTAAAAAGTCATTAATTTTTTCTGGTACATCAAAATCTTGAAATGCTAATGCTTCTATTTTATAGGGATTATCTTTACAATAAATCCACTTTACTTTATCGGCTTGAGTAATTAAATTATGTTTTTTGTCTAATTGCCATAATCTTAATAAATCATTATAACGAATTGTAGCACGTACGGGTGCAGGAGCTCCTTTAAGTATTTCTGTAAACATTTCTCCTGCTCTAGCATTTTTACCTGAATATTTTTCTAGTTTTTTAACTGCTGAGGGATTACCTAATTTAGTAAGAGGGATTGTACCATCTAATATCTGTTTTTTAAATACTTTAATTTGATCTAAAATACTAGCTTTTTCTTCACCCTTTAATACTTGCTGTAAAATATCATTAAAAAATGATCCTAAAATAGGTGGAAAATTTGCTTTCATAAATTCTAAACCCTTAATATCCAAAGATTCTTTAGCAATTCCTTCTTGTTTAGTAATCCATTGTGCATAACGACGAGTCGCTCTAAAATAAGCTGAACGAATAACACATTCAGTTTTCATTTCAAGTCTATGTTCAGTTACATTAAAACATTCTTTAGCTAGTCTATCATAATCCTCATTAATTACATCTTGATATTTCATTGCTACTTTTTCTAGAATACCATCTTTTTCTTCAGCTGGTAGTTCTTCAAAATTAGGATATAATTTGAGGAGTAAGGGTTCTGCATTAAAGTAATTAGAGTCCGTATCTACATAAGCACAATAATTCTCATCTCCTTCATCACAAATCCACCAAGGTGTTTCTTCTAAATGTTTCATTAATATTGTTTATATTTTAAAATGTTCTTTCTCCAGGTAATTTAGGGATTGCAACGGGTTTGTTTCCTTTAGAATCTAAATCATTTCTTTCGATTAATTCTACTTTATATTTAATACCTGCAACTTTAAATGTCCCACCTTGTTTAAGCATTTTTCTAAAGAAATTTTCTTGAATCTCACTCCAGTCTTCACTTCTGGTGATTAATTCTTCTTTAGAAACGGATTTTCCATTTACTGTAATTATTTGGTTTTTTCTAATTGATTGTTTTTTTAATGTCATATATCTAATTTTATTTCTTCACGCATAACTTTATTCATATGTCTATTAGCACAAAGAGCTGATTCTTGTATTATTCTGTGTCCTGATAATGTGATTGCTTCACTTAAAGTTTGAAAATTCATACCATATCTAAATGAAGGCAAAGCAGTAGCTCCATATAAACTATTTAATAAAATTTTCATGGTATATTGCATTAAATGGTTATATTCACCTAATTCTTTATTTCCTTCTTGGTATGCTTTTTTCATACGATTTTTATAAATAACTCGTTCTTCAAACCATTTTTTTAGAATAGTAGATAAAACTGATTCCTTATCTGTTCTAAACATTGAACCATTAGCGGCAACTGCTAAATTGCTTTGTTCAATCATAGCTATTAGTCTACCAACATTTACATTAGTTTGTTGTCGTTTTTTATTTTCAACTAATAATTCTTCTTCAGGATCACGTTCTTTTAAATCGTTAAGACCCAGTCTATTATTGCGGTCATCAGCATCTACAATACGCCCCACAAATGTTTCCTTACCTATGTTTATAGACATTATTATAGATGGATACAACGAAGTTAAATCTTCATCAAACATGTACTTATACAATCCTGCTTTAGGACAAAAAAGATATCCTCCTGCATAACTATCTTTCTTTTGTGGGAATGGTTCTTTTGGGGGTGGTACTATATCTTGAGATAATAAATAAGCTGAAATGGCTCCATCTTGAGATATACTATTAGCATATACTTCACTATAATTGTGTTTTCCTTTATGGGATAAGTTTTTAGTTAAAGCTAAATATTGTAGTTTTTCATCTAACTTTTGTAAAATTTCAACATCAACAAAATTATACTTAATAAATTTGTGGATATCTGTTTCAAATAATTGATCTAAATTTCCCTCATATTCAACCTTATTCATGCCTACATACTTAGCTCCAATTGCATCTAATTTCCAACTAGGTTCATCTTTCCAACTATATTTTTTATGTAAACGAATATAATCCAAAGATTCAATACCTACAATATCTACATATTGATTTTGTTTAAAGAAATATTTATTATTTTTCTTAGAAACTACTTTACCAATAGGGGATAAATGATCAGCCCAATCTTTACCTATTGTTCTACACATCCTGTAGTATAAATAAGGTATATCAAAATAATCTGAGTTATAACCTACTAATATATCAGGATCCATTTCTCTTATTGCTTCAATAAATTTAGCTAATAGTTCATTTTCTGTAGCACAAGGGATAATTTCTTTATTTTTATTTTTACCTGTCTTAGTATGTGCTAGTTGACTTTTTTTATCTAAAATAAGAATAGACCAATAATCTTTTTGTTTATCCCACCAAGCAATAGAAGTAATAGGCATAGGAGCATCTTCAATATACTCTTCAGTTAATGCCCCTCCTATTTCACACTCAATATCAAAAAATACTTCTCTATGTCCTTTAGAAGGAACATCATTTATACCATAACGCTCAACTAAAAACTTTTGATGAGGTTTCATATCATGAAAATGTAAATTAGGAGTATTTTTATCACTATAATTAGGGTTTTTAGAATAAAACCACTTGGATATAGGTTTTAGGAATTCACCATTTAGTCCCTTATGTGTGTGTTCTTCTTCAGTACACTCCTGATATACTACATTTCTATAGGGTACTATTTGATGACCACCATCTTCTTCCCATAGATGCATTTCAAAATAATTATCCCCTAATTTTTTACCTTGATAACACTTTTTATACATTATATAACTTTTATTTGGGTGAATATACAAAGGCTCCCTACGGGAGCCTAAGTTTTTTACAGATATTCTTTCTTTAATTCTTCATGTGTAAAGAATTGTTTCAAATCTGGTCTATAATAATTAATAGACTTCATTACTTTACGATCACGTGTTCTATATACTACGAAACGATCTTCGATCGGTTCAAAGTGACATGGCTCATTTTGTTCTTTAGAGCGGAGGGTGACAGTCTCCATGGCTTCCTCTTTAGTGCTACAAGACTTCGACATATTGCTTCCTTGTACTTCTTGATACGCGGGCCATATCTTATCTTTAAGACCGTGTAACATAGTACCGTTCCCAAGGGAAACGTAAGCAATATCACACAAAGCATCCAAAACTTCCACGATGTCTCCGTTTTCGCAAGCCTGTCTATATTCTTCCAATTCTTCAAGTACAAAGTCGTATACGAATTCCCACTCTTTTTTTTCTGGTATTGTTGGTTCATAATTGTTTGGTTTTCCGAACGTGCTGTTAAATGTTTCTACTTCATTAACAAAGGGCACGTCGGCTTTGCTAAATAATTCTAATTGTTTTCCCATTAGCTTATTACTTCTAAAAATTTAGTTTTCTTTACTTCTACAACTCGAAAATTAGACATACCTTCATTATGTTTGTACATCTTAGCTTCTGCGTCTGTTGCTGATACTGCTACTACTAAATATAATTCAGTTGTTTTTTGTATCCTACCTCTTTCATTCTCAAATTCGTTTTGAGTTTTAATTTGCCAATATTCCATATTTATTTATTTTATTTTATTAAGTAATCTTGAATTGTGTCTGAATCTTCCCTTTCCCATGGATAGTAAATCCACTCATCTCCCTCATGTAAATTCGCCCATATAGTAGGTTGAAAAGATGAAGTATGGGGTTTATAATGTAACACAGCTGTATATACCCCAGGGGATTTTTCTAATGTTGCTCCTGTATCTGCAATATCATCAACTACTAAGGTATTAGGTAATATAACATCGGTATAAGGTAAACCTAATTTATGTGATATTAATACTGCTGGGATTAGTCCTCCTCTAGCAATACCATGAATTGAATCTATATTAGGTTGATCATGTCGAATTTTATTAGTTAATATATCAACTAAAACATCTATATCATCCCAACTAAAAAATATTTTATTATATGTAGATTCTGCTGTTAATGCCATAGTTTATATATTATGTCCCCCGTTATTAATTTTTAAGCTATCGAAAAATTCTTTTCTGGATAGATTATCGTTATCTCTAAATACTCCTGATGCTTTAGTTGTTACCATAGCAGCACCTTGATGTTTTACACCTCTACAACTTACACAGTTATGAGTACCTACAATTGTAACAATTACACCTTTATTACCTTCAGTAATTTTACATACAGCATTATGGATAGCTGATGTTAATTGTTCTTGGATTGCTCCTCTACGTCCAAATAATTCAACAATTCTGTTTAGTTTAGATAATCCAATTACTTGACCTCCTTGTCCTGCAATATAACCAATGTGTACCACACCCCCAATTGTTTGGTGGTGGTGTGAACACATTGAGGTAAGAGGGATGTTTCTTTCAATAACGATTCCATCATACCCATCCGAAGGAAAGGATGTTATAGGGGACATTGCTGTGTATCTGCCTTCCCATAAATCATTCACATATGCTTTAGCTACTCGACGAGGTGTTTCCATTGAATTTGGGTCATTTCTCCAATCACATTTTAATGCATCTAAAAATTGACCATAAGCTACTTCAGCTTTATCAATCATTTTTAATTTTTCTTCATCATTAAGAGGAAACCCTTCAGCAACTCCATTTGCGTAACCTACTTTTACTACTTCTAATTCTTCGTGAACTTTTCTACGTTTGTTCTCCATTTATATAACTTTTTATTTAATTTAATATACGAATTATTTTTGGCTTATCCACTATACTTCACGCTGATCTTCAAAAGAAATTATATGTGGTCTCCAGGTCATTCTATAGCCATTATCTCTAACCCAATCGAATACTAGTGGGTATGATTTAAATAAACCTTCTCTTGAATCACCTGCAGGCATGAACCAAGTTTTATTTTTAATAAAGTTTTCTAAATCAAATCCAGCATCTACTGGGTCTACCCATACTGATGCTCCGTACTTCTTTTCTACTAGTTTATCCATCAGTTGGTTGATAAATTCTTTTATTTCGGCTAAAGCTACTTCATCTTTACCGTCCCATACTGGTTTTAAGTGGAAGTCAGCATGATATACTATCGAGTCTGCAATTGCATCTACATTAAGTCTAAACTTATTATGGCGTTTTACCATTCTTTCGTCCGTGATTCCACCTTGAGGGGTTTCAACCCCCACCACAGGGACTGAATTGCTAAATTTAGGGCTAATAGATAGCAAATTAATTGGATAATCAGTGGGTAAAAAATGTGATCCCTCAGTTTCGATAGTAATAAAGATATTATTTTCATGTGCAAAGTGTGTTAGTTCGTTTACCAGTGCGGGGTGCATAGTAGGACTTCCTCCTGTTAACATCATTTCTGAGATATGAGGATTATCTTTATATGCTTGAATAATGTCTTTAAAATTAAATTTACCTTTTTCTGGGTGGATACTAGTATACCAAGAATCACACCAACCACCTTCACCGAAATAACATCTGTGAGTACATCCTGTTGTTCTAATTACTACTGTTGGGTATCCTGCTCTTGATCCCTCTGATTGTACTGCAGTGTAGATTTCTACAATCGGGAGGTTTTTATCGTAATCCTCAATACGCTTTAATTGTTTGTGTTCCATATAATTTTTTTAAGTGGTTTTTTATTCACTATTGTAACTTTATTCTTGGTATATTGATGAATTTTTATCTGCTTCCCAACACTCTACCTTCACAACCTTAACTCTACCTCCTCCGGTTAGTTCCATTCTCTTATTGAAGTGATC
>Ga0208793_1002068_pt1 | contig 10769 bp, 7 predicted proteins | sample 17_taG_FD_184092 | JGI IMG/M metagenome (GOLD analysis project Ga0208793, IMG submission 184092) | Marine viral communities from the Subarctic Pacific Ocean - 17_ETSP_OMZ_AT15314 metaG (SPAdes) (version 2) | ecosystem: Environmental > Aquatic > Marine > Oceanic | place: Pacific Ocean | collected...
CTTTAGCCTTTTCAATATCATTTCTTAATTTTATCACTACAAAAAACCCTGTATCATCAACGCCTGTTTTTAGGACTTTACCATTGGAATCTGTATATTGGTCTACTACTTCACCGACTTGAACATTGGAATGAGTAATCATAACATTTCTATATCGGTCTTGCTTCATAAACTTGTCAGCCGCTTCACGGATTGCTCCCAAAGTAATCTTATCATTCTGCTTATCTACTACATCAACTGATGCGTAGCCAGCAATAACACATTCGTTATTTGCCTTAAGAATTACAAGTTCTCCGCCACTATTTGGTTCATTACCAAACATAGGTGTTTCCAACTGCATGATAGGGTCTGTATTCTAAGGACTATATAATACTATTTATTCAGAAGAGTCGTCTTCGTATATATTTATAAGCCCCGAATCGCTTGATTTAGGGGCAGGTTTTGTTTCATAACCAGTCCATGCAAGCCACATTTCTTTACCTTTAACAGGTAAATACCTACAATGAATTTTAGTTCTTACCTCTTTACCGTTAAGAATATATTCGTGATAACCCTTACGCTGTGCGCCTAAAATCATCGGACCCCTTTCCAATAAGGTTTCAGTATCGGGATATTTAATTTGCTTACATGGGTACTTTCCACTTTCCCCTAAGAAATCGTAAATTTGTTCATCACCACTAACCCTAATTTCCCAAGTCATTTTCTTACCCTGATATAATATAACGAAATGAACATAGCCATTAGATGTAATCCAAATTTCAAATTCACCCTTTCTGGTTTCCGCCTTATTTAAAACATCGGAATTGTGTGTAAATTTACCGTTACCCTGATATTCTATACCATATGTATTTCCCGCTTTCATCAATCTTTCCTTCATTTTATTGACAGAATTTCCATCATCACCAAAAAGTCTATTCATCATCTTTGCGTCATGTTTAACACATCGGGAAAAAATATCTTCTGCACTTAAACTTCCATAATTTTCAACCAGTTGTTTAACAAAAACTGAAAATCTACCATTGTCTTTTCCGTATGCTTCTTTTAGTTCTTGTTTCCAGAAGTCTATATCAATTTCAGCATTCTTAGACATTAAGTTTTGGTCTTTAAATCCGTGAAATACAAATCCATCTAAATCTAATTCCGTATGTAATTTAGCACTACCATGAATACCATCTGTAATTTCATACGATTTAGTTAATGCCTCAATAGTATAATCACCAAGACTTTTCTTTCCACCCTTTGTTAAAAATTCAAGAGTAATTAACTTGTCCGGCAACTTGACTTCAGGAATTTCGTGAAACTTAGCATTGAACAAAGTAAATCCTTTTTTAGGATTACCCATAATCTCATCAGCCATAACACGAATAATAGTACCCTCTTCAACATCCTTCGATGTATTGGTTGCTTTACCAACATTCATATAAAAATCTCCATCCATTTCAACTGACTTAACAGAATCTTCCTCAACAGGCCCAATACCCATAGTATAACTAAATGTGTCATTCTTGTTCTGTCTTTTTTCTAAAACAATAACATCCAAATCAACAAACTTCTTCCATTTAATCCACTTAGGATTCTTTTTCTTACCAATTACATATGAAGATTTAGCATCCTTAATTACCACGCCTTCGGAGGCAGGGTTTTCCATAATATCCATAGCGTATTCTTCAATCTCGGATAAAGAATCAGCATCTCTTGTATTTTTCTTATTAGGGAAAAGTACATACTCGTCTGCATTGGCAGAAAAGTTTTTCATAAGAATCATAATTCTTTCTTCCAATTTATCCGAAGCAACTGATTTATCTTCAAAATACATAATATCAAATACATGTGCTTTAATATCGGCTTCATCTGTAACCTTTCTATTTATATGTGCAAGTGTATCTGCCCTAACCAGTGGTTCACCGTCTTTATACATCACTGCTTCTGCATCTAAAATACAATTAGGAAAAACTCTATCTTCTAAAACCTTTACACACTGGGGCATTTTTTCAGTAATGTCCTTAGCATTAAAAGTATAAATTTTAACTTGGTTATCGAACTTATGAATTTGTATTCTAAGACCATCGTATTTTTCTTGAACAATATATTCACTTGTTAAACCTTTGATTTCTTTCATATCATCAATTTCAAAAATTCTATACATCGGCTTATTGGGTTCAATAAATTTTTCAGGTCTTTCCTGTTTGATTAAAGTAACCGGAGAACTGGTATTATTAAAATATCCATAAATAGCACTTGCCTTTTCTCCTGAAATATTCATAGATTCATCCGAATATAAAACGCTATCGTCGATGTTCGGAAATCTTGCTTTAATCTTAGGGTCGGAAAGTATCTGTCTTAAATCTACAACTAACTTTTCCCAGTCCTTTTCGTATGCTTTAGGATTATCCCTCGCACTTAAAAATGTGGCCCTAACCATATTTTTAACAGCAGAAGCATTTTTTACAATACTATCAAATTGAGTAAAAATCATTACCCTCACATCTCGTCACTTGGAGTTAGAGCCGCCTCTTCAGGAACTTCGAGAGTATGCTTCATGCGATTTAATTTACTTAAAGCACTAAGAATAGCGGCTTCTAAATCTTTATCCTGTGAATCTTCTGCCGGTGCTACCGACTCTACACGAACTTCTTCTTGGTCCGGTTCTGCTTTGTAGACAATATTTTCCGGCATGAGTTTTTGATTGTAATTTCTCTTGACCAGTGTTTCACCCTTCGTAATTGCTTTAGCCGCCAAGCGTTCAACATTAACTTTCTTCCCAGCACTTTCTGTTTTCTGCTCTTTTGCTGGTTCGTACCCCAAAGCATTTGTAAGTAAAATTGTCAATTCTGTTAATTGAGTTAGTGCTTCTGCGGTCCTAATATCTGCGTCTTCTGCTATCATACTTTCTTTACTCATTGATTTCCCCCCAAATTTCTGACAAGAGAATCTAAATCGCTCCAATCCATTTTTGAAATTACATCGCCACTTGGCATTCCAGCACTATTTCTTGCACTTGGTCTTGGACTTCGTACAAATCCAGCCTTCATAATTGCCGTGTCCGATTCTGCTAATTTTCTTTCTAAATCCTTAACCTTATCGGATAGGGCTTTCAATATTTGTAAAATTTCCACTGTTGTTTCTTCTTCCATTTTTATTCCTCCTCATATACCATGTCGTATAATTTTTCATAAAGTGATTCGTATTTCTTTCTTAGTGATGCGGCTGTCTTAATCATTTGTAGGTTTTTGACTCCCAATTTTTCTAAGAGTTTAGCCTCTTCATCTTCCGCTAAACCGTCAATTATATTTATAACTTTGCCCAAACGGAGGTAATCTTCACCGAAGTATTCGGTAGGGTGGGCGTTTTGTAACAGAGCCTTTACCTGTCTTCGCTTCTTTGTAGGGAGAGAAGAAATGTCTGCCTTTTTAATACCCTTTTTTCTCCCAGTTCGTAGTCGCTGAACGCCCCTTTCCTGTATATCTTTTTTGGTATTTACATAGTCGAAATTGAAGGAATCCGCAAGGTTCTTTGTTTGAACTTTATTCGTTTTAAACTTAGCATCTAATACTGACAATAGGTGTATCAATATCGTATCTCCACCTATTTCTCTCGCTAACAATTCCTCCAATCTTTCTATTTGAGATTTCGTTAAAAGTTCCTTTGCTGATTCATCAAAAAGATACCTTTGCATAAGAGGTCCGAAGTTTTTTGCTTTATATGCGGGACTGTAAATAACCCTCTCGACGGCGTTGTTTATCTCTTGAGTTGTCATTAATTTACCCCTTCCCGATATTGTATTATTAAGTTTTGAATAAAGTTGCCCACCGCCCGACGAAGTTCTTGTTAGCCATTCAACCATATAGGGTAATGAAATTTCATCTACACCTCTTGAACCACTGGTTGAATTTATCTCACTTGATGTAGGGGCCGGACTTGCTTCATTTAATTCCACTGCCAATCTTTGCATGAACATAGATTTATTCTGTACCGAGGGTATCGGAGTGTAGTGCATTTCTGAAAAGTTACTAAATTTATCATAGTCACTGTCACTAAATTCATACCTCTTACCATCAGGAGATAGTAACGGCAAAATTACATTTACATTATTTTTAGAAAAATTACCAGTTTCTATAATTCTAATGTTAGCCGGAGTAGATAAGGGTCTATTCAATTTAACCACTTTATGTGAACCCAGTCTTGGGTTAGTAGTGGTTTCAACCATTCTTAATAATCTTTCTATATAATTATTAACGGGTGAATTAATAGCCTTCGGTATTGATTGAACCATCTCTTTAATTTTATTTATCTCATCCGCAGATAGTTCACCTTCAATAAATTTGGTAGCCTTATCCTTTGATTGTTTATCCTTAGAAGGGTCAAAATAATCACTAAGATTAATTAAAATGTTTTTAATTTCAAAATTAGAACGAGGGTAAAGAACACTACGAATTTGATTCAGTGTGATGGTATTTAGCGGTTCTGCCCTACCTTCTTCTATTGATTCTGCAACTCTTTGTTCGCTTTCATCGCCTACCCGTCGTTCTAAGTTTTTAATTTCTATTTTAATTTCTTCAATTCTTTTTTCAAGATTTTTTTCTTCCCTTTCAAGTAATCGAACCGTTTGTTCTTCAATATTTGTGTAACCTAATCTATCCCTGACTTCCCTCAATTTTTCTTCAAGCGGAACCAACTCTTCCTTAGCCGCATTTATATCCAAAACGGTATTAGAAACCATATTTACACCTGTCTAAATTTCTTGGACATTTTTGGTCCGGGGCGAATAACTCCGGGGATAACAGGGTCTGCCTCAAAGTTGTCCGGAGGAACTTCAGGAACATTCATTGTTAAGTCCACACTTCTCTTAGGCGTAGGTTCAGGTTTATTAGCCTTTCGCTCAAGGTCTGCTAATTGTTTTTTGGCTTCATCTAATTTTCTTCTTATAATATCACTCATATTTATTTCTCCTTTACTCACATTCCCTGTACTCTTCTTGCTAGTTTAGAAGCGGGAGGTGGACTCTTCTTGAAATTTTTTCCATATTCTTCATTCATAATTTTTATTACTTCTTCTTGACTTTCTCCTGTAAGGAGAGACACTAATCCTATTCCGTAGTCATCATCATCTCTTGTTCTCATTCCCGGTTCTATTCGTGCTAAAGCATTTAAGTTAAAAGGATAATTGTTCGGTCCTCCCCTTCCAAATCCGAACATCATCAAATTATCGACACCTATTTGATGCTTTGACCCTACTGTTATACAGTAGGCAGTGCCATTCGAAATAGGTTCATGTTGGGCAATTGATTCAATAAAAATGTTTTTAAATATTTTCTGTAATTCACTTATACTAACATCGCCTGACGATGGGTTTGTTTTGAGAAATCTAGTCCACATTAAATAGTGAATTGTCTTAAAATATCTATTATCAATTCGAGATAAAAATTGGTCTATTTCTTTAGCGGCTCTTGCACCAATCTCTCGTAACTCTTCAGTTTGAAGATATTCTCCCAGTGACATTTTTCCTTTAATAAGTTTTTTAAGATTACTTGCAAAATCCCTACCTAATGGACTGGTTATGGGGGTGAAACAAACATCCAATTTATCCATACCGTGACCTTCTTTATCATGGAAAAAATTATCAAAAGGAAATATCATATATGTTTTATATTTTATTTCTCTAAAAATTGTATAACCAGAAACATTACCTGTCAATGAATCTCTTTTTACATCTAATGTAAAAACATGGTTATCATCATTTAAATAGGCTGAGTTTAAATTTGTAGGGTTTTCTAGTGACCTATTCTGGGGAGTTTGGTTAAGGTTGTAATTACTATCAATAACAGGTCCGGCTTCAGGTTTTCTTTCCACTCTATGAATAGCATTAATTAAATCCATTCTAATATCATAATCTTGGAAAGAAACAGTGAAATACCTTGCATCGTCATATCTACCCATATTAACTACATATATTTCTTTTGATTCATAATTTACAATAAATACTCTTTGTTTTATTAAATGCTCTCGAATGCCCTCTTCCCCATATTTTGCTATAAAAATTGTTAAATGTTCAGCACGACGCATATATCTTGGTAATATACCTGCAACCTTTCCTAAATTTGTTATAATATCTGGCGTTTTTGGTTCTATGTATATATTGGAAACTCCCCTACCAAATTGACCAACAGCCCATTGTTCATATGAATTTGCCATTTGCGATTTCTCCTCAGAAGTTAAAGCATCATAACCTTTTTTATTAGCCAAATTAACCGAAGTTTCTATCAGTGGTGGTAGAACCTTCATATCTTTAAATAGTTTTTTAAAACCCAAACCTTCTTTCGGTCTTGGTTGGCCCAAAATACGACTGTCTTCCACCTTTCGACCTCCAGTAATCATCTGTTTTCCTGAAAGTGTGGTCCTCGTTCCCAAAGCAATATTAATTCTGGCTCTTATAGTAGTGAAAAAATTCGACCTACCCTCTTTAAACTTAGGAGAAGTGAAAAACTCTACGGGTAACGGTTTGTATTTAAGTACGGTATCTCTAAATGATTTTAAACCTTCAATAATATTGCTTCCCAATGCAGAGTTCTTGTCACTTGGTCTGTAAATCAGGGCAGGATTGTAGAGTTGATACTTTTTTGAAGTTATATCAAAAAAATGTTCTAAATACTCGTGCATTGAAATAGAATCGAGGTCGAGTTCAGACACCCCAAATTTAATAAACAGTTTATTAAGGTATGATTTGGAAGGTAATGGTTGATTTAGTACCTGTCCGATAAGACCAGAATATTTTCCATCTATTTTGCTCGTATGTAAGCGGTGAACAATGGCCTCTTTTGGTTGTTCGGACAAATTAAGTCTTTTCTTAACAGTTTTTCTAACCCATTTTATAAATAATGGAATCGCTTCCTTAGATATATAAGGAGTAAAGTCAAATGTTTCTAAACCTAAGTCAATGGTTTTAATTATTTTAAACTTATCAGTATAAGATGTTGAGCCGATGCGTTGGGTACTGAAATCATCATTAGACATTTCTTTAATGTATTTTCCTGTATTAAAATATACATCATAATCAAATTTAACACCAAAAGGGTTGCTACCCTTTGAAACACTTAAAATTCTAAGCATCCTAACTTTATGTGAATCTTTAACATGTAGAATAGTTTGTCCTACTCGTTTAATAGCCAAATTAAGTCCAGTCGCCTTAAAAAATGATTCTACATCTCTATCTTTAGGGTCTTTACTTTCGTATAATGATTCATTATCCGGCCTTCTGGATTGAGTCACAACTATGGGTCCAAAAATATCCTTAATTCTTTTACTGTAAGGGTAATCATCAAGAGATGCACCTAAATTATTTACTACCACACATTTAGCCTCGCTCACAAAACCTCCCGGTTTTGCTATATATTGCATTACTTGAGTTAACATTTGTTCCCCCACATTTCCGTCTACTTCTTCATTCTCAACATTATATTCAGTAACCATTAACCCTTGAGAATGATTTATAAGAATCAATATATTACCCGATTCTTCTAAAATATCGTCATAGATTTCAAAATCAATATCTAATTCTAATAATTGGCTAATGGAGAGAGAATCTTCCCCTACTGGGAACTGTTTATTTGTTCTCCTATGAAACAATTTTATAGTAGTAAATTTATCAAAAAGCCTTCTTGCTTGCTCTTCTGTCATTAAACCCTTAATCATCTTACTCGCCTCTCTGTTCTCTTGTCTACATTTTTATTCCCAGCATCACCGGGAAGTCCTGAAAATCTTTTATCAGGAGGTGAGGGCATTCTCGCCTTCGGGGTATAATCTGTCTTTTCAGCAGTTTCACCTGCTACTTGACCCTTTGTAGAGCCAGTCATTAAAGCCTGTTCTTGTAATTGACCTAACTGTGAAGCATCAATGTTTGTACCCGCATATTTATCAACAGGAATTTGTTCATCCTTTTTACCTTGTGGTCCCTTTTGCGCTTCAACCTTAGTTAATTCCTCGGAAGGGAATTTCTTAAATATAAAGTCTCCTTCTTCATTCATATCAACTTCGAAGCCAAGATTCTTCATCTGAATAGCAAGAGTAACTTCCATCTCTCTTCTACGCAATACCGCCATTTCATCCTCTTCTTCCGAGCGTAAAAGTTGAACCCTCCAATCAGTTATACCGAATTCATCCATCATAAATGGGAATAGATATTTGTTATAAACACTTTGAGCCATTTCAACTGCACGATTAGTAACTAAAATTTGCATACCTTCCGAGTTAAGTCCTCCGGATGCTGTATTATCTGCCATAAAAATATTACTTACCCCGTAGAAAGCCGAGATTCTGGTTCTAAGGTCTTCCTTTACAGCAGTATAATCCATTTCCTTTAGACTGTTCATAAAGGGAATCCACTCGACTGAACCACGAGAACCTCCCTCGGATTCAATACCCATAATAGGGATGTAGTGTGGGTCTTGTTCTAACTTTTCTTTAACACCTTTCCAATACTTTACTAACGATTCCATGTTATTTGTTTGAACAGCAAGAATACCCTTCGGCGTTCTCATCTTTTGATATGAAGTGCTAATGTATGACTCCATAGCCTGTAAGGTAAAAATATAATTAAAAAGAGTAATTACTGGTGGGTGTCCATAAAGTCTTGTGGGTCCGTATTTACTGAAATGAACTACTTCTCCAGTGATGTAATGTTGTTCTCCTGTCTGATTTTTATTTGTAAATTCAATAGCGTGTAGGGAGGAATTACAAACACCGCACTTCTCATACCTTTCTTCTGAAATAAAATCCCTGTGAGTAATACAAGTATATCTCGAATGTCCTCGGTCCCCTTCTTCATCTACCTCAATAAACAAAGTCGTTGGGTCACCTCTATAAATTTCATTAATCTTAGACATAGCAATACTACCATCTTCTTCTAAATAGTAGTCTTTAACCAAAATCAAAAACGCGTCATCCATGACATTTAAATCAGTTTCCAATTCCTTTAGAACATCAATAAATAGTTGGTGAGAATCATTTACATGGTTCTTAAAAAAGTTTTCAGCGTATATTTTTTGATTATAGTCAGGTCTTCTTAAATCTGCACCTCTACAATTCATACATTCTTCGACTTCCTTTTGGTGTTCGTAGCCGCAAGAATTACACTTCATGTCAAATGCCTTCTTCCATTCGTACCCTCGCCTAAAAACTTCGTTTTTAAGTTGAACCAAACAAGTGCGTACAACTGTCGAGTTCTTAGCCGTATCATAAAGATACTGTCCTGCGTAATGTTGCGGATGTCTACGCTCCTGAATACCTAAATTATATACTTCTTTTTCGATTGGTACTGGGGTTCTTCTCCTAACCAATTGTCTAAATCTATCTCGTAATCCCATAATTATTCCTCCTTAACGATTGAATCCATCTCGTTCATTAATTCCCACTTACAGTTATTCTTGTATTTAGAGATGTTGTCTTCTTGAATGTCATATTTTTCAAATTCAACAGCACCTTGATTACGAGCATCCTTCCAGTTTTCCCATTTGATAAGTTTAAAAATTTCAACCATCCTTTCCTTAGCCCATTCTTCCTTCTTGTAAAATTTCTTAATCTTGATGGCCTCTTGAAGTAGGCGACCCTGCTCCTTTTTCATACGAAGGTGGGGTAGGCACTTCTCCAACAATTTTGTAATATCGTTCTGGCTATAAAAGTTTAACCTATGTTGACTCCTACTGTTCTCCCCTACCTTTTGGTCTAAATGTAGGCGACCAATTTTTAATTCCTTCTCCATTTCTTGGAAGAATGCCCTACCTCTATCCCCTGTGGCAATCATTCCAATACGAGGTGAATAGGAAGAATCCATAGTAATGTAACCATCGGAATCAATAAACCCTGCCACATAACCATAAAGGTCTTTTTTAATCTCGTCACTAAGGATATAGTAATCCCCACTCACATTTGTTGCATTAATTTTTTTAAGCATTTTTGATATAGTCTGAGGTGTGGTCGAACGGTGATAACTTTTAGGCAACATAGAATGTATAGCGTTGCTGGAAATTCCGGGGTTGTTGCAAATAGTTTTGATTATTAGATTGTCTAAAACAGATTGTCTTGATTTGCGTATTGATTGGTGGGAAATTTCTTTTAAAGTAGAACGGATGTTCTTCTTACTCTCTTTAAAAATTTTAACATGACCAGCATACTCTTCACCGTAGTCTAATTCATTCTTAAAGATGTTAGATTCCCACATCTTAACTAAGTTATTAACGATTATTTCTCGATGCTCCCCATCTTTAATATGTTCTAATTTTCGCAGTGTTACTAAATCAGGAGTGAGCATCTTTACTGCTGACTTGTAAGGTGAAAGCCAATAGATAGAATCAATGCACTTATTAAGATGGTCCCCATAAGCATTTATAAGATGGTCAATCGTCTTACTCATCTTTTGCCTATTATCACCTTTAAGTTTCCTACGCATATTCCTTAAGTCCTTTACAATTGCAGGTATGGGTTTATTATCAATAAGTGGTTCTTCGGGAAACGCTGATAACATGTTTCTTGCATCAGTTAAATTAACAGAATAGATTTTAGAAATATCTTTTATAACCTCAGTTTCATCGAGAGATTGATATGGGAGCCAATCGCTCAATTTTAACTCATCAGTGATTTCCTTCTTCTTAGCCCCCGCTTGTGCTTGGGCTTCTTCCAGTTCTGCCAACTTCCTACGAAGTTCATCTGTATTTATTTCATCGTTCTTACATATTAATTCCAAATATTCCACCTCCGAAATCCTGTTTTGGCGAGCCA
>Ga0208793_1002070_pt1 | contig 10764 bp, 7 predicted proteins | sample 17_taG_FD_184092 | JGI IMG/M metagenome (GOLD analysis project Ga0208793, IMG submission 184092) | Marine viral communities from the Subarctic Pacific Ocean - 17_ETSP_OMZ_AT15314 metaG (SPAdes) (version 2) | ecosystem: Environmental > Aquatic > Marine > Oceanic | place: Pacific Ocean | collected...
ACCTGATGAGCATTGGTTTACTTTTGATAAAGTAAAAGTATATGTTAACGGTTCTGTTGAAATTGTTGGAGCTTGGTTCTATAATCCAAAAAGAAAGAATGATGCTAAGTATATAGGCGAATTCACAGATGGCTCTGCCACTATAGAATTTAGAGAAAAGAAAGGCGACCCAATACTACAATGGGAAGGTGTCCTTAGCAATGGCAAGATTATAAACTATGAATCTTCTAAAACACTTAGGGAGGGCTACGGTAGACTATCAACGGGAAATGACTTTGATTCATACGATAAGTGCCCTGATATTAATAAATGGTTAGCGAGAAGCTGGATTGATGAAGAAGAAGAACTGTTCTTTTTAGTTGAAAACAAACAAATGCTAATTGATGCTGCGAATTATTACAAATTGCCTGTGCCTTATGACACAGAATTAGAAACACAAATAGACAATGACTTGAATTCTATTCGTCTAAAGTCTGTAGATATGAATCACGAAGGAGAAGGGAAATTTGTAGCAATGGTAATTGCTGCAGTTGTATTTGAAGATAAAGTTCCTACTAAATTAAGACTATACAAAACTTCAAGATGGGGTGGATAATAGCCTTTACAGAGAACATTTGATAAGTGTTCTCGATAAAGACTATAATTAATTAATCGGAGGATAATTATGTACACTATAAAACAAATATTAGATGAAGAGCTATTATCAAGATTTGATGAGATAAAAGTCAATATCGATAAAGCTTTAGTCTATAGTGATGGTGAATGGACCTCGTACCAAATTGTAAAACAAGCAATAGCTAATCCAGGTTTATTTCAAGTATGGGATATTCTTGGTAAACATTATGAAAGTGTAGCTATAGCAACTACAAGATTTTTGGAATATAACAATTTTAACTCTATTCATATAATCACTTTAGGTAGCACAGCTCAAAAGGAGGTATATGGAGATTTTCCTATATGGGCGGAAGAATTTGAAAAAATGATTAAAAAATTCCCTCGAGTAGATTACTTAGAATTTACTGGTCGAAGGGGTTTAGTTAAAGGTTTAACAAAAGTAGGTTGGAATGAAAAATACACAACTATGCGAAAACAATTAAAAGGAGACAATAATGTCTGAAGTAAAAATTTATGATGGTGTTACTATCGATATATCAACAAGTGAAGTAATATCACACGGTGAAGTAACTTATGTAGACGCTAATGAAGTCTCGCATTTTGGGGGAGGAAAAGATAAGTCTCAAACTACTACTAGTGGAGTTGCCGATAAAGCTTATGAACAATATGTTTCTCCATTCTTAAATGAAGCACAAAAAGCACAACAAGCTGGCGAATTATCTAAAGTTGCGGGATTTACTGCGGATCAGTTAGCTGCTCAGCAAGCTGGTAGGCAAGCTGCCGCTAATCAAACGGGACTAGAAACTTTAATGGCTAACCAAGCTGCACAGGGTGTTAACCTTGCTGGTATGAAAACTGCTGCTACAACTGATGCTAAAGCCGCACTAGGTGCCCTAGCTGGCGCCGCTGGAAGAACTGGGAATCTCGGTGGCTCAAGACAAGCCCTTAATCAAGCCGGTTTAACAGACGATCTAGCTGCTAAATTTGCAGGGATAGATCTTCAAAAACAACAACAAGATATGGCTATGAAACAAACTGCTCTAGGCGCCCAAGGTACTGGCGCTGGAATGTTGGGTCAAGTTGGTGCTGCTGGACAACAACAAGCACAAGCCGAAGCTGACGCGCAGTACCAAGGTTTATCTAGACTTGGAGGTATGTTTGGTGTTCTACCTAAAACATCTACTACAACTCAAACCGGAGGGAAGTAATGTTGATAGATAATAAAATGAATCCTTTTGCTAGAGTGGGTGGCACCCCTGCAGAAGATAAAGCCCCTGTGGGTATTCTAAATGTTGAGACCCCAGCTGCCCCTGTGATTCAAGATGATCCAAGCATGGTTGAGCAAGGTATTGGTATGGCAAAAGACAAAGCCTTAGATGTAGCTATGAATAAAGGCACAGAAATGGCAACCTCAGCAGTTAGTAAAGCAGCTGCTGGTGGCAAAGGTGGTGCTGCTGCTGGCGCGGCTGGTTCAACAGGGACCGGATTAATGGCCGCTGCTGCCCCTATGGCTGCACCTCTCATAATAGGTGGTTTATTAGCTACAAAATTATTTAAATAAGGAGTCACTATGGCAAATGGAAGACAACGAAAAAGAGATGTCTTACTAGCAAAGAAAGCTGCAGAGCAAAATGCTAAACTAGGCCTTGCTGGCTTAAGTACCGAAGGGCTTACTTCTATAGTTTCAGATGATTCTAATGACTTAGATAATGTTAGCTTTTCAACTACTGATGGTGCTAATGTTAGTATTAAAAACAATAGGGTTAAAGATTCTACCCCTAGCGTAAATGTATTAGGTGGAAGAAAAGGTTATATGCCTGGAAATCAAGATATGGAAGATGAACTAATACTTGGTTCAGCGGGCCCTACCATTAGAGGAAACTTGGGTGGCAGAAAAGGTTACATGCCTGGCAATAATGTTGCTAGCGGTGGCCCTACATCCAGAGCTGCTTTAGGCGGTAGAAAAGGATATTTCCCTGGTAATAATATTACTGGCCCTACATCCAGAGCCGCTTTAGGTGGTAGAAAAGGATATTTCCCTGGTAATAATATTACTGGCCCTACCTCAAGAGGTTCTAAGGGACAATTTAATTTTATGGAAGATGAGTTGCTACTCAACGATGGCCCTTCTGTAAGGGGGTCTCGTAAGCCAAAACAAGCTAAAGTACTAACTGATTTTATTGGCGAAGATTTAACTGAGGGCAACGATAATCAATTTCATACAGTTGCTATGGATTCAGCCGATGATCTCGCTTTGCAACAAGATTCCCGAGTTATTAGCGAAACACTAAATGATAATGGCACGGTAACTTATGAATTAGCCCCTGATAATATGGGTGACCCAGAAGTAACCACAACTGGATTAACTGAAGCTCAGCTAGAACCTGGACTATACGAAAATGTAGAACCCGGCGAAGAAGTAGCTTTAACTCCTACTCTTGATAACAAAGGATACAACTTCGATAATGAAGGAAATCCTGTAGCTGAGCAACCTATTTTTGGTCGTGATACTGCTGAAGAGAAGGCCTCTGCTGCTATTACTATGGAAGAGCAACTTAAAGAGCAAGCCCTACTAAGAGCGTTAGAGGCTGATACCAAAGATACAGGAGGCCGTAAGGGCTATATGCCTGGTATAGATGGAGATACCGGTGCTGAACTTGGTGAACGTAAGGGCTATATGCCTGGTATTTCTTCTGGCGGATCCACAAGAGGTACTAAGGGCAACAGGTTAGGTGGCAGAAAAGGCTATACACCTGGTGGTGATAATGCTGAAATGCAAGAAGTACCTGGATACGAAGGTTTTCAACCGGAAGTTGGGTCAGAAATGGACGGCTATGATGAAATAGCTCCTACAACTCCTTCTACTATAACAAGCCCAAATATCCATGAGAATGAGCCTGGAACTACTTCCCCAGAGGAAATTGCTAAGGAAATAGATGAAGCAGAAAAAGATATTCAAGCCGCTGGTGCTGGTAACCCTCATTGGGATGGTATAGCTACAGAAGCTAAAAGCGAAGTCGAAATTGCTAAAGAAGCACTCGAAAATGGCGAGATAAGCGTTGATGAGGCTAAAGATAAAATAAAGAGCTCTTTAGGTCAACTTGGCGAATTATTAGGTATTGATGGTAGGGATTTAGTTAGGGCTTTATTTAGATATGCCGGTGCAAGAATCTTCGGTATGAGTGGAAACGAAGCTGGTCGATTTGCTTATGAGGGTTTTATGACTGATACTGAAGCTGAAGCTAAGGTAGAAGCCGCTAAACTTGAAAACATGGGATTAGGCGCCGATGCTACTGCTAATCAAAAGAACCTCAAGGCTTACAATGATTATATAGATAATGTAGATACTCGAGTTGCAAGTGGCGAATTAACCGAAGAGGAAGGTGCGAAAGAGAAGTTAGTAGCTAACCAAATCTTCGGTGTAGACAAGCAACAAAGAGTTTCAGCCTACAACGTGCAAGGTATAAGACCTGATGGTACTGTAGATGTCGTATGGGCTAAAAATGATGCAGCCGGGAACCAGTTAATATTTGAGGATGGTCAATGGATCCCTATAGAGCAATCTAATTTGACTGATGTCCAAAAGACTGTTTCATCCGCTAACCAACCCTTTGAAAGGGGCGTTGTGGATAAAAGAATCATTAATGAAATTGATGCTGAACTTGCAGCTGGTAATATAACTGCGGCGCAAGCGGAGGAATATAAAAAGAATGCTTCTATTCCTAACGCTACTCGTATCGATGCTAAAGGCAATCCTTCTTTTGCAGGTAAATTTAAGAATGAAACAGAAAGCGACAGTTACAGTTATGCTCTAAGAATGGTTAACGCTCAGCCGGCTATTGATGTTATGTTGAAAGACCCCGAGACGGTGGAGAAATTGACAGCTGTTATGGCTGGTATTAAATCCTGGGGTGCGATGAATGCAAATGATTCAATATCGGCCGCAGCTATTAATAACATATTCCAGAAAGAGAACCTTCCTCAACAGTTCCGTCCTTTAACAAGTATGTGGCTACAAGGCTTGCTTCGTAAAGATACTGGTGCTGCTTATTCTGGATACGAATATAATGACTATCTTTCTGGTTTTATGCCGATGTCAGGAGATCTTCCAGGAACAATTGAACAGAAAAGACTGCAAATGGTACAGATGACTAGGGACATGGCTGCTAATGCAGGAGCTGGCTCTGCTTATCTTATGGGCAGAATGGACGGTGAGTTCAGAATGCCAGACGGTGTTCAAGCGATGGTAAACCTTGCCATCGGTGCTACAAAAGGGGGCTCTACTAGCAGTTCTAGCAATGGAGCTCCTAAAGGACTATCAGATGAGGAACTAGCGGCCTGGAATAACGTTCAATAATCTAATACGGGAGATTTATGGAATACAATAAAGAAAACCTAATGAAGAAATTCATGAGTGCGTATAACGCAGGGGACACCCGAAATGCTAAGATTCTTAAAGGCATGATTATGAAGTTAGAGTCTGGAAATAACAAAGCTCCTGAGTTAAAATCTTGGGAGTTAAAAGATGGGGGCTTAAGATTTGATAAGCTAAATGAAAATGAAAGCTACATTAAAGACCTCAAAAAAGTGCATAAGCACCTCAGAGGTGAAGAGTGGACTGGAAGTAATGAAGATTTAATTGAAGATTCTTTTGAGTATTGGAATAGCACATTAAACAATGAGCTTTCATTAGCCGGAACTACCAAAGATATATTTGGTATGGACGATGATACAAAAAGTGCAATGAATAATGTGTTCAATACTTACAACAATACCAATATAACTGGAGAGGGTTCTAGGCCTTTACTTGAGCAAGCTAAAGACGCTGCCTCATTACTATGGGCCCCATCAACATATTTTGGTGGTAAGTTTATTGCTGGTGGCGCAATGCGCATGGGAGCTCAACAAGGTATTAAAAAATTACTATCCGGAACAGCTGCTAGATCAGGTGTTGTAGCCGGTGGAATTGTTGGTGCTCATGATGCTGGTATTCAATTAGGTGTTGAAGGACAGTTAGACGAAGACAAGGAATTTGATTGGAAACGTGCCGCTATTTCTACTGGTATGGGTGTAGGCTTAGGTGCTGCAGCTCCTGTAGCTATTAAAGGTGGAGCTAAGCTAATTAGTGGGACAGGTAAGGCCGTTACTGGCACTGCAAAAGGTATTGCACATCCAGTACAAAGTGCGCAAGCACTTAAAGGAGCTGCTATTAAAACAGCTGGCGGTGGAGAAGCTGCTAGAGAAGGTGTGGCTAGAGAGGCTAAAGAGATTCTCGATAGCGCAGTTGGCACCGGTGGTAAGGAAGAAGCTGCTGCAGGTTTAAATGATAACCTTAATAATGTTATAAGCAGAGGCAAAGCTAAGTTTACTCGAGAATACGATGAATTAGGCGAAATAAAAGTTACCCAAGCACAAATTAAAAAATTAGTTAAGGACCTTCACGCTAAACCTGGGGTCGCTAAAATTGGGAATTTAAATCAAACTATCGAAGCTATGGTTGGTAAAGAACTAACTCCAACACAGGCTTTACGTAAAATTCGTTCTACATTAGGAAAAGAATCTAATAGGGCTAGCAGAGGTGTTGGTCCTAATATTAGCTCAGACCAAGTTTTAAATAATTTCTATAAACAATCTAGAAATCTGTTTACTACTTCAGCTAAAAAAGCGGGTAAGGGCAATAAGGCTAAGCAATTAGACAAAGACTATTCAGATTTTTTACGTATTAGAGCAGATAGAACTATTATAAATGCAACAGAAGATAGCTCAGCTGCAACTAGAAAGTTAGTTAATACTATATCTAGCAAAGATCCCCATAAAGTCGATGAGTTTATTGAACAAATGAACAAATTAGGTAGATTATCTGGTGATACCAACTTTGGAAAAGCTCAGAAACAAAATCTTCAAATGGCTTTGCATGAGCATTTATTTACAGGGCAAAATGCTGCTCCACTTAAAAGATTTTTAGGCGATAAAAGTGGTATTAAAGTTTTACAGAAAGTTTATGGTGATGTTTTGGATAAGCAAGCATGGCAAGGTTACGCAGATATTCTAGAAAATGCAGCAGATCACGGTGGCTTAGGGGTTCTTATGACAAGGATTTTAGCTGGCGGCGCTGGTGCATTTACTGGTGGGCCTTTTGGCGCAGTCGGTGGCTACGTGGCAATTAATGCGCTTATGAAATCTAAGGCATTCCAAAGGCAAGCAATGAAAGTTTTTTCTAATAATGCTAAAAAGAAGAAGCAAGGATTAGGGGCTATAGCTAAGTTAATGGAAGCTAAAGGAATAGATGGTCCAACACGTAAAAAGATACAAGATTTACTTGTGGGCTCAGCGACTATTGGAGGCTCGGTATATGCTGCTAAAGATACTACTAACGTAGAAATAGCTAATGAAGTCTTAAAAAACTTGGACCCAAGTATCTCACAGTACTTTGAATAATAGGAGGCTATATGAGCGTTTTAAGCACAGTTGTAAAACAACTAAATAAAGCGATTACCAAAGCTACTACAGCCGGTGATACAAGGGCAGTTAATAAGCTTACAAAATTAGCAGATAAACCTGATGCTGTTGCAAATAGAATACAGCAGATACAAGCTAAACAAGCTGACTTTGACGGTGAAGTTATGGATACCTATATTCATCGAACAGATGCACAAGGTGACATTAACGAAGGTAACTTCAGATATCGCCCAGGATCCACTCCTGCGGCTGCTGGTAAAGGAAAAGGCATATTTACTAGTCCTACTAGTTATGCTGACCAGAACGCAGCATATGGGGCTCGTGAGCTAGGTGTTGTAACAGCAAGAGCTGACGCATCTAAATTAGGGCAAGGCCAAACCAGGTTAGCTATGGATGGTCCAGATACGCCTGAGACTTTTGTCCCTGAACCACAAGTAAAAGAAATTTTTGAAATTAAACCTGCTACTATGCAATTAACTGAAATAGGTAATGAAACAGTTACTTCTATATCGGAAGCTACTAAAAACTTTAAGGCATCTATTTCTGATATGCGCAAAAGCAACGACATCAAAAAATTATTTGAAGGTGAAGATACGTCCGACGAAAATATAGTAGGTATGTTTATTGACGCTCTTCGTGTTATTGATGAAAATGCTGCAGGACAATCTAGAAAAGTTGCTGGCCATGAAAAAGTATACGAAAGAATATCTTTACAAGACTTGTACGATAAAGTTGGGCGTAAGATAGAAGCTCGTATGACTATAAACACTAAAGAAAGGTGGTCGCCACAGAAGCGTAGGGAAGCGGGTGCTGTTATGCTAAACTATACTAGAGGCAATCTAGGGGACTTTATTGAAGAAGCGATAGTTAAAACTAAAATTGGGAAAGGCCTAGAAGTTAAAGATGAATTATTGTTAACCACTAGTAAAAGTTTTAAAGACTGGGCTCGTACTGGCGGAAGAACATTAATGAATGCGCTTGAAGGGCCTAGAGAAGCTAGAAATCCTTCTATTAATCATCATGGCGACTGGGCAATGAATGAGGCTGGCGAGATTACAATGTTTCCCCGTGGTTCTACTAAAGCTGAGTTCTTTTCCGGAGGAACTAAAGTTCAACTGTCTGAGTCTCATTTCCCTTCAGTTATTAAATCTTTGAATATTCTAGGCAAGCAGCCATTAGGCGTAGATAAGGAGTTCTGGAAATTAACAAAGACACTAGGTAAAAAGGGTATATTAAAAGAACGCCCTGGACCATTAGCTGAGCACAAAGCCGCCCTTAATTTGCAAAGGCTAACTGATACTGAACAAGATCAGCTAACAAAAGCATACGATGAGCTAAGTGACGCTATTAAAGAGGCATTCCCTGATAAGCCTCCTAACAAAAAACAGTTTGTTGAGTTAAGAGAGGCAACATTTTCTCCTCGGGCAAAAGCATTAGATGCTATTGGTAAAGAAACTAAAACTATTGGAGATCAGTACAAATCTAAGCAAAGCAATACGAGAAGAATTGATGAAGAAATAGAGAAGAGATTTGCTAATGATCCCGAGGCTAAAGTATATATGCAACATAATGTTGATACCCGTGGTCGTACGTCGCCTATAGACCCATCTAATGCTTCTTTGAACTCTGGTGGCACAATTCGTCATGGATTTACTGGCTCAAAGAAACCAATAGTATATGGTGAAGAGGGATTTAACCAAATAATTGATGATTTAGTTTTATTTGACAGTAAGGCTGGGTTAAGTAAGATACAAGGGACAGGCTTAGACAGACATAAATATTGGTTAAAGAACAAGGATACTTATCTAAAGCAAGGACAAGAAGCTTTGGATAATATAAATAATCCTGATTGGAATCCAAAATGGATGAATCGAAAAGATGCAGGTCCTTACTTAAGAGGGGTTATGGAAGTAGCTCGGATTAAGAAAGCACATGATAATGGTGTTCCTTATGAGTCTAATATGATGATTGAGGTTGATGCTCCTTCTTCAGGCTCTCAACATATTGGTGCACAATACGGTGATGAAAATATATTAAAGTTAACAAGTGTTCTTACTGATCCTGTTGATAGAACTGGTTTAACCGCTGCTGAAAAGAGATTATTAAGCGAAGGTGTTCCAGATGACGCTATTGCTAAAGACTTATATACTGATGTCGGTAGTAAATACAACAAAAATATGAAAGCTAGCTATGAGGAATTAGCTAAAACTGATCCTGAGAAAGCTCGACTATTTAAAGAGATCTCAGATGAATTCTTGGGTGGCGACAGAGGAATTGTCAAACCTATCGTTATGAAAGTTCCATACGGTGCAGGTAATGATACTCTAAAGGTAGACTTGAATATCCAATTAGATGGTCGCAAGAAATTAGCTATCATAGAGCGGGGTGTTGATCCTGATGAACTAATGGAATTCCATTGGAATGAGGGTATGGCTAAAGCTCTAAATGAAGGCCTTGCTACACAGTACGAATTTAAACAATTTAATTCAGTGCTAGGTAAAATCTTTAACTCTTCAACTAACAGAACTCCTTTCTTAGTTGAAGGACCTTCTGGAGATATGACTGACCTAACAAGATACATAATGGGAAGTGAGAGAACATTTAGATCTACTATTCTGCCTGAAGGTGTTCCAGATCTAGCCGCTAGTAAAAAGGCTGGATGGAGGGGTCAAGAAGTAACTGTATACAACCAAGTGCCTACAGCTGATCTAACAATTGACGGTATTAATAAGATCAAGGCAGATTCAAAAATGATTAGCCAAGGTATGGCTCCTAACACTACCCATATGATGGATGCTGCATTCTTGCATAAGTTAGTACAAGCTGCAGATGCCAGCGGTATCGAAGTTAGGGTTGTTCACGATGCGTTCTTTGTTCATCCAAATGATGTCAAAGCTATTAAGCAACTATCTGGTAAAGTATTCCAAGATCTTCATGCTAATTATAATTTAAGAGAAAAGATGATTGAAGGACTATCTAAAGCTACTGGAATGTCAATAGAAGATATTTTAGCTAAAGTACAATCAAAAGGTCTAACTATGGAAACTAAATTTGATATTGGAGCGCAGCCAGTTGAAAGATTTACTAATGTTATAAGAGGAGGTTAGTATGGCATATAGAGACTATAATGTAATGTCTGCTCAAGGAATTACAGATGTTGAAATGTTAAAAGCGAATGATGGACCAGAGAAATATGCTGGGACTCCAAGAGTTAATACATTCATGGTGAACAAAGTTTATCAAGATAATCTTAAAGCTGGAATGTCAAAGAACGAAGCAAACGTAAGAAGAATTGAAGCTCAAAGACTTGTAAAAGAAGTCAAAGGGTGGAGAGGTTACTAAAAAACAAAAAATAAGCTACATTTTGGATATAATGTCCAATTTGTAGCTTTATTTTTGCCTTGCAGGGAAAAGTTGATCTCCAGGATCTCCATATAGACTACTTCTCAACCCTTGGCTTATGTTTGTTTAGCCTTATTTTTAAGTGTCCTAGAACAAGAGATACAAAGCAATGGGCAAAAATAAAGGGCTATAACTAGATATTAACCTAATTATAGCCCTATATTTGCTTATGTAACTAAACCTCTCGGTATAGTTAGTTCTTTTGCTAAATCCGCAGCTGACAGTGGACCCACTAACTTTCGTGGTTCTTTACCGTCAACTACAATTACTGTTGCGGGAATCGAGTTA
>Ga0208793_1002072_pt1 | contig 10762 bp, 13 predicted proteins | sample 17_taG_FD_184092 | JGI IMG/M metagenome (GOLD analysis project Ga0208793, IMG submission 184092) | Marine viral communities from the Subarctic Pacific Ocean - 17_ETSP_OMZ_AT15314 metaG (SPAdes) (version 2) | ecosystem: Environmental > Aquatic > Marine > Oceanic | place: Pacific Ocean | collected...
GAGGTCAGCACTAACTTATGCTACAGGTCCACGACCTGCTAACCTACAGGCTGGCGCAGAGACTACACAGTTAGGTGGCTTACAGTACGGTAGAGACTTAATGGACTACGGTACGGCTATGAGAAGTCCTATGAGTGGTGCTGACTATGCTGGCCTTACTCCGTTTACTGATGCTCAGTATTCAGGAATGTTAAGTGGTGAGGTAGATACGTCTGTGTTCAATCCTCTTGCTGACGCTTACAGAAGCGAGGCTATGGGTCAGTTGACCGGAGAGATACTACCGGGCATTAGATCACAGATCGTCCAGTACCAGCCGGGAGGGAGTACGAGAGGCGACATTGTACAGGCCAATGCTGTAGCCGCCGCAAACCAGAGAGTTACAGATAATCTTGGCAAGGCTATGTTTGATGCCTATGGTCAGGCACAGAATAGAAAGTTAGGCGCGGCTCAGATGGGTCTTGGCGCACAGCAGTTTGGGATGGGGCAGGGAGCCACAGGTGCAGGTATTGGAACCGGATATCTCGGGCAGTATCCCACTATCATGTCTGCTCCGCTGTCTAACATTGCCGCAATGGATAAGGTTGGTCAACAGCGTCAGGCTATGGATCAGCAAGGGATTCAGAGTGCTATGGATAGGTACTCTTATGAGTCACAACTTCCGACAATTGGATTGCAGAACTATCTTGCCGCCATCTCTGGTGATTACGGTAGTAATGTTCAGGCTACTGGACCTTCTGGCCCTAATCCTCTTGTTACTGCTTTAGCAGGTGGAATAGGTATGGCCGCAGGTGGGCCAATGGGAGCGGCTATAGGCTCTGGTTTAGCAGGTTTGGTTGGAGGATAATATGGCAGGGTTACAAAATAGATATAATACAAGTCCGTTAAGTTTAATGACTACTGGAATAGGCGGCGGTACGTCTAGGCAAGACCTTATTAGACTGCAAAAGGAAAGAGAAGAGTTAGATCGCCAAAGACTAGAGCGAATACTAGCGGCAGGACCAGCGCGAAGTAGCGGCGCAGTACCAACTATAACCGCTAATATACAAACACCTTATGCTAGGGATGCTAGGTCTATAGATGCTTTGAAAAAAAGTCGTTTAGCACAAATAGAGCAAAATAAAATAAATAAATATAGAAATGCTCTTTCTAATAGCAATACTATAGCATTGGGGCAAGTTGCTCCTGCGGCAATGTCTGGAGCGGCACAACCAATGCCAGAAAAAGAGGAAGATGAATACGGATTCCTTGATGCTATGTTCTTGTCTAACCTTGTAGCGGGTATGCAGGGCGGTCCTCCACCTACTCCATATGGAACGGCAGTAGGCGGCGGTAATAAAACTTGGGCTTCTCTCCCAACACTAATGAGGATGTCATAATGGCTTGGCCGCTTTTAGGTTTGTTAGGAACTGGATTAAGAGCAGGAGCGTCTAGAATCTTGCCGGGTATTGTGAAAAGAAACCCGTGGAAGTCTGCTATAGGAGGCGCTGGGGCAGGTCTTCTTGGGTATGAAATGCTTGCGCCTGATGCAGAAGAGCCACAGGTTACTACAGGTGGTCAAGGCATTGATCCTAGAATGGATTTGATTAGAGGCCGTACTCCTATGGCTGATGACTGGACTCCACCCGGAGGGCTAGAGTCTAGGCTTGAGTATTTACAAAGACGCAAGGCTGAAGACGCGGCTGTTATTAAAAAGGTTTTAATTCAAGGTGCTATATTAAAGGCACATAATCCTAACTCAAAAAATACTTATACAAAAGATGCTTTAGAATTTATTAAGGCAGATGCTTTAGCCAAAAATAATATGCAACAGGCTAGGATAATTGACGCTATTAAAAATAAAGACGGCACTCTACCTGATGACTCTAAGGTTATATACGATAGAATCATTAGAGCGGGTGGTGATCCTGCATACGCATCAGAGATAAGCGGTCATCAACAGGCTATTGAAAAGACTCAGGCTGAAGCCGCCGCAGATTATATGCGTGGTCAGCCTAAATTAACTGACAGATATAGTAAAGACCAATTGATGATGATGGAACTTAAACAGGCGTATGATTCTGGAGATCAGCAGAACGCTATCAATCAACTTGCTTACTATATTAAGGCAGGTCTTGTTAAGGTTCCAGAGTTATACTCAGGGTTTGAGGTTAAATCTGATGCAGACCTTCAGACTATGGCCGCTAAAATGTTGCAAGGGTTGGATGGCACTGCTGTAATGACAGAGGATGAAATAGTAATTAAGGACTAATGCCTGATATTAAATTTGATTTCCGTGGTAAAGAGTTTACCGCTCAAGTACCCGATTCCTTCCTTCAACGCCCCAAGGTAGAACAGCAAAGACTTCTACTGAGTAACCTCAAGAAAAAGCATGATACTAAAATACCAGAAAGAGGTACTGATGAGAAAGGTATATTAGATTATCTTGCTTTGCTTGAACGTCCTTCACAGGCTTTAAAGGTAGGAGTAAGGGAAAGTAAACTAGGTGGAGACATATACTCTGCGCTGGGTGGTGTAGACTTGACTCCAAAAGAAGGATTGTTTCAAGGTGTAAAGTCTGGGTGGCTTGGTGAGGATGAGGTTAGAACTCAGGATATGTTGCCTGATAACCTTAGTCCATTTACTAAAGGTGTGTTAGGTTTTGCAGGAGATGTTGCTACTGATCCTCTTACTTGGTTTGCTCCGGGTATTGTCAAAGGTACTGGCGCTCTTATTAAAGGAGCAGGAGATGTAACTGGTGCAACACCTGTTCTTAAACGAGCAGGTAAAAAGGCTATGGATGCCAAGTTTGGTAAGAATGATATAGGTATACCAGACCTTGCCAGATTATTTAATGTTCCTGTTGGAAAATCTAAAGAAGCAAAAGGCGTTCTTGATGAAGGGAGAGATTTTAGAGCGCAACTTCAAAAAGAAATGGCTGAGTCTACTGCTCCACTTGCTCAATACTTTACCGCTAGAGCAAGGCAGTTAGATGTATCAGAAGACGAAATTAAAAAAGTATTTGCTAACGAGGCTCAACGCGCAAGAACTACAAGAGATGGTATAAGATACGATCCTAATATGGAGAAGCCTAGTGAGGCATACATATATGATGATGGCTCTCTTACTCCATTAACAAGCGTGTCTATGCAGGGTCGTCAGACTCTGGGAGATGAAGGCGTTGCTATGCTTGATGAATGGGAGCGTATGGGTGACAGGTTGTATGAGTTATCCGTCATACATGGTCAGCCTTTAAACCGTGTATTACAGAAAGGTTACTTTCCCGGTGTCCTAACGTCTGATGGTCGTAAGTATTTGCAGATGGGTGGAGATGAGTTCTTAGAAGGTGTGGATGAGTTTGGTCAGCCTGTATTTAAAGCCGGATACAAAAAGGAAAGAACAGTTCTCGATAGAAAAACTATTGAAGAAGCCAACCTAGAAAGACAAGAAGCAATGGCGGCTACATTTGCTAGTCATGGAGCAAGACCCAATCCTCTTGATAAACCTTATGAGTTTTTCCAGAGCGATCCTGTAGTCGCAATGACTTTGCGTTGGGATAGACAGAACAACGCACTGCAAAACAAATGGGCTGTTGATGAAATCTCTGACAGCCCTAGAGTAACAGGTCTTATGCCACAGGCAGGAGTTATGGCTAAAGGCGGGTCAGCAGATGACGCTTATGATTGGTCTAAGGCAGGTCATAGAAGAGAGTTCAATGAAGAAACTAATGAGTGGGAGTACATTGAAGACAGGATTAATGGCGCTACACAAGATGGGTGGGCTAGAAGAACTTTCCAGACTGAGGATGGTAGAACAGATTACGAAGCATGGGTTAGGTTTATGGACGACCAGCCTTTCAAAAGAGAAAAGGAAATTGGATTCTGGTTACATAGAGGACTTGATGAGGATGGGATTCCTGATGGAACTTGGATTAGAAAGAAACAAAATCCTATCCTAGAAGAAGGTTTTGAAAGAAGCAGAGGACAGCCTAAATATATAGAAGAAGTAGTTGACCCAGAAGAACTTGGATGGGCAGAGGTTAAAGGAATACCAAGACGTAATGTTCCTGAAGATGTGCTAGACACTGAATGGAAAAATGTGTACGCAGAGCAGATGAGGCTAAGAGGCTATGGTGTTTCAGATGTTCGTCCTAGAATGTTGGAGTCAGGTTCCAAGAAATATATAAAGGCAACTTCTGAATCTAAAAAAATTGCGGATCAAGCAAGGGCTGTTGCAAAAGAACGTGGATCAGAAATATTCATGGCTCCTAAACAGATCAAGCGGCAGGTTGAAGATGTGCTTGGTTTGATGCGTGGTGATATAGCCGCAGAAAAGGAGATTAAGAAGTTCCTTAAATTCTATGATGAAACACAAAACGCATGGAAGGCTTGGACTCTCGGTGTTCGTCCTGCTTACCACACTCGTAATGCCGTGGGTAACATTCTTAATGCTTATGTTATATCTGGTCTTGGAGTAAACATACCGGAAGCGATAGACATCTTTGGAGGCGCGGCTAAACTCCAGTATTATGCTAGGTTTAATGGTAGTGATATAGCAAGGCAAAAGTTTATTAATGATATTGGTGGAGGCAAGGGCTTGTTCTATAAAGCCCCACCTAAAATATCGGCAGAGGAATGGAACGCTCCTAACTGGATGGATACCGGATACTCTATGAGAGAGGTTGTAGAGGCCGCTAGAAAGAAAGGAATTACAGCAGGTCACTATAGGGCTGACAACATTAGAGCGCTTGAGGCTCAACAGGAGGCCGCTAGAGGACAAGGTTCTGCATTAAGGAGAGCGGTAGGCGCAGAGAATCCAGCGGTACAGGCTGGCTTTGCTCTTGGCGGGACAATAGAAGGTAACTCAAGGTATGCTGTATTCATCCATACTCTCCGTCAGATTAAAAAGAATCCTAATAAACTTCGGGAGTATGAAGGTCAACTGTTTAAAACAAAAGAACAGATTGATCCTGTAACTGGTAAGCCTGTAGTTATTAGAGATGTCGCCAATACTAATGACCGCAAGTTTGAGATAGCCTCCCTTGAGGTAAAGAAATCTCAGTTCGATTACACAGATGTATCAAAGTTTGAACGAGATGTGCTTAAAAGGTTTATGCCTTTCTATACTTGGACTCGTAAGAACATACCTGCACAACTTAAACACCTTGTACTTAATCCGCAGAGAGCAGAGAAACTAGCCATTGCCAAACAACAGTTTGAGCATGAGACTGGAGACTTAGACTACTCTGACTACGGTGCGTTCTGGGGTGAGCGTGTTCCTGTATTCTTAGGTCAAGAATCAGAAGGTATTGTTAAAGCCTTTACCTTGTTGAACGTAGTGCCTATGGCAGACCTTCAGCGCATGATTAAACCCGGACCACTACTTGCTGAGATGGGAACTCCACTGATTAAGGCTCCGCTTGAGATACTTGCCAACTACGATTCATTTAGGAAAGGTAAGATAGCCAAGCAACCCATGTTTACTGGTGAGTCTAAAGACTTTCTTGGCGTATCATTACCTCCTAGACTGCATCACTTAGCACAGGTGTTGGTTCCTTTGACTGAGATCAACAGGCTTAATCCTGCTGGTGTATTTGGTGAGAGGATGAAGGATGACCTTGGTAGACTACAATCTACCAGAGCATACGGTGGGATGGGAGCGTTGCGTGAGAATACTATCGACGCTCCTGAAGTAGCAAGGTGGGTAAGGTTCTTCTCTGGCGGTACAGTATACGATGTGGATTTGGACAGGCATCGGTACATTATGAACAAGAATCTAAAGAAGGACATTGCGGCGCTGAAAGGTGCAATCAAGTGGGCCGCTCGTAATAGCCAGAATGATAGAGTTAAAGTATTGTATGAACTGTTGGAACAAGTACAGCGTCAGGAGATAACAGACCCAATGGGACAGAGATCATGAATAAACTATTACTAGCACTGGCCTTAGTTATGTCACCTGTTATGGCGCAAGAGACACCAAGCCCTTTGCCTCCTGCTGGTATTAAACCTATTCAGGTAAGGATGCAGTTGTACTGCGCTGACTCGTTTGAATATCTTATGGATATGATAGCCATAGAATTCCAAGAGATTCCCGTGATGATGGGCTATCTCAAGGAAGGCGATGAGCCTAACACCTTGGTATACTTTGTCAACAAAGATAGAACCCAATCCACTGTAGTTATAACAAAGAAAAATAAAATTAGAGAGGAGGCTTGTATAGTTTGGTCAGGCAAAAGCCCTAGTGGTATGGCTATTAGTGTTAACCCTAACCCGCAGTTCCCAGAAAAAACTTAAATGAGCAGGCGGGAAAGTGATACCGTAAAGTTATCAGACAAGACTAATGTTGGATTGCCATTAAGGAATCTAATTGGACTAGCATCTGCTGTAGCCATTGGAACGTGGGCATGGTTTGGCCTTCAAGAGAAACTAAACCAACATGATATGCGTATTCAACTAATGAGAGCAGAGGTAGATAGTAACTCTGAATTCTCTCAACAGTTGCAACGTGGTGAGATTAGTACAGCATCATCTCAAGAAATGTACCTACTGCTTGAGCATACTAGCAGACAACTAGGCGCATTAGAAATCTCAGTAGCAGATGGCAAGGCTGTAAGTATAAACAAGCAACAAGAACTCACTCTGAAATTCTTAGGTGATAGAGTAGATACTCTTGAAGATAAAATTGAAAATCTTAGAGATAAGATAGCAGAGATGAAGGCTAACGGTAATGGAGTGCATTGAATGGAAACATTATTTGTGTTGGTTCTCTATATCAATGGGATTGTCAAGGAACACATGGCCTATTGGGAAGACCCAGTTAAAAAAGAATGGGTGGAGATGGGGCTACCGGGATGCCTTGCTATGAAGAGAACATTAAAGAGGCAAGGATGGCACGATAGCGAAGGCGGTAGGTATGCGTGTGAAAGGCGTACAGTAGAAACCAGAATAGATTGGGAAGGCAAGAAGGTTATTGCAAGAATTATTGAATGAATCACTTAAACAATAGGAGATATATATGTGGGAAAAATTCAAAGAGTTAAACCCGAAAGTAAAATGGGCAGTAGTAGTAGCGGTAGTAGTTATCGTAGCCGTTGCCGCAATTTGGGGATCACCTTCGCCGGATGTCTCCTCCTTGTAGGATGCGGAACGATAAAGAAAGCAGGGATAGTAGCGACCGGAGCGGCGGTAGGTGCGACTGCGGGGACTGTATTCAGTGGGGGTGCGATTGCACCGATAGCGGGAGCCATGACAACTGCCTTTGTAACAGATGTGGCGACATCGGGGATGGGTACGTCCCGAACTACTATGGCTAATGGCTCATGCGCTCCTGATAACTTCTGGTCTTTGCTTGGGTCTATGGCGGAGATGGGAGGCTGGCTACTTATTCTTATAGTTATAATTCCAATGGTGCTTGGATGGTTCTTACCCGGCCCTGTAAAGATGAAAGGCAGAGAACCTAAACATCCTAACCCACTTATGAGATGAAAGACTATATGAAAGATTGTATCAAATCTTTCGGTGGTGTGCTTTTATATGTGTGTTTATTATTTTGTGCCATATACGCATCAGTAGCGAAGCCTGATTTATACGGAAGCAGTGCATCATTTCTCTTGATGGATACGCATGGCATGAGCCTGTCGTACCTATCTAATAATGTAGATGATGCTTGGCGCAAGAGAATGGAGGACTCTCTGTTAGCCAATGGAGATAGCCACATATATCTGTATAGCCAGAATGAAGCAGATGATGTGGGAGGTGTGTCTCCTCAGCCTAATTGGGAAGCCAGAATAAACCATCTCAACAGCAGAGGTCTTCGTCCTGTCATGTGGTTAATGGCTGATGACTCTCCATCTCTAGCCGCTATGCCTCTCTCTAAACATAAGTCTCACAACGCTGAGATAGTCAGAAGGTTTGACTCAAGTGTAGATGGTTACGTCATTGGACTGGAGGTAGACGAGTATTGGACAGCGGCTCAAACAAACGAGATGATTCTCGATTTAAAAAAGCACACGAACAAACCTATAGGAGTTCATCTAACACCATCGACTCCCTTATCATATGTAACTCATGCGGATGTTCTTTATCTTCAGACTGGTTTTGGTCTGAGTCAGGAGCAGTTCAGAGAAAAGGTGAAGGCTACCTTATCCGCAACATCAAAGCCTGTGATTGTCAGTGAGTATCATTTAAACTCTGCCTCACTAGAGGCAAAAGCATTAGGAGATATAGCGTGTCAATTAGGAGCGGTGGGTACTGGCAACGGACGGAACGTGACTCCCTGTGGTCAACGAGAAGCGACAGTAAAGAAGAAGTGGTACAAGAAATACGAGAAGGAGATGGTCGGTGCTGGGGTAGCACTGGCAACCCTTTATGTGGTGTCACGATACAACCTTCCTCTTACAATGACAGCGACAGAAGAGACTTACAAGATTGGTTTGAAGAAACCGATTGGGAATCATACGGTTGGGATTGAATACGGTAACCAAAGATCAATGCTTTTATATAGCGTGAGGTTCTAATGCAATTAGTTATAGTTGAGTGGCGCGATATCATACAGACTAGCGGCTGGGAGACTGAGGAAGAAGTCAAGTGCCCTACCATACGATCAGTCGGATGGCTTATCCCACAGGATAATACGGACACTATCAAAATATGCAACACCCTCGCTCCAGAAGACTTTGACGAATCCAAGGGAGACAAAGAGTACGGCATCACTGCCTTCCCTAAAGGATGCGTCACTAAAGTAGAGTTACTTTCTTACGAAGTCAGCAATATATTGGGTTAAGGTTATTCCTTCTGTCTTATAGAATACATCTTCCCACCTCATACCACTAGGAGAATGCTTGTGTCTGTTCTCCCAGCAGTATTTGGCAAACATCCTTATCTTCTTGGCGTTCCATTCCTCCTCTAATTCTAAGGCATCTCTATCTGGATAACATACGTTGGTCCATTTGGTAATCTTCTCTGCCTGTTTAATCTTACCATAAGCAATCTTCTCATGGTTGTTTTCTTTAGGCTTCTTCCACTTCACTTTCCTCTAATGCTCCGTTGTGTAATGGCACGAATGCTGTTGTAGTATCCTTCACCATCTAAACCTTCAAGCATAATCAGTCCTCTCCACCATTGGTATTCAGTATCCTTGCACCATGTCTCACGGTACTCAGGATGAGAATAGCAACCCGCCGACAATCCAAATATCTTCTGGCCGTCAGGCCGTGTCTGCTCTGAATGGTTATACAGATGAGAGTGTCCTTGCACAGCGGAGCAGTGTAACTTAGACACCAGTGCATGACCTATATGCACAGAACTAATGGGTCTACCTGCCACACCAGATGTAAAGTAATGACTGAATGTTATTCCCTTAATCGTAACGCTCTTCTTAAATGGTGTTACATTCCAACCATACTTCTCATACTGCAAGTCCTGTACACCTATAGCACCATCCAATTCAGGAGTGGAGTTAACCGCTCTATCTATCCTGTCTTCATGGTTGCCAAGGGTCATGTATAACTTAGGCTTGTATCCTCGCGCCTTTCTAATAGGCGCAAACATCTTCTCTTGAGCATCAATCACTGCCTCAATATCCTTCTTATATCTCTTACCTTCAAAGCCTTTAGTGCCTTTGTCATACATAGATAGGCTTGGCATATCTGCCATGTCACCAATACATACCACAATGTCTGGCCTGGACATAACAATAAACTTGCCTAAGTCCGTAAACCTTTTGTTGTCGTAGTCTGGGTGAGCATGAGGATCACCAATTACTAATAGGTTCATGTGTCTGGTCCTCTGGTTTCTGGGCTAAACTTATATATACTTGCTGACTTTACTTCATCTACAAATCCTTCACCTACCTTACGCCACAACTGCTCTTCCCATATACTCTTGGAATCTCTTTGCATCTCTTCCATCACAGTTACGGCTACATCTGGGTCTGCTAACTCATGGTTCTTGGCTATGTTCATAGCCCATATCAATGCTTGAGCATGGGTTACTATTAAACCTAGCACATCCTCTTGGTCCTCATACAATGTCGGCCTCCTTGATTCTTAGAGAACTCCACTGTCGAAGTTCCATACACTTAACAAATGTTTTAAAGTGATCCTTTGGTTCAAATACTTTCTGCTGGTATTGCCCGGTCTCTTTATCTAACCGTAGTATTATCCCCAAAGGCCACTGCCGTAACCCATCAATCCTCTTGATTGCTTGGGCGTATGCCGTTACCTGTAGGTGGTATGGCTTGTAGATTTTCTTGGACGTTTTGAAATCTATTACACAAACACGACCATTAATCTTTGCCACTGCATCCACAGTCCCAGCATATTTAAATCTATCACAGTAAACCTTACGCTCTGCATCTAACCATTGAGGCTTGAACTCTTTCTCCCATCTTATAAAGGCTTTTACACTATCAAGCGTTTCCTTACTACGAAGATCATTCTTTAGCCTCATTCCATCTGTAATATTCCAAGCGTGTGGATTATTAATATAATATTCAATCCATTTGTGAGTCTGGTTACCTATATCCAGAGCCTCATCAATTATCTTATGGTATTCCTCCTCGCCTATACTCAGCGCCCAATCAGTTAAGTTCTTGGGAAAACAGCCGTCAACCACACGCGTGACTGACGGCACTTTAATCCCATCGACCTTGTACGAATGAGCCTTGTCATCGTAGTCGAGGTCATACTCCTTACCATTTTTGTATGTGATATACATTAGTCTTCCTCTTTAAATACTTCTGTATTACAAACTTTACATAGTCCGTCATCAGTTATGCCTATATAACC
>Ga0208793_1002073_pt1 | contig 10749 bp, 5 predicted proteins | sample 17_taG_FD_184092 | JGI IMG/M metagenome (GOLD analysis project Ga0208793, IMG submission 184092) | Marine viral communities from the Subarctic Pacific Ocean - 17_ETSP_OMZ_AT15314 metaG (SPAdes) (version 2) | ecosystem: Environmental > Aquatic > Marine > Oceanic | place: Pacific Ocean | collected...
CAGATTCCCTATTCAGTCTAAGAATGACCGTGTGTCTGTAAAGATAGTTTCAGATAGTTACCTTCCATGCGCTTTCCAGAACGCAGAGTGGGAAGGTTTTTATACTATAAGGTCACAGAGAATTTAATGTTTAAATTACAGAAAGCACTCCGAAGAGATGCTATTAATTTAGCACCTCAACTAAGACCTATTGATAAGTTAGAAGTTGAATGTACTGGCAGTACCCCTGAGTCAAGTTTGTTGCATTGTTTTAATTTAAAAAACTCAGAGGTGCTGTCAGGTGTAAATGACAACAATGAAGTAATACTAATGTGTGGTGTATCTGAGTGTCCTAACAACCCAGAGAATGGTGTTATATGGATGCTTGCTTCCCCCTCGATACGAAAGCACAGAAAGGACATATTAAAGCTATCTAAAGTTACTGTTGATAAGTTATCTAAAGATTATAAATTAGTTTTTAACTTAGTACATAAAGACAACAAAACGAGTATTAGATGGCTTGAGTGGTGTGGGTTTACGGTAGATAAAACTAAAACCTACGAACAAGGTGGGGAAGACTTTTACTTGTTAATTAAGGAATCATAAGCATGTGTTCACCAACCCAAGGGGCAATGGCAGGTCTACAAGCAGGGTCATCTTATATGGCTCAAAAAGGGGCCGCAGATATGCAGGAGTTCCGTAACAAAGCCGCTACTAAATCTGCAAAGGCTGCTCTTAAGCAAGACCAAAAGATACTGCTCCGTAAATCCCAAGAAGAACAAGAGGCTTATGCTCAGTCTAACTTTGACCGTAAGCGCAGGGCTATGGAGCTTGAGGCTTCAGCGAATGTGGCTGCCGGAGAAGCAGGCGTCTCAGGTATTTCTGTAGATAGGATTATGTCTAATATCGGTAGGCAGGAAGGAGAGATTGGTGTACGTGCCAAGAAGACTTATGAGAGTACCTTAGCATCTCTAGCGGATGCCAACGCTCAGGCAGTATCCAGAATGGTTGCTCGCATCCAAGGACTACCCCCAGTGACTCAACCTAACCTACTAGCAACAGCACTAACCGCATTCGAACCCATGCTAACTGATGAAGCAGTTGAGTCATCTGATGCCGCTATTAATGGGTGGTGGGAAGGAACTTTTGGTTCTACTAATGATGGAGCAGCAACATAATGGCTAGACAACCTATAGAAAACTTACAGGGGTATGGTCAGACCAGCCAGTCGGCTTCTCGACCTATAGATGCCTACACAGGCGCACCTGCCATTCCTCAAGAGACTCCAGGTTCACAGCTGGCTAATGCTTTAGGAGCCTTCAGTGGGAGCGTTGCTAGGGCTAGTGCTAGGAATGCTGCACAGGCTAAAGATGACCAAGAAAAGATTACTGCGGAAAAGATGCAATCTTATGGGGCTGAAATTGTTGCTCAAGGTGATGAGTTTGGCGGTCAAGATGAGTTAGCTTCAGAATTTCCAAACGCATCCACACTCCAAAAAATCACTCTTGCTGAAACCATTGGTAAGAATAAATACACGCAAAAAGCTGCTGAGCGTTTGACATCTTGGTTAGCAGAAGATTCTAACTTACTTATTGACGGGGGCTATAACGCTTTTAAAGCCAGCTTACTAAAAGAGTTTGAAGAAGAAACTAGAGAGCATGAGTTTCTTAAGTCAGGTATGTATCAAGGCGTAAATAATGTTTTTAATCAATATCTGTCTAACTATCATAAGGCAAGCAACTTAAAAGTTAAAGATGTCTGGAGTACAGAGTATCAAGCATCAATCTTTCATATAGCTTCTAATGCCACATCGCCAGAACAAATTGCTGGGTTGATACAACTGGAAGATGAAAAGATGCATCCTTACAAAAAAGACCCTGCTAAAATGCGGGAGCTTACTGTAGGGAATCTTATTCAGTTTGATTTAACAAGCGGTAAACCACCTATTACCGAACAAGTAATGGCGTTAGTTCCTTGGATGAGAAGTAAGGAGTCAGAGGCACAGCTTGATAAGGCAAAGCCTGAGATTGTTGCAGCTAAAATGCTAAACCTGAGAAACCGGGTTGCTGAAAAGAAATTAGAAGACGATGATATAATGGCTGATTATCAGGGGCAGATTAACCAGCTTTCTGAGAATAAAGACATTCAAGGGCTTGAAAAACTCAGGGCATCAGTAACAGGTACAACAGGCCGCTATGCCGCTGTACATGCTGGCATATACAAAGCCACAATTGTTGCTGAGGTTTCTGCTCAAGTTGACGTTAAGGACAGCCTGTCCTTTGCTGCTGATTATGAGTCTTCTCTAGTGGTTAGAGCAATCAAGGGTGAGCTATCAGAAAGGGAAGTTTTAGCAGAAATAAACTCTAGCACAGACATGCGAGAGCAAGAAAAGCAGGCTCTAAGAAATAATTTAGATAAGATTATGGCTGGTAATAACCTTATTGGTGCTGATGCTCACAACACAGCGTTTACGCAGCGGGTGCAAAAGCAGGCTGATTTGCTAGATAATTCATTATTAAATGCTTTCAAAGAAATAACAGGCGAATCTTTTGCCTCTGCTCTCAGGGATGTATGGGATGATAGTACCTACGCCCTTATTCAAGAGTATGTGGAGACAAATAATGAAGCTCCCAAAGGGACAGCCTTACGCAATATCTATGATAAAGCGGAAGCTATAACTGAAGCTAAGATGGACAGGATGCGTGTACTTGTTCCTGCTCAAAGCGAAAATCAACAACAACAGCAACCTGAGTCAACAGGTGATGAAAAACCATCTAGCGCGGTGACGGATGAAGAAGGTACCTCTGTAGTGTTTGATGATGACGGTAAACCTGTAGCTACATTTTTAGGCGGTGACCCAGCTGATGAGAGCAATTATAAGCCTTTAGTTCCAGATGTTACTGATGAGCAGATTGAAGCATTTAAAAATAGTGGGGGTGTTGGAACACAAGAGATGCTTGAGGGTCTTAGCTCTAATGCTATTAGAGAGGCTTATGGCGATGATATTAGAAACTTTGTAGAAGTGTCAGAGGAGCGTGAAGGTGCTACAGAAGCTGTAGCAAATTTCTTTCTGAATATAATCCCTGACTACTTTGAGGAAAGTTTCACCAAACAGCAAAAAATAAACAATCTCACTCGTCAGGAAAGATTGGTATATGAGAAGACAGGAAAGTTTCCTGAAAACTTTAAAGATTAATGAGGTATAAACATGGGTCAGTTTGCAGACTTGTATCAGAAACAATTGCAGAAACAACGGCAGAAACTACAGGGGATACAACAGCCCTTGGAAGACCCTTCAGGCTTCAATGCAACTTACCAAGATGAAGAAGGCTCTATTTATGACCAAGACCTGATTCAGGATAGAAACTATGTGAAAGCATCTAAGCTTATCTACCACATGAATAACGGTAAGGATGCTGAAGCTCTGTCTGATGAAGACTATGCTAAGTGGGGTATCGAACACATGGGCTGGTTCAACTGGAACCTCCCAAAGATGACACTCGATGCCTCTCGTATCTCTGGTGCAACCGATGAGCAGAAGCAAGCGTTCTTATACATGATGGAGTCCTATGATGACTTAGGTGCTTCATGGAATGGAGCAGGTAGGTTCTTCAAGGGGGTTTTCTTTGACCCCACTACTTGGATTGGTTTAACTACATTTGGTATTGGACTGGCGGGTAAGGAAGCTACTAAACAAGCCAGTAAGCAAGGTGTCAAAGAGTTACTTAAAAGCTCTATTAGAGGTGGCATTATAGCTGGCGTAGAGTCAGGAGTTTATACCGCAGTAGATGATGTAAACAGGCAGGTAGTTGAGACTTCAGTGTCTGGTGAAGACATTGATGTAGGAAGAGTCATTAAGTCAGGAGCTATAGGTGCAACCGCAGGGCTTGTCTTAGGTACAGGTATTACCGCAGGGGTTAATAAATTAGCTTCTCGTAAGTCTGTTAAAGAAGTGGCTGAGTCTGTAGATGAGTCTAAGTTAATAAATGACCTACCAGAACTAGAGACTGGTGTTGTTATAGACACACCTAAGTCACCCGCAGGTCGCTTACGCACCCATATGGACAATGTAATTAAGGCTGTCAAGCGTACAGTCCCTGCTGGAAAAGTAGCCGCTGTAGGAACTGATGGTGTCCAGAATATGGACGGGTTGGTACAGACTGTTGAGCCTATCAAGCAACTGTTGGCTGATGCTTCAGTTGAATCCCCAGGTGACCTATCAGCATACCTAATGAAACAGGGTTTGACTGATGGACAAGGTGAGGTGCTAGAGGTTGCTACAAGCCAAACGGTTACTGCCCTCAAGACTAAAGTATATAACCTACGCCTTCAGCAGAAAGCCTTGGACGGTGATGAGGCTATTGCTATCGGGACTAAGATTGATGAGATAGAAGAAGTCATTGCTCCTTTAGATGAGCTTGATGCAGCTATGTCAACCATCACTGGTCAACGCTTACGAGCCAGACAAGAAAGCATGAACACTGGTGAGCTACGAGGGACAACTATCAGTTCATTAGTAGACCAAGGACTGACTAGAGCAGACGCTGAGAAGCAGTTTGACAGCATCTTTGCTGAGAAGCTAATTAAGCATGAACGTACAGCCGAAGTAAGAACACTTAATAAGAAAATAGAAGAAACTAGAAAGAGTGGTGATACCTCAGAATACCTTAAGCTAAAACATGAAAAGAAAACCAAAGTAGCTGAGTTTAAGCAAGAAGTAATTAAGGAAGAGAGTTTCACTGGGGCAGGTATCTACGAAGCCTTTAACAAACCCATAAGAGTACTAAATGAAATTGTAATAGGTAATGTGTTCTCTCCTGCTACTCAAATTATTAATACAGTCCCATCCCTTGCTAAGGCAATCTACAAGCCCTTCCTAAATAACTTAATGCAGGACGGCTTGTCCAGAGTATCAAGAAAGAAAATGATGGCTGAGTATTCAGCTATGGCTTCTCTGATTCCTTCAGCCGCTAAGATGGCTAAGGCTGCATGGCGCTATGAGAAGACAATACTTACAGGTGACTCTGCTAGGTTCTTAGAAAATTATAATACAATCCCTAAGAAGTATGGTGGTGGAGTAGTGCGTACTTTTCCTAGAATGCTTCTAGCTACAGATGCTTTCTTTGAGAACATTCATTACAGAGGGTACGTAGTAGGTAAAGCTACAGGCGATGCTATGGAAGCAGGGGTAGCTAAAGGCTTGAAAGGTAAAGAGCTTGATACGTTTGTAGATAAGCAGGTTAAGAAAGCTGTAGATAAAGCCTATGCACCTGAAGAGAACGCTATCGACATCCTTATGTCTGACGGAATCTCAAGAGGATACAAGGGTAAGAAGCTAGAGAACTTTATTAATAAAGAACTAGCAGAGAACCCTGATGTATTTAAGAAGGCTACAGACCAAGATGGTCGTGACTATGTGCAGGACACCTTATTCAAGAGAGACTTCTCTGGTAAAGGGTCTGCCTCTGCATTAGCTAAAGGCTATGAGGGCCTTGTAAACAAACACCCCGTTATGCGAATCCTGGGTCAGTTGTTCTTCCGTACACCTGTGCGTGTATTTGAGGAAGGCATACGGATGACCCCAGGTCTTAACCTCATTAGTCCAGGTTTTATAAAAGACCTTAAAGGATTGAATGGCCCTATGCGTCAAGCCAGAGCGCATGGTGAAGCCTTGATGTCTTATGCCGCAGCTGGCTCTGTGTTCTCTATGTATTCCACAGGAAATATTACAGGCTCAATGGGAACAGACTACAAACAAACCAGACAGGGTGAGAACAGTGGTGGCATGGAGCCTTATTCCATTAGGTTTAGTGATGGGAGTACCTTCAACTATCGTAACTTTGACCCCTTTGCTACCCCTATAAAGATAATTGTCAATGCTTTAGAACGAGCAGAGACATTAGCTTATAGGGCAGAACAAGGGGAAAGGTTAGACGATTCTGAATTTGCTGAGGTACAGGCTATCGTTGCTGTTAGTGTTGGTTCAATAGCGCAGTCTCTGCGTGATGCTAACCTAGCCGCTGGTGTAGATGCTGCGGTTGATTTATGGGAAGACTTACAAGACCCTGATAGCTCAGGCCAAATAATTAAGTTCTTGGGTAAGAAGGCACAGGCATTCTTACCTAATACCTACTACAAGATTCAGATGCTAGATAACCCTGTTCTTAGTGACCCAGTAACAATGGAGCAGTTCATTAGGTATCGAGCTAACCCAGATGACCCCTTAGTGCCTAAGCAATATACCGCACTAGGTAGACCTAGAACCCTAAGCAATCCAGCAGCTGGTCTTTACTATTTCAATACAGCAACGGTTGAGGAACGTAAGCGTGGTGTGCCTGAGAAGGAGCTAGAGGTTGAAGAGTTCCTGCACAAGTTAGCTCTGGTAGGTGATACGCATTTCACTGCGCCCCACAAGATGACTGAGTACCTGGGTGACATTGACCTTAGAACACAAGTAACTAAGGACGGTAAGGAAACCTACTATGACCGATGGATGCGCTACACACATGAGTCTGAGTTAGTGAATGTTCTTCATTCCTACAGAGACTTGCCTATGGGGACAGCCTCAGTGCCAGGTATCGCTGAAACAGCAGTAAGGAAAGTTATCAATCAGTTTAGAATGATAGCTTTCATAAGGCTAAGGAACGAAGAAGCTAACATACCACAGAAACACGAAAGCGTCCTCACTAGAAAGAGAAACGCAAAAACAGGTCAACGTTCTTCAGACAACATACCATTTATAAATAGGAACTAGATAATTATGTCTTATGCACTTACTAGACTTACTGGTGACGGTAGCACCACTACTTTTACTATCGGCTTTGACTACCGTGATGCGGGAGACATAGTTGTTAAAGTAGGAGGTGTTACTAAAACAGTCACTACCGACTACACCTTCCCTACAGGTGGCACACAGATTACCTTTGTGTCTGCCCCTGCGGATACCTCTGCAATACTTATCCAGCGAACTACTAGCCAATCTTCAAGATTAGTAGATTATGCTGCTGGTGCTGTCTTTAAGGAGTCTGACCTAGACACCGATAGCACTCAGGGTTTCTATATGGCCCAGGAAGCTATCGACATTGCTAACGACTCTATTACGAAAAACGCGAGTAACCAGTATGATGCTGATAGCCTCCGTGTTATTAACGTAGCTGACCCTGTAGATAGCCAAGATGCTGCAACTAAAGCATTCGTTCAGACAGTGGTAGGTGACTTTAATAATAGATACTATGGTGCTTTAGCAGTAGAGCCGACTAGCCCATCACCTGCCGAGGGTGACTTATGGTATGACTCTGCTACAGATGTGATGAAGGTCTATTCTTCTAGTGGTTGGCAAACATCCACATCTGCTGTAGCTACGTCATCCAACAGAGTTACCTATGTAGTAGGAACTAGCTCAGGTTCATACGCAGGTTCAACTACAGTATTCCCTGTGGTCTATGACTCTGGGTTTGTTGATGTTTATCTGAACGGTGTGAAGCAGGTAGTAGGTACTGATGTTACTGCAACTAATGGTACTACTGTAACCTTTGCTTCAGCAACATCCACTGGTGACTCTGTAGACTTAGTAGCCTACGGTACAGCAGCCCTAACTAATATTAATACGGTAGCTGGGGATATAGCTAACATTAATGCTGTAGCAGGTAATAGTACAAACATAAATGCTGTTAATAGTAATTCTAGTAACATTAATACAGTTGCTGGTGCTAATGCTAATATAAATACAGTGGCTACTAATAGCAGTAGTGTTAATACAGTTGCTCTAATACAAGCCAATGTAACTACTGTAGCAAACAACAACGCTAACATAACAACTGTTGCGGGTGTATCTAGCGATGTTACATCAGTAGCTAATGATGCTACAGATATTGGTACAGTAGCTAGTAATATAACTGGCTCTAACACAGTAGGAACTGTAGCAAGTAATATTTCTAATGTTAATACTGTAGCTGGTATTTCTAGTGACGTTTCGGCTGTCGTAGCTGACGCTTCAGATATAGGTACAGTTGCTACAGATTTAAACTTAGGTGCAAGCAGTAAAGTTAATTCGGTTGGTGGAAGTATAGCCAATGTTAATACAGTTGCTGGTGACATTACTAATATAAATACTGTAGCAGGTAACACCTCCAATGTAACTGCTGTTGCAGGTAACAATAACAACATTAATACCGTTGCCAGTATGCAGTCTAATGTAAATGCTGTGGCTGGTATTACCTCAGATATAACTTCAGTTGTAGCTGATGCTTCAGACATAGGCGCAGTAGCTGGTTCAATAGCTAGTGTAAACACTGTTGCTGGTATGAATACAGACGTAGCTGCTGTGGTGGCAGATGCAACTGATATAGGCACTGTAGCTACTGACCTAACAGGCACAGATAGCATCGGAACAGTTGCTGATAATATTTCTAACGTCAACACAGTTGGTGGTATATCTTCAGATGTAACTGGTGTGAATAACATCAGTAGTAACGTCACCACGGTTGCAGGAATACAAGCCAATGTAACCTCTGTTGCAGGTGTATCTAGTGATGTTACTTCTGTAGCTAATGTATCTGGGAGTGTATCTACAGTTGCTGGGATATCTAGCGATGTAACCTCAGTAGCAAATATCTCCAGTAATATAAACGCTGTAGTTTCTAACCTTGTAGATGTTCAGAACGCTTCTACTAATGCCACTACAGCTACAACAAAGGCAAGTGAAGCATCCGCAAGCGAATCTAACGCGTCTACAAGCGAATCTAATGCGTCTACAAGCGAATCTAATGCAGCGACAAGCGCAGCTAATGCAGCTGAAAGCGCATCAGATACAGCTAACTTATTGGCGGCTTCACAGATAGACCAGTCGAATACTTTAGTAGCAACTTACTTAAGTACGGCTTCAGACTTTGGGAGTGACTTAACACCCCCTTCCGCGTTCATTATTGAACACAACGCAACCGTAAGAAGTGACTTAGCTTTTGATACGGGTACTTATGACCTCCAAGCATAATTTAAAATTTAAAGGAAACTTATAATGGCAACACAATTACAACTTAGACGGGGTACTACATCAGAAAACGAGGCATTCACTGGTGCGGTTGGTGAAGTAACTGTCGATACAACGAAAGATACACTGTTAGTTCACGATGGTGCTACTGCGGGTGGTCACGAACTTGCTAAAACTGACGGTTCTAACATGACGGGGATTGATGTCGGTGACGATGTGAAACTGAAGCTGGGTGATTCTGATGACCTACAGATTTACCATGATGGTAATTCTAAAATAGAAGGAACGACAGGATATACTAAAGTTTCTTCTACTAATGGCGTTTTATATCTTGATGGGAACGATGTGCGTATTCGTTCTGGAGATGGTGGGGAAACTGGAGCGAAGTTTATAGACAATGGTGCTTCAGAACTTTATTACGACAACGACAAAAAACTAGCCACCACCTCCACAGGCGTAGACGTTACTGGCACAGCCACGATGGATGGGCTTACTGTTGATGGTGATGCGACTATTGGCGGAGCGTCTGGTGGCAAACTAGGTATCTCAGGTCAAGGTATTAATGCGTTTGCCACAACCACAGACCCTTCAGTCTACAGGACAGGTTCAGGTGGTTCAGGAGTATTTACGGCTGCGGGAAATTTAGTCATTCAGCCAAGAACAAGTGCGGCTAGAAGCGTAAGCATCGCAACAAGTTCTGACGGTTCTTCAACATTAGAACGCTTCCGCATAGCCAACAACGGCGATGTATCCTTCTACGAGGACACAGGCACAACGGCTAAGTTCTTCTGGGATGCGTCTGCGGAGTCGTTAGGGATTGGTATGACAGCTAACTCAGGGTCTCTTTTAAATGCCAATGGAAACATAAGAGCAGAAAACTCAGCGTTCCTAGCGGGTCGAGAAAATGCTGCACTTCCTGCGTTTACATTTCATGACGATACTGACACTGGCATGTTCAATGTCGCGTCCAATATTCTTGCGTTTTCTACTGCTGGCTCAAAAGCCATGACCATAGACTCGTCGGGCAACGTGTTGGTGGGTAAGAGTAACAACACTCTGTCAAACAATGGAACTATTATCAGAGCAAGCGGAGAAATACTTGCAACTAATACTAGCGACCTTAGCGCTAATTTTAATAGGTTAAGTACAGATGGCAGTATTGTTGGTTTTTACAAAGACGGCACAGCCGTAGGTAGTATTGGTGTTGCCTTTAACGATAATTTATTTATATCAGGCAATAGTAGTCACTCAGGTATAGCTTTCGGTTCAACTGAAATTTACCCGTCAACGCCAGCAGGGGCGAGCAATGATGCTGCTTTAAATTTAGGAACTACCACTACACGCTTCAAAGACCTCCACCTAGCAGGCGATGCCACGATGGGTGGCAACCTGTTGGTGGGTAAAACCGCGCAAGGTTTAACTAATGCAGGTTTTGAGGTTGCACAAACTGGACAGGCATCGGCTACGCAGTCTGGGGCTTCTTGCCTAAGACTCAATAGGCTTTCTTCTGACGGTGAGATTTTACAGTTCCGCAAAGACGGCTCAACCGTAGGTACAATTTCAGTGACAGGTTCAGCAACAGCCTACAACACCTCATCTGACTACCGTCTTAAAGAAGATGTACAACCCATGTCAGGCGCTACAGACCGACTCAAAGAGTTGAAGCCTGTAAACTTTGCATGGAAAGCTGATGGTTCACGAGTAGATGGCTTCCTAGCACATGAGGCACAGGAAGTTGTACCCGAAGCCGTACATGGCACTAAAGACGGAATGCGTACTGA
>Ga0208793_1002074_pt1 | contig 10748 bp, 13 predicted proteins | sample 17_taG_FD_184092 | JGI IMG/M metagenome (GOLD analysis project Ga0208793, IMG submission 184092) | Marine viral communities from the Subarctic Pacific Ocean - 17_ETSP_OMZ_AT15314 metaG (SPAdes) (version 2) | ecosystem: Environmental > Aquatic > Marine > Oceanic | place: Pacific Ocean | collected...
TTCTGTAGCCTTTTCAATTTGAGCTTGAACCCCAGCTTGCATTTCATTTGTGATGGCGTTTTTAATTTCAGTTTCATTTTCAGCTAGTAATTCCGAAGATGATGTCACCGTGGATTCAACTTTTTGACTAAAGTCTGATGCGCATCCTCTCACATTTCTCATCACCACACGCAAGTTTTGAACAACCGCGCCCGAGGCGACCGCCGACGCCTTGTTTTCTGTGATTGATTCAAAAATACTTTTGTTGATGGCAGACATGTTGAAATTTTGATTGATCGTTTGGGAACCACCTCCACCCATGATGTTATATTAATGTGGGCTGAGAAAAAAATGTAATCGTATTACAAATGAAACTCAACATCAGGAAGATGTCATTGAACCAGGTGGTCCTTGTGTTGGCTATCCTTGTTGTCGTGGGTTGGAATATCATGCGTGTCAAACGGGAAAATTTGGAAGACAAGAAGTCTGAAGCCATTCTTTACATTGAAAACTCTGAAGAACCAAATCCATTCATTGTCTATGGTATGGTGAAGAAGCAAACCGATGATGAAGAGAAGCAGAAGAAGGCTCTCACCTTGGCGAACGAAAAGAAGAAGGAGGAACTCTTGGAATTTTTGAAGACTTTGTAAGTATCTATAAACTTAACTCTCCCTCAGGAACTTATATATTTTCTGAGGTAAAGGTAAGACCATCATGTCGTGTAAATATGCATTATGTGACCACTGGAGTTGGGATGGTGATGGATCATGTTGGTGGTGGTCACTAGGTAACTATAAAAATACATGTTCAAATAAATCAGCCGATGGTACCCCAGTTCTCGGTGGACATGGGTGTAGGGTGTCATCATATAGAATATCTGGTTGCGAGAATCATGAAATTTTAGGGTATTATCAAACTAACTACCGGGGTAATCCCGCCGTATTTAGAGGACCCAGAGGTGATTTGAGAGACAATGCATTAAGGTCTGTAAAAGTTACAGAGATTCCAAGAAGAATACTGAAACGCATCTTAGTCAACACAGATGGAGAGTGTCCGGGTGCCACTAAAACTTATAAAAGGGTTGCTGGTAAAAAGAATGCGTGTTTCTATGATGATGGAAATGATACAGCCGTGCGATCTCTACTGGCTGGTGGTAGTGCGACCGACCATGCGGCTGTCAAAGAAAAATTCTGTAAACTATCCAAAAATGTATTCAAAAACCCCGGAGGTGGTTCGTGTCTTGAATATGACACCGCCAAGTCACTTGCCAAGGAATACTGTAGTGTTGGTGATCGGATAGCCAAAGATGCGAGTTGTACCCCAACCAATCTTGGCAACTTTTACGCGGGTATTGCTGAAACCTATTGTAAAACGGCTGCAGGTAAAGCGGACCCATGGTGTTCTTGTTACAATGTAACTAATGGGGTTTGTGACACAGATTCAGCGGCAGCTGGTTGTGATATAAAAAGACAGCAATTTGACAAGTTAGTTGAGGCAACCCCCGAAAGATTTAGAAATGTGTGGTCGGGTAAGGCAGCCTGTTTTGGGGGTGTGTGTCAGGGTGCTAAGTATGTACCTCAAAACGCGAACCAAAACTGTAACGCACCTGTACAGATTTGTGCACAATCATTTGATTTGAGTCAGATTTCTGAATCAACGATTGAAGCACAGTGTAACTTGAGTGCTTCAACAGGAACTCCACCATCTGCGGGTGACGGACCCTCGGGCACACCTTCTGGCACCCCAACACCTTCACCACCTGAGAATGGTATTGATCTTAACAATAATACAACACGGTTGGCTATTGGTGGTGGTGCACTATTTATGTTGTGTTGTTGCCTATTGATTATTATACTACTAATGTCCTCCAGTGGTGGTGGAGGTAGAGGTCCATCCCGTTTCCGTAGATAAATAACTTAACTCTCCCTCAGGAACCTATATATTTTCTGAGGTAAAGGTAAGAGACATTCATGCCGAAGGAATGTAAACTAACTGTATATCCAAGACCTGATTTTAGGACATCGAGATATGGACGTACCACGAATGTCTGGGGATTCAATAAAAAATCTGATATTGGATTCGGTGGTGCTATACAATCATGGCAGCCACCCGAAAGGAGTTCTTATACTTGTAGTCCAGATGCGACAATAATCGGATTTGCTAACCAAAATAGAAATGGTAATCGTATAGTGTTGCCTATAAAAGCGGGTAGGTATCGTGGTATGAATATAGAGTCTATCGGCATTTGGTGGCCACTTCAAGATATTGACTGGAATAAGAATATTTCAGCTAAAATGAAAACACCCCCAAATACATTTATTAGTGGTATGCGGAACGACGCATGTCCGGGTGGTGATGGATATTTTACTTCGAAGTATCATGGTAGTAACTATTTAGAATGTGTGTATGATAAATATGACGAAACTCGTTTAAGAACTCTTCATGCAAGTAGTTCAAATAGTAATGATAAAGCTCTAACATTTTCAGACTTGAAAACAAAATTCTGTGCTGTAAGTGAAAATGTATTCAAAAACCCCGGTGGTGGTTCGTGTCTTGAATATGACACAAGTAAAGCACTCGCCAAAGAGTACTGCAGTGTTGGTGATCGGATAGCTACGGATGGGAGTTGTACCTCAGTCAATCTTGGTAACTTTTATGCCGGTGTTGCCGAAGCCTATTGTAAAACAACCGCAGGTAAAGCTGATGCCTGGTGCTCATGCTATAATGTAAACAGTGGGGTGTGTGACACTGATTCAAGTGCCGCTGGGTGTGCACAAAAAAAACAAACATATGACAAGTTGGTTGAAGCGACGCCAGAAGAGTATAAAAATTCATGGAATGGAATGGCTGCGTGCTTTGGTGGTGTGTGTACCGGTGACAAGTATATACCTGAAAATTCTAACCAAAATTGTAATAGACCTGTTCAAGTGTGTGTTCAAGATTTTGATATCCAAGGTATAGCCGATTCAACCATTAACGCTACCTGTGAGCAAACGGCCAATGTGGGAACTCCATCATCCGCGGGGGATACTCCTTCAGGAACACCCTCGGGAACACCCCCGACAACACCTTCGGAAACACCTTCGGGGACACCTTCGGGTGGAGGTGGTATTGATCTTAACAATAATACAACACGGTTGGCTATTGGTGGGGTGGGTGCATTATTTATGATGTGTTGCTGCCTATTGATTATTATAGTACTAATGTCCTCTGGTGGAGGTAGAGGTCCATCCCGTTTTCGTAGATAAATAACTTAACTCTCCCTCAGGAACCTATATATTTTCTAAGGTAAAGGTAAGAAATCACTATGGGTGGTGGTGGTTCGGCTCCCACTACCATTACAGTTGATCAATGTGAAGAGATGGACAAGATGTTAAAAGAGGAATATGGTGACGATTTCGCAACAAATAGAGAAAAGTTTCCAATCACATCTCAGGCACTCGGTATGCTCGCTTCAACACCATGCGAAGAATATTTTGGATATGAAGATCTGGTCACAGAATATTGCGGGGACATAAAAAACTTCACTGAACAAATTGGTAATGGACAGACATGTGCCGATCGTTTGGGAACTGCTGAGCGTAAGGAGTGGTGCCTTATGGATGATGAAGGTAAGAATCCTGGCACGCGTCTTAAAACAGATGGTAAGTGTGTAAAGAATTTGTTGCGTGACCAATATGATGCCACAGCGTCGTCTTTTTGTAGCCAAAATCCAACCGATGAATGGTGCGCATGTTACAACCTGAAAAATAAGGTGTGTGATACAAATCCCTCAGCTGCTGGTTGCGACTATTTCAAAGTATTAGAGGACAATCGTCAAGTATTTGGACCTCAACCGGTTATATCAGAAGACCCCGAGGATCCCTCAAAAACTGTATACGGATATTCCGATGGTTTCAATATCTTAAAAAATAATGCACACTGTACGCTTAGGGCATGTAAAAAGGGTTACATTCCATCAAATGTAAAGAGTGATTGTAAACCTTCATACAATTTTTGTGAAAAAGATATTAACATTCAATCACAATCAATTGCAAGTATTGCGGTTGACTGTAATGCAGACATGGCTGAACTTGTACTTCCAGATTGGTGGGATGAGGAAAGAGATGATAGCTTTTGGGACGTCGCGAGAGAACCACCATTTGATAAGTTCCCACTCAATAAGCTTCCCATCACCGCATTCCCTAAAAAATTTAACTGGAAAAACATGAACGTGAGATATTTGACATACTACACAAGCTCATCATCTTCGTTATGTTGTTTATGTCTCCTTCTCATAATGTCAAGCTTAAAGAGGAGATAGTTTTTTATAATATGTCTTGGTGTTGGTGGTGTTGTCACACCTTTGAGGGTACACCTCTAACTGTTCCTCATCGTTACGACGATAGACGAAGTAAATTTTACACAGCTGGCAACTTTTGTTCGTGGAGTTGTGTAAAATCGTATGCGATAGATAAATTTGGTGATGTCAAGGGGAGTATAGTGTGTGGAAACATTGTACTCATGCGACGAAAGATGTACAACCAAATAGGTCATGTGAAACCCGCACCAAATAGATTTAGGCTTGTGGAGTTTGGTGGTGATCTAACAATTGAAGAATTTAGAAAAAATCTCACACGAGATGAGGGACAACCACAGCCAGTGGAATCATCCCCAGTTATTGATAATGTAATACCCATTATTTCAAACACAAAGAAGATGGATGAAATAAAGAATACATCATCGTCTAACAACGCTCTAAAACTAAAGAGGAGCAAACCCCTGAAGAGAAATCACAACAACTTGGAGTCGGCTCTCGGACTAATTATTACGCCGAAAACCTAACTGTTTGTGTTGTTTATTTGTCGCTATAGACGGTGGTAAATAATCTGATTTTTTGCTATGGACCCACTTCGTCCCATCATGTGCGGACCATCTGATTCCATTCTTTTCAATAGCCTTCCTACATAGGACACATGGTAGTGAATTCCCGTGTCCGTAACATGTCTTACGCTCAACAACGAGTTCACCATATTTCCTATTTATCCAACTTGAAAACTGATGAGGTTTATTTCCCCTTTTCAAACACTCCCTCCAAAGCTGTTTGATGAGACGCCTCTCCGCACATATAGTTGAATCACTCCTCGCTTCTATGGGTTTCTTTGTCATATAACTTTCAACAATGTAATATCCCATATCAACAACAATTATTGCAGGTAGCGCCCGGATATACGAATGCACACCTACTGCACTCGTTAAGAATGATGACGTTCTTTTTTTTCGGTACAAGACCCTTTGAAAACCTTTCGAGTTCTTTTACTGTATATAACCCGTATTGAATCATAACCTCCAATGGAGGAAATTTCATTCTACAATATTAACATCCCAAATCCTTATCTTACTTTCCTTTCATACAGCAGGTAAAGAGATTGGCGACCGCTTGTTTAGCCTTGAGCATACCTGCAAACCCATCAACCATGGCTGGTACCATAGCCTTAAGGACGAGTTCAAACTCACTATCCTTCTCTGAATCACCGTCAATTTCACCAATCAAGTGATTGAGGATTGCGATGACCAACTTCTTCTTTTGTGGTCCCTCAAGTTTGTTGAACTTGGACGCATTAATCATCAACTTCGCAACGATTGGAGGGATATCTTCTTTTTGAAGTCCATCACCCAAGTATTCCCGCTTGATGTCTTCAACCATAGTGATGACACCTTTCGCATCAATTTTACCACCGAATTTTTCCAAGATCGCTTCCATTTTTATAATGTTAGTATAGATTAAAAATGGATGCAAACAACGTGGTCGCAGCATTTGCCTTTGGTATAGGTTTCATTCAGATGTATCAGGACTACATCCGCTCTGATGAAATGGATGAGAAATCTAAGAATGCCATCCTCCTGAGTCTCCTCGCGAGTTGCCTTTGGCTCATCTACCAGTCTAGACAGTATGGTATGAATTTCACGGTGGCATACACGACACTCGGTCTGGTCCTCCAGTTGTACCTTCTTAACAAGATCCTGGTTAAAGAGAACGAGAAAAATGAAGATAAGAATCTATGATTTCAACACTTAGACAACCAACGCTTACTCGTGTAGGGTTTCGTAGATCACGAAAACATGTGACTTATGCAAAGCAAAGAAGTGCGCTTGACTTTGCAGAAGTTGTAAATGGTCGTGCTTCTATGTATGGAGTTGTATTTGGTGGCGCAAACTGGGCTCTTACGGGTCTCAACATTACACAACAAATGCAACAAGTTCCATTTGATACCCTCGCTATCATGTCATGTGCGTTCGTATTGATGAGTATGAAAAATGCTGACGAAAAACTTAACGAAAAACAATTTGAAGATTGGGCAACTCGTGAGACGGGGCGCACCTTTATGATAATCTTTGCGTTAATGACACTTTTTGGTCTGGGTTCTGGGCCATATTACCAATAAATTCTAACATTCTCACCTTATCCTCCATCGTAAATGTTCCTGCCCTACGCATCACGTGGGCCAAGAGCATCATGAGAATGTAGATATTGTACACGATTGGTTTCATTCTCTAAAACTAATCAACTTAATAAATTGTTCTCTTGGGTCGCAATAGATAGAAAGAAAACATGAGAGTCAATGAATAGACTGCGGTAGTCAAAGCGGCGAAATTCTTGTCACTGCTTTTGGCATTTTCACACTTGACAGCCCAGTTGAGAGCGGCTGCGCTACCAACGAGACCCATGATAGAGTAGATGAGTGCAAATACAGCACCTTCATTCTTCACAAACTTGGTCACCAAGAGGGTAAATGGAATGGTGAGAGCAATGGTGAGAGTCGCGGCGAGATACTTGTTGAGGTTTTCTTGTACTGGCTGCCCCTTCATAGCGTCGCACTTGGAATAGATGTTCATCCCAATTGATGAGATAATCATGTAGATGAATCCGAGGAAGAGGATACCCATCACAGTCTTACCTGACACTTCAAGATCAATTTTACCAGAGGCGATGTTCTTCGCCCTGTTGTACATAGCACTCGCCTTCTGAGTTGCAGTAAGGTCGGACATTTATTATACTTATAGAAATTATTCCACTTATACATAAATGAAATTGCCTGAAGTTGTGTTTGTCAAGCACTGTCCAAATCTGTCTCCGGAACGAAAGGTTTTCCTTGAAGAACACCTCAAAGAGAGGGTTCCAATTAAGGATGTGAGGTGGATTGAGGATTATAACCACGATCATCCATTTGTTGAATGGCTCAATGCCAAATATAATCTTCCATATGGACCCAAGCTTACAAGTAACATCACGAAGACATGTTTCATGCTAAAGCAAATGGTGGATGAAAATATTGAGTCAGCCTTACATATAGATGATGATGTGACATTTCACGGAGATTGGGTCAAATACTTTGAGAGTATTCCAGATCATATTCAAGATGTTGGTTTTATGAACTTGGGTACATCACCATTTTTTAATCTTAAACCAAAAATGAAAGAAGTTTATCAACTTCCAAACAACGGTGGATGTGAGTGTATGTGGTGGACTTTGAATACGGCAAAAAACTTTCTGGATAATTTAAATTTTGAAGAAGCTGTTGATATCGTGATTCATGGGTTCATGACAGCAAACAAAAAACCAATACTTAATATGCCTCTTTGCCATCAGACATCGGATTTGGTCCGTGTGAGTACATTAGATCATGAAACCCGTAAGTCGTCAAACTGGATTGCATATGTTCAGAATTACAATAATCTCCCCAAAGTTGGTTTCAATAAACTCATTGAGGATTTCAAAGAGTTTGAAGAAAAGAGGAAACGGGTTGAAGATAAGTTTGAAGAAGTGTACGGAAAGAGGGTAGAAATCAGGAATGCCAAGTACATTCTCAACGACGACCCAGATCATCGTCTAAATATTCTTGAATATGAATTAATTGAAGACGAAGTGAATGTTTGATCTCCCATAAGCTCCTGCGCTATAACCAAAAGTTGATAAATCTGTGAGATCCTGATTACCCGCAGTTATGTATAGCTGTTTACATTTTGATAACAAGAACCAATCCAAGTAACATGCATACCTCTGCTCCTTCGTAACTTCGTAGTTCTTGAGTGTGTCACACTTATATGTGAGGACGATGTCATGCTCAAGAGTTACAATTTTATCTGGAAACCTTTTCTTGAATAGATCTTTAATCTCCCGACTATCACTGGCCAAGAAAAACTTGGCATCAGTTTTTTCAACTACTTCAATAAATTTTTCAAGGGCTGTATCTTTGGCAAAAAACGCCTGTTTAATATCACCATTCTCATCCTTACCATGGCATCCCACATTTTCAGAGTCTTTTGAACACGCCCCTCGTCTAATATGGATTCCATACTCAAGGCCATGATCATATTTTCGGATGAGTTCTTGGAGTTCCTCATTTGGTTTTATAATTTGTTGTAGATTTGAATGAATATGGTGAAAATATGTTGGATTTATGATAATCCTATGTTCAAACTTCTCTTCATTGGGATCATCTGTAATTTCAAATCCACTGAACTCTACCCCTCTCTCATCATCAAGAAGACTCTTGTAGGCGCGGGGTTTGGGTGATCTAAAGACGAGGTCAGATAAACATAGAGCAACATTACCCCATCCCATTGATTCTGGGAGATAGAAGGTTGTCATTATATGTTTAGGGTTGGTGTATTCTTTAATCTTGTATGTATTTTATGAGATCTTCTCTTGTTCTTTTTTGAGACCAACCCAACTCTTTGAGTTTTTTAGCACATATGTAGTATCTCTGGTCATTGAATGGTCGGTCTTCAACATACTCAATCCATTCGTCGTATTCTTCTGTATTTTTGAGTGTTTTAATAATAAGCTTTGTAACATCCATCACACTCAGTTCATCATCTGATGCGATATTATACACTTCCCCAGATTTGCCACTTTTCCACACCACTTCAACGGCATCAACGACATCATGTACATGCATAAATGCCCTGCGAACATTTGCACTATTAATCCCATGAATTGTACACTTTTTACCCTCTTTCAAAAGTCTTATAAACTTTGGAATGAGTTTCTCCGGGTATTGATTTGGACCATAAACATTATTACAGCGAATTATTTTGATATTCATATCAAATGATTCTATATATGAACGGACTATCATTTCGGCCGCCGCTTTTGATGCTGAATATGGATTTGTTGGTCTAAGTACTCCAGTGTCTTCGGTGAAAGGTTCATGTGTTTTTGATTCACCGTATACTTCATCTGTACTAAAATGTATAAATTCAACATTTGGTATGTGACGCCTACAGACTTCAATGAGTGTATGTGTACCATATGTATTGTCTAAAGTAAACCCAAGAGGGCTTGTAAATGAATTGTCTACATGACTTTGTGCGGCAAAGTGAAAAACATAATCAAACTTATACTCCTTTACAATATTCTCAAGAATTCCAACATTACATAAGTTATGTTGAATAAACTTAGCTACACCCGAATTAACATTGTGTATATTTGAACAATAATCAAGTTTGTCTATATTAACAAATTCTATATCTGGATGACGCTCCTTTATTATATTCAAAAAGTTAGATCCTATAAAACCACAACCACCTGTTACAAGTGCTGCTGGCATTTATAATAGAGGCTATATTAGCTTTAAGTTTTTAATGAAAGTATTTACCGCGTTTTTGATTCACAAACTTTTTGAGTAAATCACACACTCTATCAACATCTTCGAGGGTGAGACCGTGGTGAGCCCCCAATAGGAAACCATCTTTCATGATTGTGTCGGCATTTTCAAAGTTACCTAAGTATTCACGGAATGCGGGATGTCGTGTGATGTTACCAGCAAATGTCACCCGTGTTTGAACATCATTCTCTTCGAGAAATTTCACCAATTCGAGGCGATGTGGACACTGGAGCGGAATTGCGAGCCAATTTGGTTTCATTGAATCATCTGGAAGTGTGTAGTAAGGACAATCTTTGAGATTTTCCATGTACCTCTCCACCATTTGACGCCGAGTCTTGAGGAACCCCTCCAATTTGTCCATCTGAACGAGTCCAAAAGCAGCATTCATCTCACACGCCTTAAGGTGATATCCGGCGACACCATAGAGAAACTTCCAATCGTAGGGGATGCCATCCACACAATGATTGAACCTCTCACTTGGTTCCTCAATATTGTCACCAATGCGTCCCCAATCTCTAAACATGAGAGCCCTCTTGAGATGTTCCTCATCGTTAAACATCACCATACCACCGATACCACCCGCCGTGATGACATGACTCGCATAAAAACTTGTGGTTGAGATGTCGGTACATTCATTCTTTGTGATGGTATCCGCTGAGTCTTCAAAAAGGGTCACCCCCGGAAAGGCCTTGCGAATGGCTTCCCAATCGGGGACATTTCCAATAAGATTTGGTAAAAGGATACACTTTGTCTCTGGGGTCACAACCTTCTTCAGATCTTCAACTGTGGGTACATAGGACTTAAGACCCACATCACAGAATACAGGTTTGAGACCAAGTTGCATCAGTGGTGCCACCGTCGTAGAGAATCCACATGCGGGTGTTACAACTTCAGAGCCCTTTGGGAGGTCCAATGCACAAAGACCCAAAAGAATCGCGCTACTCCCAGAGTTTACAAATAATCCATGTCTCTTTCCGAATGTTTCACTAACTCTCTTCTCAAACTCCACAGTGCGATCACCAAAGCCAGCGAGCCAGCCATCGCGAAGGCAAGCCTCAACGGCTTTAATTTCTTCCTCCCCATATGATTCAAATTTGTTGGGCGCATACCAAACTTTCT
>Ga0208793_1002076_pt1 | contig 10742 bp, 2 predicted proteins | sample 17_taG_FD_184092 | JGI IMG/M metagenome (GOLD analysis project Ga0208793, IMG submission 184092) | Marine viral communities from the Subarctic Pacific Ocean - 17_ETSP_OMZ_AT15314 metaG (SPAdes) (version 2) | ecosystem: Environmental > Aquatic > Marine > Oceanic | place: Pacific Ocean | collected...
TTGAACATCGTTCAGGAACACGAAAACAAAGTAATGGAAATTACTGATATAGTTCTTGCTACTGGTGGTGATGAAGAAGAAGTTAATAAGCAAATAGATTTTTACGAAAAAAATAATCCAGACCAAACTAGGGTTAACACAGCTGATTATGAGGTTAAAACTATTAACAACGCTTTAGAGGAGATTTCCACAGCAAGAGAGGGTGATGATTACTCTGCTTTTGACATGGAGGTGGATGAAGCTACTGAGTTGAATGAATTGGTAGAACAACAGATAATAGAAGATCTTTCTATTAAAGATATGGGTAGAGCTGCTGAAAAGAATTACACTCTTGAAGAAAAAGAAAACGTAATACTTAGTGCAAAAGGAAAAGTTTTAAACTCTGAGTATGAGAAAGCTGAAGAAATATTTAATAGCGCTGCTGTTTTAGATTTTAAAAGTAAAGAAGAAAATCTAATTCAACGTATAGAACAAATGGCTGGTGGAGTTGAAAGGGACGATGACAATAATCTTTTATTTAAAACGCAGCAAGACGCTAATACCTACAACGATTTAATAAAAGAATACAACGCTTTAGAAGTCGAGCGTGAGAATGTTAACGAGGTAATAAACGCGGCTCAAACTAGACTGCAAGACATTAGTGCTGAGCTAGGATACAATGCTGTTGATGGTGTTTTTGCAAACAACTTTAAAACGACAGCTGAATATGAGGAGTGGAGAGATAAACATATAAAAGAAAGAGGTTTTTGGGGTGGAACATATGATGCCGTTGGAACGTTTGTTCAAGAGGGTGTTAATATAGCTGCTGACGCTACTATCGGTACTAGCGTTTGGCTATCTGGATTAATGGATAATAAGTTTAACGAAGATGACAAGTACTACAACGGTCATGATATGATTCAAGATTGGTATAAGAATTATGCTAAATATAACTGGACTGGAGTTTCTGATGCTGGTGCTGATATATTAGATGAAGATGGTAATTATACTATCAACGCAAGGTCAACTAGTAAAACTATTGCCGAAATGCTACCGTTTACCATTGGTGTAATATTATCTGCATCAAAAGGTAATATAAAGCCAGCTAAAAGCTTGTGGAATACAGTTGGGCCAAAGTTTTTAACGTCAGGTAAGGGTAGACAAACATTGAGAATGATGGATGCTTCTTACAGAATGACTGTTAATGATAATTTTCACGAAGGAAAAGATTTAGGTCTTGATGATTCAAAAGCATATGCCTATAGTAATATGAAATCTTTTGGAACGGGGTTATCCCAAGCAATAATGCCTGATATAAATTTTTTAGGTTCTGGTAGTGGGAAAACGATATTAAACGGTTTTGTTAGTAATTTAAAAGGTGCTACAACAAAAAAAGCAATAGGAACAGCTACCAAGAACTTCACAGTCAACATGGTTAAGGAGCTTGGAGAAGAAGAGACAGAATTATTTTTTGGTGATATAGCCAAATACTCTGTTGGACTAGCACATTCTCCAGATATTTTAGATATTAGAACACAAAAAGAAACTATAGCCGCTACTTTAATGTTATCTGGTAGTTTGGGTACTGTAGGAACGGTTAATGATATTAAAAACGCTAAGAGACAAGTATACGAGCAATATAAAAGTAATGGTCAAGATATTATAAATATTTTAGATGATAATTTAAAGGTTGCTGAAGGAAAACTAAAACGAGCTAGAACTCAAAAGTCTAAAGACAATCATCAAGCAACTATTGATCAAATCAATGATGCTAGAAACTATGGTCAAAGTATAATTAATGCAATTAACTCTGCGCCTGAAAATGTTTCTGATGATCAAATAGATTTGTTAATACAAAAACAAAATCTAGTAGATCAAAAGCAAGGTAAGGACAAAGCTATCTCCGTAGGTATAGATAATCAAATAAAAGAAATTGATGAGCAGATTTCTAATTCTGTAATTAGACAAGCAGAAAGAGAGCGAACAGCAAAAATTAAAACCACTGTAAAAGAAGCTATTGATAAAGGTGATTTAAAAGGCGCTACAACGGAAATGACTTCTGAAGAAATACTAAACATCGAAGGAGTGTCTGAGCAAGCGGCTAAAGAGCATGGTCTTATAGCTCTAAATCCCGACGGTAGCTTTAATATCATACTAAACAAAGATAAGAAAATGGTGGCTACAGAAGCCCATGAGTTTGGCCACGCTGTTTTGTACAAAACTATTGGTTCTGATCAAAATATACAAGATAGATTAGGAGACGCTTTGATAGAGCATGTTGCTAACGTAGAAGGTGACATGAGTATATTGGGACAAAGATTGAGTGCTTATGGAAAAGTTGTAGATGGCGAGTTTATAAGGGATGATAACTTTGGAGAAGAGGTTATGACTATAATGTCTGAATCAATTATAGATGGTAGTTTGAAACTTGAAGAAAGTTTGTTTACTAAAATTGGAGATGGTATAAGAAGGTTTTTCCAAAAGATTGCTCCAAATACTTCTCTTGGTAGAATTAAACTTGATACCGGGAAAGACGTATTTAATTTTGTAAAAGATTATAGTAAAAATATTAAAGAAGGTAAAATAGACAAAGCTATATTAAACGTAGCTAAAGAAGGCGCTAAAGGTAAGTTGGTTGAAGGTAAAGCTACGCCAGAGGCCACGGTTCAAATGTCTAAAGACGCATCTGATAATGTTCAACGTATATACGAAGAAAGAGGTACGGCTGGTGTTTTTGATATTATAGAAGAGTTCAAACCTATAGTTAGTAGAATAACTGAAAGACGTAGAGAAGCTCCGAATTTTGATAAAGAACTCTTAATGAGTGAAATTGAAATAGGTGAAAGAGGTATAATAGATTTAATAAGAGATTATAAACCTGAATCTGGAGTACCATTAGCAGCTTATATAAATAAGTTTTTACCAGCTAGAGCTATTGAAGCATCAAGAAGAGTATTAGGTGAAGAATTTACAGAAGATATTACTGAAAGAGTTGATATAGCCGCGGAAGAAGTTGAAGTTGAGGTTAAAGCAAAACCTAAGAAAAAGAAAATTGTTTTAGCAGATAGGTTAGGAGTTAAAAACAAAGTTGACAAAGCTATTAAAGCAAAGTTACCTGAATTAGACATTGAAAACTTAAACTTTAAAACTTTAAAAGATCAAACCCCAGAAATTACAGGTGAAATGTTTGGTATATCACCTAAAAAACTTATTAGTGGAGCTAATATAACTAAAAAAGAACTGCAGTCTGCACAAATGTTTATTAGTAAAAACGCTGATTTATTAATTCGAATGTTACCAGAAGGTGCTACTGCTAGCGGTACAGCAACAGGCGTTCCTCAAACTTTATTAAAAGCTTTTTATACTAAAACTGATAGAGCTAAGATGGCTAAAACTGGTACTAAGGCTGGTTTAGCTATTCAAGTTAAAAATGACATAAAGAAAAATGATTTCTTAGAAACATTTGGTATTATAGATGGTAAACCAGTTCGTACAGATAGAAATACATCAGCTAGAGTATTGGCATTAGCAAATCAAACCGGCAAGATGATGACTAACCAAGCTATAAGAGAGCAGCTTTCTGAAAATATTAATGAAGAAAATGCTAAGTCGATGCTTAAATTATCTGACGGTAAGTCAGCGATAATGTTTAGCAAGAGTAATGCCAAAGAAAACAATATACCTAATATCGTTGATTATTTTGGAAATAAAACAGAGGTTGAAGTTGCAAATATTTTAAATCAACACGCTAATCTTACTGATAAGCAATTCAAAGAACAATTTCCAAATGAACACGGTAGTGTAAAAAACTACATTGAAGATATGACTCAGTTTGTGGCTGATGGTGGTAAAGAGGCTATGCAGTTTACAAAAGAAATGAAAGGAGTTAATTTTGGTAACAATGAGCTCAATAATTATTTAAAAACTGGTTATTGGAATTTATCTGATGCTAAATTTAAACAGGATAAAAAAGCCATTAAATGGTTTGAAAATAACGCTCATGATTTAGCTAGTCAAATATTATTACCTGAAAATGCTACTAATGGAAACATGAGAATAATTATGGGGTTTTTCGCTGGCCATTACAATATAGTAGGCTCAGATATGGCTAAAGTTGGTAGCACTTTAAAACAAGGTATTTTAAATAGATTAAACAAAAAAAGCAAATCTGTTCTTAGTAAAAAGACTTTAGATAGATGGAAAAACTTTGATTTTGAAAACTTAAAAGGTTCTTATGCCTCTACTTTTTACACGGGTTTAAAAAAGATATATGCAGCTAATTCTTTAAAAGAGCAAAAAGCTATAGCCAAAGAATATTTTACAGGAAAAGAAAGCGCTACTCAAAAAGATTTTTATGATTTGTGGAATACAACGCTAGAAGAGTGGCTGCACTCTAGCGAGGTTGGTAGCAAAGAGTTTAACAGTAAAGCTGATTATATATTAAAACTTAAAAAAGCAAACGCTGCTATTGGCACTACAGGTGAAAGAATAATGGCACCAGGTGGTTATGTTTATTTACCTGGATCTATAATGGATGGCAAAGTAAAGTTTGAACATTTAAAATCTAGCAGTCAACAATCAAAAGAATCTGCTTTACTTGTTATAAATAATAAGTTTAAAGAATTTGGAGATTTAGCTACAGAAGAATATATTGGTATATACGGTCCTTTAGAATTATTTAACGCTATTGATGAAGCTACTGGTAGAGTTAATAGTTCTAATATATTTAGATTAGCCGGTAACTTAGAGGCGGCTAAAAGTATATACAGTATAGATAACTTAAGCCAGTCTCTATATGGCGAAATAGTTTCTACTATAGGTAAAGATAAAGTAAAATTATTAGAACAAGCTGGAAACAAAGAACAAGTAAAAAAACTTGATAAAGCAATAATGTTTTCTAGAACAGTTAATCCAGCTAAAGGTATTACAGTTCTAGATTTTGATGACACATTAGCTACAACTAAATCTGGTGTTAGAGCTAAAGTACCTAATATAGACGGTTTACCAAAACCACAAAGAAAAGTTATATTCTTAGCTGGTGGAGCTGGTAGCGGTAAAGGTAACGTTATTAGTAAGTTAGGTTTAAAAGATCAAGGATTTAAAATTGTTAACTCTGATATATCCTTAGAATGGCTTAAGAAAAACTCTGGGCTACCAGCAAACATGAATGATTTTACTAAAGAACAAAGAAGTAAGTTAGGTTCTTTACAACATCAGGCTAGAGGTATTGCTAAAAGAAAAATGATGAAGTATCAAGGTGAGGGTGGTGGAGTTGTTGTTGATGGTACTGGTGGTTCTATAAAGTCAATGGAGAATTTAGTAAATGAGTTCAAAGATAAGGGATATGATGTCAGTATGGTTTTTGTAGAAACCTCCTTAGAAACAGCCTTAGAAAGAAACAAAGCTAGAGCAGAAAGATCTTTATTAGATAAAATCGTTACAAAAAACCACGAAGCAGTTCAAGGTAACAAAGATGGTTTTAAAACTATGTTTGGTGATAGGTTCATGGAAGTTAACACTGATAAATTAAGTCAAGAAGATGCAATGCCTAATAAGCTTGTAAAAAAGATGGATGACTTTGTTAGTGGCTACGAGAACAGAAGATTAGACGCTGAAGAGTTTGCTAACGAAGGGGCTAATATATTAGAACAAGGTGGGACATTTGATTTTTCAGAATTTAACGAGGTAGTTGAGGGTCAAACAGCGCCATTGTTTGAAAAAGCAATGAAGTTACAAGGAAAGTTTGGACCTAAAGATATGTTTGTGTTAACAGCTAGACCTGCTGAGGCCGCTCCACATATACACGAGTTCTTAAAAGCTAATGGGTTAAATATACCTTTGGAAAATATTACTGGCTTAGCTAATTCTACATCAGAAGCTAAAGCGCTTTGGATCGCCGATAAGGTTGGCGAAGGATATAATGACTTTTACTTTGCAGACGATGCTTTACAGAATGTGCAGGCTGTACAGAACATGCTAGATCAACTCGATGTTAAGTCTAAGGTTCAGCAAGCTAGAGTTGATTTTGTTAAAGGAGATCCGCAAGTAGTTAAACTCGTAGAAGAATCTTCTAAGAATGATGTTAAAGACGTTGATAGGTTAACTAAGCCTGGTACTTACAATAACATCAAGTTTTCTAAAAGCCATAGAGCTGAATATGAAAAAACAATATCAAAATATCGTCCTGATTTAGTTAAAAGTAAGTTAGTATCTAAAACGGTTGATAGTATGTTTGATTTTATCGACGGTTTAAATGTTCCTGATAGTAAGAAGAGGAAGTACGAGCAAGTAACCACTAAATGGTTAGCCACAAGTAATGTTAAGCTAGGTGAAGATAGTTATAAAATTCAACAAGCGGTAGAGTTAGCTGAGAAACACAAAGAAGATATATTCTCTTATAGAAATCCTAACGAGATCATAGAAAAGTATGCTGGTAAAACCAAAGTAAATCCTACAAATCCTAAGAACGTAAAAGAATTTGGCGAAGGTAGAGTTTTCAACAAGAAACATGGTATTACAATTCATGAGGTTGAGAATACTGGAGAGGGGCAAAAAGCCGTTAGAAATGTTATAGATACACATTGGGGTAAAGACTCTAACCCTTGGTGTATAACGCAAGTTAAAGACGGTAAACTAACAGACGATGCTTGGCAGAATTGGACGGTTTATGATAAAAGTAAGAAATATATAGTTTTTCAGAACGGTAAACTATCATCTTTTCATGCTAACGACCAGTATTGGGATAGGATGGATAATCCTACAGACGCTCCTGTTATACAGATTAAAGAAGGTAATGTTACTAAGAAAGTAGAACTTGTACCTGTGGGTGATGGTAAAGTTTCAGAGTTTGTTATGGAAACTAGAACTGTAAGTAAAGATAAGAAAACCGTTACAACGGAATATCATGTAACCAAAGACATGGGTGAAGATACTGTTGTTGAGGGGGATTACAAAGTAGAAGACAGAGTTAACGGTATAACAGTAAAAGAAACTGAATACAGAGCTGATGGAACCAAGTATAGCGAAACTACTTTTAAAAACGGTAAAGCAATTAGCAGCGTGACTTTTACTCAAGATGGTATGACAAGATCTATAAATCGTTATGGCACACCGTTTGGAGACATGAGTAGACATGATGTTATAATGACCAAAGGAGATTTATTATCACACGAGATGAGCGATGGCGGAGTTGATTATTATCATGGAATAGTTAAAATGACTAATCAAGTTACAGGCTTGGAACAAGTTACAGAGATAGGGTGGAAAGCAAAAGAAGGTACTTTTGATTTAAAAGACGCTATAAAAACAACTGACGGTAAAGTAAGAGCAGATCTTAAAAAGATTTTAGAAGTAGACCCTGATGCTAAAGGAATTCCAAGTAAAAAAGGATACACGCCGGTAACTATTATGTTTAGTAAGTCAATGAATCAAAACTTTAATGATATACTAGAAAACGTTACGGGTATTGATTCTGAAAAAAGGTTCTCTGCTATTAAAGCGAGAAAACGTGGGGCTGATAAAGGTAAGTTTAGATTCTTTATACCACCATCACATGAGGATTTTGTAGGTTTACTATATAACTTTATGGGTAAAGGTAAAGAAGGTAATGCTCATAGAGACTTTTGGGAGAAAGCTTTAGTTAGACCATTAAATAGAGCATATAGAGAATTAAACGCGGCTAAGCAATCTATAGCTAATGATTATAAATCATTAAACAAACAGTTCGAAGATGTTAAAAAGAAACTAACTAAGAAAACTCCAGATGGTGATTTTACGTATCAGGACGCTATAAGAGTTTATCTATGGAATAAACATGGCCATAAAATCCCTGGTCTTTCTCCAACTGATCAAATAAAATTATCTGAATTGGTAATGGAAGATGCTGAACTACAGGCTTACGCAGAAACTTTAAATGTAATATCCAAGCAAGAAGCTTATGTCAACCCTACTCAAGGTTGGGAAGCTGGAGATATAAGAACAGATTTAGATGACGCAACAGGTAGAGTTGGAAGAGCAGATTACTTTACTGAATTTAATGAAAATGCTGAAATAATATTTTCTCAAGAAAATTTAAATAAGATTGAAGCTGCTTATGGGGCTGACGTTGTAAGCGCTATTAAAGATATATTATATAGAACTAAAACTGGTAGAAATAGACCTAGTGGTCAAAACAAAACCACGAATGCGTTTATGAATTACTTAAACGGGTCTGTTGCCGCTACAATGTTCTTTAATATAAGGTCTGCCGTGTTACAGCAAATGTCTTTGGTGAACTTTATAAATTTTGGAGACAACAATATACTTGCCGCTGCTAAAGCTTTTGCAAATCAAAAACAATATTGGGCAGATTGGGCAACTATATTTAACTCTGATTTCATGAAGCAAAGACGTGGTGGAATTAAAACGGATATTAACGGCGCTGAATTAGCCGCTTCACTTCGTGGTGCTAAAAACACACCTAGAGCTTTGTTAGCGAAACTATTAGAGCTAGGGTTTTTACCAACGCAAATTGGGGATAACATAGCAATCGCGACAGGTGGTTCTACTTTTTATAGAAATAGAATTAACACTTATTTAAAACAAGGATTAACTAAAGCAGAAGCCGAGGCAAAGGCTTGGACTGATTTTGAAATTCTAGCGGAAGCAACTCAGCAGTCAGCTAGACCTGATATGGTTTCGCAACAACAAGCATCTCCACTTGGTAAGATTATACTGGCTTTCCAGAACGTAACATCTCAGTTTAATAGATTAGGTAAGAAAGCATTTTTAGATATTAAAAATAGAAGAATAAGTCCTGAGTATAAAAACGCTAAAAATCCACAGTTACAAAGCGATATGTCTAATGCCTCTAGGATAGCTTATTATTTTGCAATACAAAACGTGATATTCTATACTTTACAAACAGCTCTTTTCTCAGCGTTATTTGACGATGATGAAGAAGATGAAAGAATGTTAGCGAAAAAAGAAAGAGTAATAAACGGTACTATGGATTCTATTTTAAGAGGTTCTGGAGTTTGGGGTGCGGTTATTTCTACACTTAAGAACATGGCTATAGCATATCACAAACAAAGAGAAAAAGATTGGAATGGTGATGAAGCTTCTGTTCTTGTGGAAGGATTGAATGTATCACCTCCTCTTGGTATTAAAGCTAGAAAAATAGTTAATGCTGAAAGAACTCTTAATTATAATAAAAGTGTTATAGAAGAAATGGAAACTTTTGATATTGAGAATCCTCAGTGGTCAGCTAACACTAGCTACATAGAAGCTCTAACAAATATTCCTCTTAATAGATTATATAACAAAACGCTAAACGTTAGACAATCTTTAAACAATCAACATGACGCTTATCAAAGGGTTCTCATGTTTAGTGGTTGGAGTCAATGGAACCTTGGGATTGGAGATAGTGAAAAGATAGAAGAAGTAAAAGAAGTTGTTAAAGAGAAAAAGAAAGTTGAGTCTAAGAAAAAAGCTAAAATAAAAAGAGAGGAAAAGAAGAAGGAAGTTGCTAAAGAAAATATCGCTAAAGAAGATATTAATAAAGAAAAACAAGAGCAAGAGAAAAAAGATGGTAAAAAAGATATAAAATGTGCAGCTATTAGTAAGTCTGGAAAAAGATGTAAAACAACTATAGAATCTGGTAGCTCATATTGTACTATTCACGAGAAAGCAGAGCAAAGAAAAGATGGTAAGGAAATTCAGTGTAGAAAGCGGAAAAAGAACGGTAAAAGATGCGGTATGCAAACTTCTTCAAAAAGTGGATATTGCTACTACCACGATTAAACAATTTAAATAACAAGTGATTATAATTAACATATGGATAAAATCTGCAATACATTGGAACAGGAAATAGCATTAATGAAAAGAGATATAGAGACTTTGAGCAAAGATATTAAAGAGCTGAGCGATAAGATGGATAGACTGATGGTTAAACTACTTGATCCAGACGAGGGTATAGTAGTTAAAGTTAATAAGAATACTGAACGTCTAGACGAAAGAGATAGAAAACTAAATGGATGGTTAAAGGATTTAGAATCTTTTCACCAAATGAAAAAGTGGAAATTTACAGTAACTAGAGCGTTGTGGGGATTATATGCTGCAATCATAGGTTATATAGTTAAAATAATATTCTGGGAATAGTATGAAGTTACCAATAAATTTTAAAGATTTCGCAACTAACCCTATAGCAGGGATTCTATTTTTTGCTTTGATTGCTATTGGGTATTTATACGTTGATAATAAAACAACACTTACAAATCAAATCGAGGCCTTACAAGAAGAGGTTGTGACCCTTAGAGACGACTATAAAAAGTTAAACGATAAATTTATAGAAACATTAAAAAACATAAGGTGAAAAAGATATGTTATACGCTGTTACTTGTTTTATTTTCTTGTTCTGGATTAGAGAACCCAGTGGAAGAAACAAAAATCGTTATCAATAATGATTTAGATAGTCTTATAATGTTAGCAGATGAAGCAATAGAAGATCTAAACAATAAGAAAGAGCAAACTAAAAACGCTCAATCAAAGTTAAATAAAAGATTGTTAGATGTTGTTCGTTTAAGAGATCGTTATAAAGACAGTATAAACGACTTAAGAAGCCTAAGATTAATAAATAGAGATAGTGTTATTTATGATTATAGGATTGAAGTTTGTGAGATAGTTGATAGTGTAAGAGTTTTAATACCAGATTCAATCTGCCCCGTCTGCACTCACAAAAAAGAAAAATCAATATTTAACATATTTAAGAAGAACAAAAACAAAAA
>Ga0208793_1002084_pt1 | contig 10728 bp, 7 predicted proteins | sample 17_taG_FD_184092 | JGI IMG/M metagenome (GOLD analysis project Ga0208793, IMG submission 184092) | Marine viral communities from the Subarctic Pacific Ocean - 17_ETSP_OMZ_AT15314 metaG (SPAdes) (version 2) | ecosystem: Environmental > Aquatic > Marine > Oceanic | place: Pacific Ocean | collected...
TCCAAAAGGTAACACTGGTCCAACAGGTCCAAAAGGTAATAGAGGTCCAACCGGTCCAAAAGGTAATACTGGTCCAATAGGTCCAAAAGGTAATACTGGTCCAACAGGTCCAAAAGGTAATACTGGTCCAACAGGTCCAAAAGGTAATAGAGGTCCGACAGGTCCAATGGGTCCAAAGGGTAATTTAGGTCCAACGGGTGCAACCGGTCCAAAAGGTAACACTGGCGGTCCAGGCCCTAAAGGTAATCAAGGTCCAACTGGTCCACAGGGTAGTTCTGGTTCTGGTGGTGGTCAAGGTCCAAGAGGTCCTAAAGGTAACACTGGTGGTCCAGGCCCTAAAGGTAACCAAGGTGGTCCAGGCTCTAAAGGTAATAGAGGTCCAACAGGTCCAATGGGTCCAAAAGGTAATTTAGGTCCACAAGGTGCTCAAGGCCCTAAAGGTAATAGAGGTCCAACTGGTCCAATGGGTCCAAAGGGTATTTTAGGTCCAAACGGTGCAACCGGTCCAAAAGGTAATCAAGGTCCAGCAGGTCCAAAAGGAAATAGAGGTCCAACTGGTCCACAGGGTAGTTCTGGTTCTGGTGGTGGTCAAGGTCCAACAGGTCCAAAAGGTAATACTGGTCCAACAGGTCCAAAAGGTAATCAAGGCCCACAAGGTTCAAAAGGTAATCAAGGTCCACAAGGTGGTCAAGGTCCAAAAGGTAATCAAGGTCCACAAGGTGCTCAAGGTACGGGAGGCCCTCCAGGCCCTCCAGGTCCACAAGGTGCAACTGGTCCTAAAGGTCAAAAAGGTGAAAGAGGTCCAACAGGTCCACAAGGTCCTTCTGGCTTCTCAGATAGCAGATTAAAGACTATCGATGGTCCGGTAGGAAATACATTAGAAAAGATTAAAACACTAAGAGGTGTTGTCTGGAATAACAATGAGTTAGCAAATTCATTAGGATTCGATAATACAGCTCCACAAATAGGTGTTATCGCTCAAGAGGTAGATGCGGTATTCCCAGAATTAGTACATGAACTATATTACCATCCAGGTTATTATGGTGTTGACTATTCTAAATTACCAGCAGTACTTATTGAAGCAATTAAAGAATTAGATACTAAGTTAACTAATATTGAAAACCAATTAAATAGCGGAAACTAACAGATGGCTAGATTAAGGATAAAACAGATTGAAGATCTCAAATTATCGAGTAGCCTTCAGAATGGTGAGTATTTAGCATGGGACCCAACTGCCAATGGTGGTGATGGAGCCTTTGTAAATACAGCTCAGCCAACCGATGGTGCTCCTGGTGAAAAAGGTCAAGTTGGACTTTTTGGAGATCCAGGTGCTAAAGGTACTAAAGGTGCTAAAGGTAATCAAGGTGCACAAGGTGATAAAGGTGCAAAAGGTATTGATGCTCCTGATGGTCCAACTGGTTCTCCTGGAGGTACTGGTGCTAAAGGTGTTAAAGGTGATACTGGTTCTACTGGTTCTAAAGGTGGTGTAGGAGTACAAGGTGATAAAGGTCAAAAAGGTGGTCCTGGTTCTGGTGGAGGTATTGGTGCTAAAGGTACTAAAGGTGTAAAGGGTGGAATAGGTGATGATGCCCCAATTCCTGAAAAAGGCCCAAAAGGTTCTAAAGGTGCTCAAGGTGCTTTTGGAGATCCAGGAACAAAAGGTTCTAAAGGTGCTCAAGGTAACTCTGGTGATGGTGGCGCAAAAGGCCCAGAAGGTGATAAAGGTTCACAAGGTACTGGACCTAGTTCAAATATATTATTAATTGGTGCTAAAGGTCAAAAAGGTGGTCAAGGAGCAAAGGGAACAAAAGGTACTAAAGGTACAAAAGGTGGCCCTGGTACTGGTGGCGCAAAAGGTACTAAAGGTATAAAAGGTACTAAAGGCCTTTTAGGCCCAAAAGGTGTTCAAGGTCCAAAAGGTCCAAATGGTGCTCAAGGAGGTTCCGGTTCTGGTGGTGGTACAGGTGATACTGGTCAAAAAGGTATAAAAGGTACTAAAGGTACAAAGGGCGGAGTAGGCCCTGGTGGCGCAAAAGGTACTAAAGGTACAAAAGGTACTAAAGGCCTTTTAGGCCCAAAGGGTGTTATTGGTTCTCCAGGTGGTGATGGTAATCAGGGAGGATCTGGTTCTGGCGGTGGTACAGGCCTAGTAGGTGACAAAGGTACTAAAGGTATAAAAGGCACTAAAGGCACTAAAGGTACAAAAGGTAATCAAGGCTCTATGGGAGCTGTAGGAACAAAGGGTTCTAAAGGAGCTAAAGGTTTATTAGGACTTGAAGGTCAAAAGGGAGCACAAGGCGGCCAAGGAAATCAAGGTCAAAAAGGTTCTCAAGGAGGCGGCGGTGTTCAAGGTGATACTGGCCAAAAAGGTGTTAAGGGTATAAAAGGTACTCTTGGTATTAACGGAGATGTAGGATCAAAAGGTGTACAAGGACCAAAAGGTATCATAGGTATTAATGGCCTTGCTGGTCAAAAAGGTGCTAAAGGTAAAACTGCTCCTGATGGTGCTACTGGTGACCAGGGTGCTAAAGGTATAAAAGGTACGACTGCTCCTAACGGTGCTACTGGTGATGTAGGCCAAAAGGGTAAACAAGGTGGTAGAGGTGCTCAAGGTGCTCAAGGCATAGATGGTGTAAAAGGTACTAAAGGTGCTAAAGGTAGAAAAGGTGCTCAAGGTGCTCAAGGTGGTAAAGGCTCTCAAGGTGGTCAAGGTGCTATAGGTGCAACTGGTCCAAAAGGTTTCCGCGGCCCGGGTGGTGCAAAAGGTTTATCTGTTAAAGGTGCACAAGGTGGTCAAGGTCAAAAAGGTTTACAAGGTGGTTCAGGCTCTGGTGGCGGTCAAGGTGATAGTGGTGCTGGAGGCGGTACAGGTCCAAAAGGTAATCAAGGTATACAAGGTGATACTGGTCCAAAAGGTCTTAAAGGTAATTTAGGCCTAAGAGGTCCAAAGGGTTCAACTGGTCCACAAGGTGGTACTGGTCAAAAAGGTCAAAAGGGTCAATTTGGTAGTCAAGGTCCAAGAGGTAAGCAAGGCTTAGCAGGTCCAACTGGATCACAAGGTGGTCAAGGAGATCAAGGTATTCAAGGTGCACAAGGTGGTAGTGGTAATTTTAGAGCTGCTGCTCCTACTGGCCCAAAAGGTACAAAAGGTATTAAAGGTATTAAAGGTACTAAAGGTACTAAAGGTAATACTGGTCCAAGAGGCCCAAAAGGTAATACAGGACTAACAGGTCCAGGTGGTGCTAAAGGTGCACAAGGCGGCGGCGGTGATAAAGGTCTAACCGGTCAAAAAGGTAATAGAGGTCCAAACGGAGCACAAGGTCCTAAAGGTCCAAAGGGTACAACTGGTCCTAAAGGTGCAAGGGGTTTACAAGGTTCAACAGGAGGAATAGGTCCACAAGGTGGTAGTGGTCAACAAGGTAATAGAGGTCCAACAGGCCCTAAAGGTCCAAACGGAGCACAAGGTCCTAAAGGTCCAAACGGAGCTCAAGGCCCTAAAGGTCCAAACGGAGCACAAGGTCCTAAAGGTCCAAACGGAGCACAAGGTCCTAAAGGTCCAAACGGAGCACAAGGTCCTAAAGGTCCAAACGGAGCTCAAGGCCCTAAAGGTCCAACAGGTCCAAAAGGTGTTAGAGGTTCAAATGGCCCAACTGGTCAAAAAGGTATTCAAGGTAAAAAAGGTCCAGTTGGTGCCCAAGGCCCTAAAGGTCCAACAGGTGCAGCAGGTGGTCCAGGTCCAATCGGATCAACAGGTCCAACAGGTGGTACTGGTCCAAAAGGTCCAACAGGTGCTCAAGGCCCTAAAGGTCCAACAGGTGCTGCAGGTCCAAAAGGTCCAATGGGTCCAAAAGGTGTTAGAGGTTCAAATGGCCCAGGTGGTCAAAAAGGTAGCCAAGGCCCTAAAGGTCCAACAGGTCCAAAAGGTGTTAGAGGTTCAAATGGCCCAACTGGTCAAAAAGGTATTCAAGGTAAAAAAGGTCCAGTTGGTGCTCAAGGCCCTAAAGGTCCAACAGGTCCACAAGGTTTCCAAGGTCCTATCGGTAGTTCTGGTTCTGGTGGTGGTCAAGGCCCTAAAGGTCCAACTGGAGCACAAGGCCCTAAAGGTCCAACTGGAGCACAAGGCCCTAAAGGTCCAAACGGAGCACAAGGTCCTCAAGGTAGTAGAGGAGCACAAGGTGCTAAAGGTACTACAGGTCCGGCTTGGAATGAGGGAGGTAAACTAACACTAGTTGCATTTGGTCCGTTTGGCGGGGTTGGTCCTAAAGGTCAAAAAGGTCAAAGAGGTAGTTATGGTCCTACAGGACCTCCAGGTGGCGGCGGTAGTTCAGGCGATGGTGGCGGATGTATTCCTTATGGTACGCCTATCTTAATGTCAGATGGTACATATAAGAATGTAGAAGACCTAGTTGCTGGAGATCAGGTGCAAGCATATAATATTGATGGGTTAGGATTTAGTGAAGACTGGTATGGATGGAGTACAACATCATTTAGTGGAACATCTTATATTTCACAGGTGGTAGCAAACCCGAAGAACGCATATACTAGATATTATCTAATTAACAATACATTAAAGGTAACTAACGAACACGCCGTACTTATTCAAAGAAATGGAGTAACGTCATTCGAAGCAGCTAGAGATATTGTTGTAGGAGATAAATTACTTAATGAAAGTTTCGCATGGGTTGATATAACTACCATGGAAGAAATAAATGAATGGGTTCAGGTAGCTAACCCAGATGTAGAAAATGTAGATAACTATTTCGCTGCAGGTTACTTAGTACATAACCCTGAAGATATAAGAAAGAAAGAGGAGTTTGATGACGGAATGGAAAGATCTGATGAAAGACTTAAAGCAGTTCAAGGTACAATTTCAAATGCCTTAGCTAAAGTAAAACAGATGGAATCTTATTATTTCTATTCAAATGATTTAGCTGATGAGTTTGGTTACGATAGAGTTGAAGAAGGTGAACAGAAGCCTAGAAGAATTGGTCTGATTGCACAGGAATTAGAAGCTATTGAACCATATCTAGTAGAAAGACTTGAACATCTTCCTACAGATGAAGGACAAGACGGTTATTATACAATTAACTACGCTCACTTAAATGCATTATTAATTGAAGCGATGAAAGAACTAGAAGCTAGGGCTGTAATCGCTGAGACTCAAGCTGGACTATAATGTCTCTCCTTTTACTTTCTAAAAGAGAAGATACAATAATTACAGCTTTCTTAACTGAAGTTGTATTAAAACCAATGGATTCACTTACTTTCTTTAATGAGGGTAAGTTTTTCCATTTACAAGGTCTGGTATCTAATCAAAGTAAATATATTGCAGGTGTTAAGTCTGGTGATTTTAATTCTATTCCAGAATATGAGTTTAGACAATTCTTAATTTATGAAGACCATTATGCTAAGATCTTTACCGGCGATTCACTTTATGGTACTTATGAATTTAAACTAGATAATCTAATAGCAATAGGCAATGAATGTAATCCTGAGATGGCAAAGGATATAGCCATTTCCGTGGCTTCTAAGGATGTGGTCACTAAAGATGTAATATCTAATATCATAATGGAGAAAGCATGGTGGGGACTATTTGGAGCTGCTAAGACATGCTCTTTTAGATTATCTGAGTGGAATGATAAAGGAGGGTTAATATCTAATGATTATAGACGCATAAAATTAAGGTGGATAAATAAACAAACGGAAGATTAATTGTATAACTGTTAAACATTATTTTACATGAGTAGAACAACAACATATTTTTACGAAAGCGAAACTAATGACCCTCAACAATATTACTGGTTTAAAGCTGGTTTAAGTGAAGCTGAAGTTGATAGAGTCATAAATCTTGCAAGTGAACTACCGGAAGCTGAAAGGGCTACAACAATTGGTAGTGAAGATGGAGGTTCAACTAGATCTTCAATGGTTAAATGGATTCCACAAACAAATGAATGGGATTGGCTTTATCAAAGAATGATAAAACTATCTGAAGAGGCTAATGGTGCAATATGGAAGTTTGATTTAAGAACTGCATTAGAGTCAATTCAATATACAGAATATTACGCTTCAGAGAATGGCCATTATGATTGGCACCAGGATATTGGTCCAGGTGAATTACCATCTAGAAGAAAGGTTTCAATTACTATTCAATTATCAGAGTCTGATGAATATGAAGGTGGTGAATTAATGATATGTACAGGCAGTGATGGTACTGGCCAATTAGACAATGTTAATAATTGCCCTAGAGGAAAGGGTGTAGCTGTTTTATTTCCAAGTTATATGATGCATAGAGTTTCTCCTGTTACTAAAGGGGTTAGAAGATCTTTAGTTCTTTGGGTAGGAGGAAGCCATTATAGATAATATATGAAAATACTTTTTTATACAGGTTACCAAAAAAAGGAATGGGACGGTAATACCACATCTGGTATTGCAGGTTCAGAAATTGCTGTAATTAAAATTTCAGAAGAATTAGTAAATTTTGGTTATCAAGTTGTAGTGTCTGGAGGAGTTAAGCATTCAGGTAAAGTAAGGGGTGTGGACTATTGTAATCTTGCAAACATTCATTCAAAACATGGAGATACGTTTGATATTATCGTAGGAACTTCTTATGCGCATTTTGCTTTAGAATTTAAAGATTATAGTGCTAAAAAAATATTTTGGGCACATAATACAGAATGCCATCATTGGTGGAATGGAGAAGTATTAGATAATGATTTAATACAAGATATATTAGATTATGAAAAAGATTGGATTGATGCTACTGTTACTTTAACACATTGGCATGCATGGAAGTGGCAAGATAACTATAAATGGGCAAAAGAAAATAGTGCTAAGATAGGAAATGGTATTGACAAGAATACTTTTGTAGGACATCCTAAGAAAAAGATTAATTCATTTATATGGTCTTCTGCTATTGATAGAGATTTAATAGACCTATTAAAAAATTGGCCAAGAATAAAGAGAGTACTTCCAGATGCTACATTAAATGTTTATTGGCCAGAATACTCTAGTGAGTACACTCAAATGGAATGGATTAATAAACATAAAGAAACTTTAGAATCTATTGGTGTTACGTTCCATGGACCAGTAGATCAAGTGACTTTACATAGAGCAATGTTAGAGTCTGACTTCTGGTGTTACCTAACATCTTATGAAGAAACTTATTGTATTACTGCTTTGGAAATGCAATACGCTAAAGTTTTACCTATTGTTACCAAGGTTGCAGCTTTAAGAGAGACTGTACATTCGGGTATCATTTTAGAAGATGATGAAACAAAATGGGATAAATTAATAGAAACATTAAGCAAATTATCTCCATCTCTAAAAAGCTTTACAAAATCTAAAGCACATGAGTGGGCAAGTAAACAAACATGGACGGAAAGATCTTATACCTGGAAACATTTATTTACAAGACTTCTGAATTCAGAATTAACTAAAGATAATTATGAACTAACCAGGATGAGAGAAGAACAAGAAATGCAAAATAATTAAATATGAATATAGATAAAATTTATATAATTTCATTAGATGGCGCTAAGCCTGAAATGCAAAATAGAACTCTTAGCGGTTTACAAAAATTAAATTTTTCAAATCAAACAGGATATGAAATTCACCCAGCGTGGAATGGCGTTGAATATGGAGCACCTGAAGGTTATGCTGCTTACAGTAAATGGAACCTAGGTGAAAATACTTGGAATGATTGGTGGAAGAGGGATGTTATTCCAGGTGAAATAGGCTGTATGGTTTCACATATCCATGTATGGGAAAGAATAGTAGAAGAAGGTCTAGAAAGAACTTTAGTTTTAGAAGATGACTTCTTAGGTAACGGCGAAATGGGTACACTAGACGAACCTACTGTAGATTTCGATATTGCATACCTTGGTAGATGGAAGATCTCTAAGAAAGCGGAAGAAGAGTCTATAGGCGGTAGCTGGGTTAAACCAGTTGCAAGTTATTGTACACATGCCTATGTAGTTACTTTAGAGGGTGCAAAGAAATTATTAAATAATTACAAGATTAAGCAGAACTTAATTCCGGCTGATGAGTTCTTAGCAGCAACTTATACAAAACATAGAAGACCAGATATTGCGGCTTTATTCCCACCAACATTGAATGTAATAGCACATAAGTCTGAAACTTTCATACAACAAAAAAGAGCGCAGGAAGATTCAACAATTGAGGTTGACCCTGCACAAAATCCTAATTTAATGAAAAAACAAACAGAAATAAAAACACCCACTGAACCATATTTTGAAATATTAGATACAGCAGACTGGGAAGCATGGAAAGCAAAATATGTAAATAACGGAATGTTACGTGGAGAGTTCGACTTAATGGTTGATGACTTAACCAATAACATATATGAATTTCCTTTATTTACAGAGAAGTTTTGTAAAGAAGCAGTAGCTCTTTCTGAAGCCCTAGATAAGTGGACTATTGATAGACACGAACACTATCCAACTAATGATGTATTATTACAAGACATTGGTTTACAAGATGCATATCATAGAGTATTAAAAGAAGTTGTATATCCTCTTTGTATTCACTTATGGACATTAGAAGGTAAAGGTTGGAAAGACATGTTCTCAGAAAACTTCCTTGCAAGATATACAACAGATAGACAATCACATCTTTCACTACACCACGACTTTAGTCACGTAACTATGGTTGTTAAATTAAACGATGAGTTTGATGGTGGTGGAACTTGGTTCCCTAAGTATAATATTTTATCAAATCCAGAAAGAGTAGGAGTGGCAACACTTCACCCAGGAATGGTAACGCATTTGCATGGAGCTAGACCAATCTATGCAGGTAAAAGATATATTTGTGTTTCATTTATGAGAAAAGAGGGTTAATGATTATATCTGATAAATATAAACTTATATTCATTAGAATACCTAAAACAGGTTCTACCTCTATAGAAAATGCTTTAATCAAAGCAGATCCAGACTGTATATCAAGTGATAATAGTAAAACACCTTATGGACATTATTCAGCTAAAGATGTTAAAAACATTTATCATGTAGGTGAGTATAGATGGAATAATTATTTTAAATTTTGTACAGTTAGAGAACCATTGGACTGGTATATGTCTATGTACTTAGATCATGCAAACCACCCATTAACTAGACACTCCGAAAGACTGTATTGGTTCTTTAAAAACGATATTGGACAATTACCATACCATGAAGGTATTAAAGAAATAGGGTTAGAACCTATGTTGATGTTAAACACATTAAATTCAAGGTGGTATAAGCCAGACGGATGCACTCTACAAGTTGATTGGTTAAATGCAGGTGATATGGATTTAATAATAGACTTTAAAAAGCTAAAAGAAGGCTGGGATATAGTTAAAGAAAAAACAGGTATTGAGGTAGATTTAGAAAGGTTAAATGAAAATTCTTTAAGAAAGAATAATAAAGATGTTAAGTTTTCAAAAGATGCTCAAGATGTATTCTCAATTATACACGCCAAAGATATAGAATTTTACAAAAACTTAAAAAGTTAAATATGAAGAAAGAAATAACATTTAATAAGATAGTAGGAGATGATGGACACTTAGTCTCTCCGGTATTAAAGAACGGTTGCAAGAATTATTTAATTGATATTGACGGTACAATTACTGACGATGTACCAAACGAAGAACCAGAAAGAATGTCTGTAGTAGAGCCATATCAAGGCTCGGTAGAGACTCTTAATAAATGGTACGACGAAGGACATGTAATTACATTTTTTACTTCAAGAACTGAAGAGGTAAGAGAGATTACAGAAACATGGTTAAATAAACATGGATTCAAATACCATGGTCTACTAATGGGTAAACCAAGAGGTGGTAACTATCACTGGGTTGATAACCATATTGTCAAAGGTACAAGATACGAAGGCAAGTGGGCAGATTTAGTTAGAGAAGAAAGAACAATCGAAGTATTCCCATCTTAAATTCATAGATATATAATCTATGATTATTAAAGATTTCCATACATTCCTTAACGAGGGTTACGGTGGTTTGCACAAAATTCACATGTGCGTATCTAAAACTATCACTGATTTTAAATATGTGACTGATAAATCTTGCTACGCCAAGAATTATTATGAACTATTCAGTAAAGGTGACGATGCATTTAAAGCCACTATGCCAATAATCAACTTTTGTAATTTACATACACAAAGGTTATTAGATGCTGGTACTCCAAAAGAATTAATCTATAATCCTAAGGAAAAGAAGATGGAAATAGCATCAAAAGTCAAATGGCATGAGACTCACAAAGGTAGTGAGTTCGTACCTAAGACTGTATCAGATGCAAAAGATTTAGACAAGTTAAAATTTCCTATCATAGCAAAACCTGATAACAGATTCTCTGGTATGGGTATCGTAAAAATCGATTCACTCGAGGATGCTAAGGATATGGATCTTTCTGACTTTGAAGTTTTCAGCGAGAAGATAGACATCGATGAAGAACATAGAATAATGATGTGGAGAGGTGAGCCTGTTATGTGGGTACAAAGAGTACATGGTAACAAGGAGACCAAAGAGATGACAAAGAAAAAAGAAGACAAACTACTCTTTAAGTATGTGTTAAAAGATCTTAGTAAAATGCCTAAGGAATGGAACGAACCATTCCAAGAAATGAATAAGGCACATGAAGGTTTAGACATATACTCAATAGACTTAATGGTGGACACTGATGGAAAACCTTGGGTAGTAGAGATGTCTTCAGAGTTTGCTCC
>Ga0208793_1002086_pt1 | contig 10724 bp, 11 predicted proteins | sample 17_taG_FD_184092 | JGI IMG/M metagenome (GOLD analysis project Ga0208793, IMG submission 184092) | Marine viral communities from the Subarctic Pacific Ocean - 17_ETSP_OMZ_AT15314 metaG (SPAdes) (version 2) | ecosystem: Environmental > Aquatic > Marine > Oceanic | place: Pacific Ocean | collected...
CAGCTCTTTCAATATCTAATTTTTTAAGAGCAATTTCTTTATCTTCTGGTGACATATCGCTGCCACCGATTATAGCTTGTATTACAGAACCCACAGGTGTATCACCCGCAATGGCTCCAACAACGCTAGGAATCTTTTGTAATAAAAATTTCCCAACATTGGTGTCTTTAAATTTTTTTTTAGACATATTATTGTTGGTATCCGTTTGAGACTACGGTGTCTATTTGTGATTGTGGCATAACCCCATCGTATATACTAAGACTTGACCAGCTGTCTGTTAACCAGTCTGTATAGCCAGGAGAACAACCTATCCAAAAACCAGAAGCCCCATTATTTGTTATTCCTGTTGGAAAAGTACCTCCTATTGTAGTTTCGTTTACTAGAGTTGTTGATGATCCACCTTGTACGCCTACATAAGTTTTTACTGTATTTGTACTAAATGTTGTTGTTATATTATACCACGTATTAAGATTAATTCCATCAGCAAAAGTAGCTATTGCTGAATTCCCCGAATATACTCTAAGTGATTGCGTGTTAGCATTATTCCTACGAGCTAATCTTATACAATTGGTACCAAAAGCATTAAAAGCCCATATTCCTCTTTCTGAATTGTACCCTGGGTTATTTGGTTTTTTACCCCAATACGATACACTAAATTCTGTAGGTCTAGTAAACCCAGGTCTTCTAGCGTGGGAGCCGGCACCATTTAAAGTCCAAAACTTATTTCCAGTCGTATTACTGTAAGAGCCATAAAAAAAAGCAGCAGGGTTTCCGCTTAGACCATAAGGGCCTAATGTCAATCCATTTATTACATCGTTACATGAGTTACCCCCATTAGTAAACGAGGATGAATCCCACGCTCTCCAGGAGTTGTTTATTACTGCATCAGGTCCTCCTCCTCCTCCAGCAGCCTTGATTTGATGTAATTGTCCAAACATATTATGTAGCTATTTGTGATATTGAATACCAAAATTCAGTAGCCCCTACGCATGTAACTTGTATGAAGTTTTTGGCTGCGCCAGTGTCGTCGTAATCTCCGCTTAATTTATTAAATGTTCCAGCATTACCCTCTACGGTAAAGCTTAAAGTGTTTGAAGCGCCTTCTCCTGTTATTACTATCACTTTTGTAATTCCAGGAATAACGTTCTGCATGTTAAGCGTAATATTTTCAGTTGCTGTAAAATTAAATATCTGGTTTAAGGACCAGTTTATGTTTACAGTACCAGAAGATTGTGTTAAGGCTGACGCAGTAGTAAATTCATCACCTAGTTGTCCGCCTCTATATTTAGTTTGTGCCATAATTAACTAGGTTTTGATATAGTGTAGAAAAATTCGCCATTACCAGCGTCATTAGTACATACTATTTGTATAAAGTTTTTAACATTGGAATCATCATCGTATGCACCACCTAATAAAATAGCTTCAGTCGGAAACGTTAATGTTTTGGATGCACCTGTGCCGTTTATTCTTAATATCTTTACCATTCCAATAGAAAAATCACTAAAGGTAAAAGTAGTATTTTGATTCGGTACTAAAGTAAATACCTGCGCAGAATTAAAATCTAAATCTACAGTAGCTCCAGGCGTTAAAGAATGAGCTGTCTGGAACTCATCCGATATTACACTTGAGGTTATTCTTGTTCTTGACATATTTTAAAATTTAAACCAAACTTTCATTTGAACTTTGCTATTTGTACTTGAATAATTTATTTGACCCCAATGAAAAGTTTTATCTGAATCGCCATTAAGATGATAAACATACCCGTTTTTTATTCCATATGTAGCTTTATTTGCGTCGTTCCAACTCGAATCAGGATTAGGAGAATAGGTGCTGTTCATATAAAGGTCATATACAGCAGACCCTGGATTTGGGAAAGCGCATGTACCAGGATAATACGATCCGCAATTTCCTGATTGATTTCCTTTCCAATCACTTCTTAAAGTTGTAGGTGCACTATAAACATAAAATCTATTAGATTTATAGTAGCCTGTATGGCCTGGAAAATATATATCGCTAAAAGCTATTTTATTTGCTCTAACATAATTTCCACCACCAATACCGCATGCCCCATGCGAACCGCTATGATTACCTTGGCCTGAGTAAGCTCCAGTTGGAGAATTACCAGCTCTAATCGATATTAAGCCAGCAGAAGTAATCCCAGTATCTGCTAAAACGCACTCACTGCCTTCGTATTGACCGCCTACATTACTATCCCATCTTGCCCACCCAGCTGTACCTGTTCCATTTTCTGTTCCGTCAATGTCAAAATACATTTGTTTAGTGCGTGTTCCGTCATTAAACCAACGAAGCCCATTTGATCCACCGTCATTTGCAACTTGATCATAAGATATATATGCCGATGCTGCTGATTGACCGTTATAAGGTTCTGGAATAAGCTTGCTGTTAACAAGCTGTGAAGCACCTATCATGACCAGGGAAAATTAGAATCAATTGAGTCCTGTGACAACTCAATTAATTTTTTATCTAATTGCATTGGTGTTATTAATAACACAGGATCGTTAGTGGCCCAATCTATAATATTTTGTTCTGTTAAATCTGCATACTCTATAAACTCTATTGATGGTCCACCAATAATTTCACCAAATATAACTTCTATTTGATCGTTTACCTGATTTGTTCCATCTGAAGCAACAACATTTATTACAGCGCTTTTTACTACACTTGGATAAACCTCATCTGTCTTTTTTAAAGACGCAACGCTATATGTGTATGTATTTGCCATTATTTTGTTGCTATTATAGTTACGACAGGTTTAGAATAATCATAAGAGCCACCCCCGTCAATATGGTATACTCTGTTTAAATACCATTCATAAGATGAACTATATTCTCTACACATCCACTTCATGGTTCTTGCACTGTCCCATGTTCCTATCTTCCCATTTGCTATATCTTCTGTGTCTTCACCAACAGTATAAGTGCATTTTAATATGTGCCAATTGTCATAATTCGTTTTATTATAAAAAGTAGCTCTGCTTTCAGTATATTTTGTAGCGGTACCAGAAGAATTATCAATATATGCATAAAAATGTCCAATATTATTAGCATCCTTGTATAATGTTTTGAACTCAACTTGGAAATGCACATATTTTGTGCCATCAGGTGGTTGATATTCAATTACACTTCCTGTTAAATCTACATAAGAGGTAGACATATCTGTGTAATTCGTTACGTTTTGGACGGTAACATCTCCTTTAGTTGTAGTGATGACTCTTCCGTCAGCCATATATTCTATATACTCTAAAATATTACTTCCACCACCACCTGAAAAGTGATCTGATAAATTTCCCATATTATTGTCCTATTATTATCCAACCGTTAGTTGTGTCTGAATATATTAATTCAAAGCTTGCTCCAACAGTATCTAAAGTTAAATCAGAAGCTGATCCTAATATTCTATTTCCATTTCTAAGAAGTTGGCATGTAGCTACGTTAGATCTATTTGATATTTTTATACTGTCACCAGAAGTTGGATTAGCTGGTAGCGTTAAATTTAAATTAGCTGTAAATACATAAACTGATCCAGCCGAAGCTGTAGTATTGCTATTTATAACATTTACATTGTATTTAGCGTTATTAGCGTCGTTTATAGAAGCACCAATAAGACCACCATTACCTATTGAAACAATTTCTATTGTATCATTATTAGCTGGCGCTGTACCAAAAACAATAGCACCACTAGTTAAACTATATGTAGATTTCTGCTGGTATACACCAGAAAGAAAAACCATAGTGAACGCTTTATTTGTTGGCGTTCCATTTACAAGAGTAAAAGTTGTTTGTGATCCCGTGCCTGTAAAATTATCATTAGCTAAATAAGTTGCCTGTGATAAATTAGTAGCAGTTAAAGACATTACCTCAAATGTATACCCATTTTGTGGTGCAGTTGAAAATGTTAACGTGCTACCTGATAAGGAATACGTTGATTTTTCTTGATACACACCTTGAATAAATACATAAGTTAAATCCTCTGAAGTTGGTGCAACACCTAAAGTAAATTGCGTAGTAGTACCATCTCCAGTGAATGAGTCTCTAGAAAGTGTACCTTCATCTGAAACACTAACAGATCCAACTGATATAACCTCTATATTATTAGTCCCTGCTGGAGGAGCTGTCGTAAATGTTATTCCCGTACCACTAACGCTATAATTGTCTTTAGATTGGTATACACCATTTATATATATTTGCGTTAAATTTTCGTTAGATACAGAATTTGTTAAAGTAAATCCAGTTGTTGAACCGTTACCACTAAAAGTGTCTTTATAAAATGTTGAGGATCCACCTCCACCACCACCTGTTACAGTAATAGTTTTTGTACCACCAGTCCCAGTAGCTGTTACCCCATCTCCTACAAAGTTTAATGTGGTAGCTAAAGTTGATAAAGATGAACCTTCTTCTTGTACTGTTATTCCAGATAGCCCTGCCGCTGCGTCTATTGTAACAACATCATTAGCTGAAGTAAGAGTTATATTAGATCCAGCATTAAGCTGCACATTTGAGTTGTCACCACCCGTGCCAGATGTTAGATTTAAATCTACATTATCACCATCTTGTGATGATCCTAAATCGTAGGTATCAGCATCTATAGTAACCTGTGTTGCACTGTTTCTAGTTAAAGCAATATTTTGCCCAGAAGTAAGTTGAACTAATGAATCTGTACCGCCAGCCGCGTTTAAGTTTAAATTAACGTTGACACCGTTTGTACTAGCATTAATAGCGTAAGTGTCTCCAATAGTTCCTGTGCCAAATTTAACATAGCTACCCATAAGAGGATGTGCGCTACATTGATAAAATAAAACAGGAGGAGTAGATATAGTCGGTATTATTTGAGTATACGCTCCTGAGCTACCGGGTGTACCGTTTGTAGTTACGCCTGTTGTATAAGCGGTATTTTTAGCAGCGTCCTCATAAAATCTTAAAGGATGACCACTATTAGAACTATCTGATTGATCAAACTTATATGTATTGCCAGGTGTAAATTCTAAATATGCTCCCTCAATTTCATCTATAGTGTAACCTGAAGAACTTCCATTACCATACTCTGGGTGAGCTGCGGTTTTAGTTATTACTTTAACCACTATGTCTTGAGCAACATCGCTATGTTCTATCGCTATGTGACCTGAGGATGTTATATTACCCTCTACACTAAGTCTACCTGTAGGGCTAGTCGTTCCTATACCAACGTTACCTGCAGAGTTAATAGTCATTCTCTGCCCTAAAGAGCTACCGTCTTCTGTCCAAAAAGACAATTGACTTGCTGCTCCCGCTCCTTCTCTGATACCTCTTATTCTAGAGACAAACCTGTCTGCTAAATCATTACTACTTGTTCTAAAGTCTATATTGTAACCGCCACCGTCATCTATAGAGTTTGAATCAAATTGCAATAGTGTTTTAGGTATAGATGTAATTGAGTAATCATCCACTGATAATTTATAATTAGGACTATTTGTCCCAATACCAACGTTACCGCTAGAGTCGATACGCATTCTTTCGGTGTCTCCTGTTTTAAAGACAAAAGGTTTTGCTGTAGAAGCTGACGCCCCTTGTGAATCTATAAAATTTGTAAGAGACTCACTACCAAAAAATAAAGCACTTTCTGAACCAGCATAAGCTCTTTTTAATCTAAAATATGCAGAACTATTAGATGATTGTATATCTAACTTAGCACTAGGACTAGTAGTTCCGATACCAACGTTACCTGAGGAGTCTATCATCATTTTGGAATCACTCAAAGTCATATCCGAGTTATCCGTAGTTGTGTTATTTAAAAAGTGCAACTCACCTGCTCCGTATAAGGTAGTCCTCTTTAAAGCTAAGCCAGCTTTTGTGGCTCCGTTTGAGGCTATAAATCCCGATAAACCAATTGCAGTATATTCACTCTGATCATTTGAACTACCAAAAGAAGCTACAATTTCGCTATCATTACTTGAACCGTAAGCTGTGAATCTATATCCAGGACTAGTAGTTCCTATACCAACGTTACCGTCTCCGCTAATATGAATTCTAGAAGTACTATTTGTTCCTAATTGAAAAAAGTTTGCTCCTGTTGTAGTTAAAAATGCAGCAGTATCTATTACAATACTGTTTCCATCTAAATACATATTAGCCCCGTTATCTTGTATTCTTAACCCAGCATTAGCTACGGTAGGTGAAGTTATAGGACCAATAGTCGCATTTTTGTATATATGAGTAGTGTTAGAAGGACTACCAGTTCCGATACCAACGTTACCTGCAGAGTCGATACGCATTCTTTCAGTGTTATTTACTTGAATCTGCATTGAATCATCAGAATGGTCATATTTTATCCTCCCAATGTTAATGTCATCCTCGTCACCAAAATTAATGTCGGAGGTACTTGCGTTGTCAGCCTGTATGCTTAAACCTACAGTTGCTGTATTGTCATATAAATGAAGTTTTGTGACAGGACTAGTAGTCCCTATACCAACGTTGCCGCCGTCTTTTAGATACATTATATTTCCGTCTCCATTTGCAAACGCAATCTCCCCAGCTATACTATTAGCTTTAATAGTGTGCAAGGCACCAATACTATTTCCACTTGAAGTAGAACTAGTAAATCTTAAAGACCTAGCGTTGTTTGCGTTATCTCCTCCAATACGCAAATATTCGCCTTCAGAGCCTTTATCTACCTCCAACTTAGCTCCAGGGCTAGTCGTTCCTATACCTAAACCAGTTGTTGTTAGTCTAGCTTTTTCTGAATTTCCTAACTCAAAAGCTAAAGCAGTTGCAGTTCCATCATCAGCGTTCTTAGCGTCAAGTACAACTCTATCTCCTCCGGTTTGTATTAGTAGTTCTTTATTGTTTTGACCCGACCCAACAGACCTAAAAGAAGCAATGTTGCTACCAGCATCAACCTGAAAAGGCTGTGTTGGACTAGTAGTCCCTATACCAACGTTGCCTCCATCTTTGACTGTAAGACCAGCTCCACCATCATCAAATATATTTATGTTTTTATTATTTGCAGCTTGAATTGTAAACTGATTACCACCACCTCCAACATCTCCATATTTAATATTGTCTCTAAAGACTTGATAAGATGTAAAACTTGTACCATTATCAATCTTAATTGAACCTGCTACCTCCAACTTAGTACTAGGACTAGTAGTTCCTATACCTAAACGCTGGTTAGTATGGTCAATATATAAAGGAGTAGGTACATCATTAGCTCTAAGGATAGAAGATACAACTAAAGAACCATTGCTTGCATGCACTCTAGCAACTTTAGCTATATTTTGAATGTAATTAACACCAGTAGGCTTAGTCATTGTAAGCCCACCTCCAGCTTTTACATATACAGTATCATTAGAGGCTGTAGTAGTACCATCAATTGTTGCGGTCACTAATCCTTTTAGATAACCACCTTGTGATACATAACCTTCTCCATTATCAATTAAATCAGATTCTAATAAACCAACAGCAGGCATTTTCGCTTCATCTGAAGCGTCAGCTTCCGCTATTTCTAATATATCGCTATTACCAACATTTCCCGTAATATAAACAGGTGTTCCTTTTGTTATTGTAGCACCAGATGTATTTTTAACCGCTAAATGAACCGCTTCTGAATCACTTGCTGATACAGGACCAAAAGATATATTACCTGAACCATCAGTAATTAACGCTTGACCATTTGATCCGTCCTGAGTAGGTAGAGTATACTGGTCATTTATGTTTATACTGTTTTTAAATTTTACAGGCATATTTTATATATTAAATTAGTCTATTCTTGTAATAAGCACTTTTATAGCGTTACTTGTAGGTGCAGTAGCAAAAGTTAGGGTAACCGCAGAACTAGTTGTTCTAACAACATCTGTTATAACTGTGTCGTATGTAGCTGCGTCATATAGCTGAACTATAACATTTCTAGTACTAAGGTTGTGAGTTACCACTATACTAGTTGCTGATCCGTCTCCAACAGTACCAACAAAACTTCTTGCTGCTAAACCAGCTGGAGTAACAGCTCTTGCTGTATCTGAGCCAGCTAACGCTTCTGCTTCTGTAGCGAGCTCAACAATACCTGGGTTAGTAGTAGTAGCGGTCTCCGCTCCTATAGTTATTGCTCCATTCCCATTTGTAACATCTATACCGGGACCTTGGGTAATTGTAGCTAATCGCATATCGCCTTGGCCAGTGTGACCTATAAGAATTTGACCAGCTGCAGGAGTGGCTCCATCATAGCTTTTTATGCTACCTGATAATTTTATATCACCAATATCTAAACCACCTTTAGTACCGCTAAATACTTCAGAGTTATTAGCTGCGGTTGTTAAGAAAGTAAATAAACCAGTGCTGTCATCATATCCAAAAAACCCTAGCTTAGCGTTTGTTCCGTCATGGTATCTAAATTCAATACCTCTGTCTTTGTTGTCATCAGACGTAGGCGCAGCATCACCTCCCAGTGTAAATACAGGATCATCAATCGTAACTGTAGTGCTATTTACTGTGGTTGTTGAACCATTTACAATTAAATCACCACTTACTGTTAAATCGTTTCCGATTGTTACATCATCTGGTAAACCTATAGTCAACGTATTACCAAGTTGTAATTTAGTGTTATCAGAATTATTTGTTACAACTGTAGTTTCATTAGCTGTACCTGCTACTGTTATTTTTTGTGCATTAGCATATAAATAATCAAATACAGTTGAGCCTTTAAGAAGACCATTGCTATTGCTAGCGACGGTTCCAAGCACTGCACTTATAGCTGGGTTTGGTCCACCTGAATTTGCTATTGTAATTTGATCGGTTGTAGCTGATGTAACAGATTTTATATCTCCACTTACATCTATAAACGCAGTACCATCCCACATATACAATTTATCATCGCCTGTATCGTAGTACAGAAGCCCATGATCCTCGCTGTTGGTTGCGCTAGGTGCTGTAGCTAGGTTGTGTACTCTAGCTAGCTGTAGCTCGTTTTTATTTAGATTTAAATCTGATAAATATTTTACTGCCATGATTTTTTAGTTTAAGTAAGCCGTTCCTTGAAACGGAGCTGAAAATGTTATTGTTATATTGTTTTGATCTACGTACTGTATATCACCTATTACTACCGACCCTGCTGTATCTACTACTTGAACTACAGGAAATCTGCCTAAATTATGTTCAAGATTCCAAACACTAGCATTTTCTGTAATATTTTCAACATAGGTATTCTCTTCGGAAATAGTCAAAGCTAAATCAGCTATTTCGTAATTCAGTGTTTCCCCGGTAACCCCGTCTGTACCTATTACTTTATCGGTACCCTGTATTACTTGGTCTTTATCATAGGTGGATATTCTAGCCATTATAGTTTGTCTTTGTTAAATTTATCTATTGCATTAGCATACACCTTATCAACATAAGTAGATCTCTTTCCAATCTTACTTCTCTTAGCTGATATAGGCATATCTTCTTTACCAATCAATATTTTATATATTCTATTGATTAGTCTCTTGCCTTTCATAGATACTTTATATTTATTGTGATCCCCTAAGCGACCATTTCCTTTATGTATTTTTTCTACCCAACCTTCTCGTTGGATCCTATAAAAGCGCTGACGGTCCCAATGATAATACATAGTACCGTTCTGAAAATCTTTTATAGTAAAGTATTTAATAGGATCTAAATAAAATAACAATTCTAAATCTGATATAGTTATATCATTTTCTTTACAAGCCCAGCGAGATACAAGTCTATAATATTTAAGAAAATCAACTTTCAATTCTCCTCTTTCTAAAAAATCACTTCTATCCATTATAATACAATTATAACATCCTGCTCTTGTATAACTTTATATATTTCTTTACCAATTTCTATATTATGGCCAGCATGCCTGTCATAGTATATCTTGTCATTTTCATTTATACCTTTGATAGCCGTACCTACAGATCTTACATCTGCGGTGCGGTATCTTATATCTTCTCGATGGTTCTCAGCTAATAATAAGCCGCCATCTGTCTTTTTAATATCTTCCTTAATTTCGGATATGATAATATATCTACCTATTGCTTTCACCTTCTCGTACGTTTGAAATTACACAATCAGTTGATAATATTGTAGTAGCTACAGATACTGCATTTAAAAGTGCAGACTTAGTAACTAATACTGGATCGATAATACCTGCTTTACGCATGTCTTTAATCTCACCGTCAATAACATCAACTCCATTACCCCATTTACCTATCTTAGAATAGTCTTTAGGGTTTAAGCCTGCATTACTTAATATACGTAGAAACGGTGCGTATAACGCAGCCTTAAGTATCTCTACACCTTTAAGCTCGCCTGCATTCAGATTCATTTCCCAATCGGAGTTAGCTATGTGCACTAATGCACTTCCACCTCCCGGTAAAATACCTTCTTTTTTTGCGGCACGCACGGCGTGTATAGCATCATCAACTCGATCTTTCTTTTCAGAAACCTCAACGTCTGTATCACCACCTACATATACAATAGATACTCCACCATTTAATATAGCAAGTCTATTTTCAATATGTGGTCGCATTACATGATGCTCTTCACTTTCAAGTTGTTCACGTAAGTAATCAACTCTTTCTTGTACTTCAGCTGGTACTTCTTTAATTGCAATAGTAGTACCATCATTATCTATAATAGCCTTATCGGCTGATCCTAGCACTTCTGGGGTGATGTTGTCAAGTGAGTCTCCTAAGTTCTCATCAATAACAGTAGCACCCGTTAGAAGGGCAATGT
>Ga0208793_1002087_pt1 | contig 10722 bp, 5 predicted proteins | sample 17_taG_FD_184092 | JGI IMG/M metagenome (GOLD analysis project Ga0208793, IMG submission 184092) | Marine viral communities from the Subarctic Pacific Ocean - 17_ETSP_OMZ_AT15314 metaG (SPAdes) (version 2) | ecosystem: Environmental > Aquatic > Marine > Oceanic | place: Pacific Ocean | collected...
AGCTCAATCAAATCATGGTTTAGGTGCAGTTTCTTCTTCTTTTATGATTCAATTAATAGAAGTTTCTTCAGGAGCAACAGTTCACGCGGATGTTCAAAGAGCCGCTAGTGGAGTTGTAAACATTATATTTGCATCAGCGCCTGCTTCTAACGCAATCAGGGTGCTTATGACAAAAATAGCATAGTCTTAGGAGTTACTATGATTGTGAACATGAATTAAATAAAAAAATAAATGGCTCAAAAGTTTTTAAATGGAATTGACGTTTTATCAACTGCAGTCGTTGATGGCAGTAATCTAACTATCGGTTCTACAGCATTAGATGTCCAAGGAACTCAAGGACAATTGTTTTCTGTTACAAATTCTTTAACAGGTGATTTATTTAGCGTATCTGATATATCAGGATTACCAATATTTAATGTTAATTCTAACGGAAATGTAGATATAGACGGTAAACTTGGAATAAATAATAATCTTCCTGCTTATAGTTTAGACATAGATTTAGATAGTGTAGATGATAGAATAAACATTACAGCAGGAGGAGCACAAAAAGCTATTATAAACGGCTATGGTAATGGTATTTTTTGGGGTAGCTTAACTTCTTACAATAACACTTTAGGAGGAGGTGGCGGTATTTTTACTTATAAAGGTGGTACACTAACTCAAACAATTGGTCATAAATTTCAACACTTGAATAATAGTTTTACTGGATCAAGCGGTGATCAAACTATGATGCAGATTAATCCAGTAATTAATCAAACTTCTACAGCAGGTTATACAGGTATCAAATTAAATGTAACAGAATCAGCAACAGGCTCTGGAACTAAAAATCTTCTTGATTTACAGGTTGGAGGTAGTAGTAAGTTTACTGTTAATAACGAGGGTAGTGCAGTTATGTCTGGTGACTTAACAATTGACAATAATACTCCTCGTATTGATTTTAAATCAGATCAATCTAATACTAATGTTGGTGGAAGAATTGAATTAAATGAAAATGGCAACCTATGGGTAAATGCTCAAGGCGGTAAAGATTTATGGTTAAACTGGTACTCTCCTCATTCTGAATCATCAAAAGCAGATTTAGCAGTAGGTGATGGAAATTCAGGTGCTGCTATACTATTTGTTGATGGCTCAGAAAGAAAGGTCGGTATTAATGACACAACTCCTTCAGAAGCATTAGATGTTAATGGAAATATTGCTGTTACAGGAACAGTTGATGGTGTAGATATATCAACATTACCAACAACTTTTGCTCCCACAGACGCTGAGGCAAACGTACAACCAGACTGGAACGCAACAAGTGGAGATGCTCAAATTTTAAATAAACTTAATAGAGAGTTTAAACAAGACTATTGGGGTGACGATAGATTTGTAAGAGCTGTTACAGGAACAGGCGTTGGAGGTGCAGACACAGGAGATAAATGGGTTCATTTATCAAACGTAGATATTGCTGCTTCTTATGAAAAAGTAAAGATAGAGTTTACTATAGGATCTTATGATGATAATGCTAGAGGTGATGAAAGAATAGCAGTATTATATGAAAATCATAGCACTGGGCAAGAAGGTCATATTTTACATTGGTATAAAGGTGATCAAATTCCAACTCTGTTTAAAGCTGTAAAATCAATAAGATCAGCAAGTTCAGGTTTAAGTAATACTTATGATCTTTACGTTCAAATAGATGGTGCTTGGAAAGATAGTTTTACTGTTCACGCAGAATGGTGGAAAACACACACAGATGATAGCACAATAACATATCCAACTACAGTAGGTGGATCTACACCAACAGCAGGCGATGATGATAAATCTTTAACATCAAGAGAGCGATGGGTTGATGCAGATATGTTAGACGGCTATCACTTATCAACTACAAGAAATTCTGCTAACACAGTTCCTGTTAGGGATGGTAATGGGTATTTACAACTAGGTTGGATAAACACTACATCTGGAGCAACAACTGCGACTATTAATAAAATATATGTATCTGACGATAATTATATTAGATACATAACTCCCGCAACTTTTAGAGCTAGTTTAATAACTGGTCATTACCTTCCTTTAGGTGGTGGTATTTTAACAGGCGATTTAAAACTAAACGCAGAACTTAAATTTCAAAGAGACGGTGCAAATTACTCAAACTATATTAGATCTCAACAATACATTTCAGAAGGGTATGATGACAGTAATACACCTGCAAACGACAGGTACTGGTTAGAATATGGAGCTAAAGGAGGTCATCACTTTGTAGTAAATACAGACGGTGGAGCTGGAGCTGTTGAAAACGCTTATGACGATTTTACTATTTGGCAGGGTGCAGTAGATGGTGACAGGCTTTTTGAAGTTACTAATGTAGGTAATGCGAGTCTTGCAGGTAATTTAACTGTTGGAGGCAACTTAGTAGTAGAAGGATCAGTAACTACTTTAAACACAGCTACTATAGAAGTTGAAGATAATATACTACAACTTAACACAACACAAGGAACACCAGACACTGCAACAGCAACAACATCTGGTATATCTATTTATAGAGGTGATGGTGTTACACAAGCAAGTTTAATATTTGATGATGGTGATGATGTTTGGGATTTAACGAACAAATTAAAGGTTGCTAGTAGTATTTATACCGGAGCAAATTTATTTCTAGAGGGTAGTAATCCTTATATAAGAGGTACTGGTACTGGGGCTATGCGAATAAAGCATACAGCAGGTCAAACAATGTACATTAGACCAGACGAAACAGGAACTGTAAGTTTCTTTGAGGGAGCAAATTCTCAGTCTGTTTACATGATGACACAAACTCCTACGGTTGATGATACTTCAAATGAGTCAGCTAAGTTGTCATTTCACACTAGGTCTAAACAAGCTGATGGAACTGCAGTGGCTAAGTATGCTACTATAAAGCACAGAACTCACAATATAGGCAACAATTATACAACACTAGATTTTGCAGGAAGCGATAAATCTAAATTTAATATGCCTATTGAGGCAGCGGGTGGCTTGTACTACACAGGTGATGCACATATGGGCTTTATACCTCACCCAAGAGGTGCTCAATATAGAAGCGATAGTTCAACTGACACGGGATACATATTAATAAAATTACCAACAGATGTAGGTAATACACCAGATGATATGATGTCGTTTTATGTAGATATATATGATTATACTACTAATGAAATGGTTTCTGTTTTTATAGGAGGGTACATATATAGAACAACAGGAACTGCTGCAAGTTACTGGTATAATTGTACTGCCATAATAAATACTAAACTTACAGCAAAAGATTTTACAGTAAGGTTTGGTAATGATGGTACTAATTTTTACGTTGCAATTGGCGAAACAAACAGCGTCTGGTCACATCCAAGTATTGTTGTTAGAGACTTTCAATGTTCTTATAGAGGAAATGTTGAACATTATATAGATGGTTGGGCTATAAGTACCGAAACAACTTCACTAACAGGAGTTGATGAAACACAAACAGGTAATCTACCACAAGCAAAAAATGCTACAACTGCTGGTTCAGCTTCTTCTGTTCCATATACTGGTTTAACAGGTACAGTACCAACATGGAACCAAGATACAACTGGGTCATCCGCTTCATGTACTGGTAATGCTGCTTCATCAAACTATGCTAGTGATTATTCTAATTACATGCTGCGTAGGGATAATAGAACTATTTCTCCTAACGAAGATGCAAATAGTAGAATGAGATTTGGTTTTACTAGTTGGAACAATAATAATACAGCTCCATATGCTGATTATTTACATATGAGAAGTTATTCAGATTCTTCTGGAGGTCAGGATAACTTAGTTATGTTTAAAAAGGAAGGTATTGGAATGAGAATTTGGCAGCATTCTTTTAATTCTTCTACTGCTTATTCTAATTATGAAAACGTATACTCAACAACATACGAACATAAACAAGAAAACACAGATGTAGATTCTGGAGCAGCTAGAACAATAGCTTCTGTAGACGACGCATCATTTGGAGTATTCTTTGATTTTCTTATAAAAAAAGGAAGTAATGTTAGAGCAGGTACTCTTACTGTGTGTCATGATGGAACTGATGTAGAGTTTGCAGAAACATCTACTGTTGATATAGGTGACACGACAGAGGTAGTTTTAACGGCTGTTTTATCAGGAGGCAATGTAGTTCTTCAAGCAACTACACAAACAAACGATTGGAGTATAAAATCTTTAATACGAGCATTGTAATGGGAATATACAGAGGTCCAAATACGGTAAAAGAAGGTTTAATTTTTGGTTACGACACTGGTTATGGTGTTTCCAGTAACAATGTAGGTACTAGGTATTATCCAGGTGAACCTACAGTAAACATGTACACTAACTCAGATTTTAGTAACGGTGAATCTGATTGGACTTTTTCTTCTTGGGATGGAAACATATCTCACACAGCAACAACTGTTCAAGGACCTTATGGAAATACTGTTTCTGCTGTAAAATTTACAGTAAATTCAGCTTCTAGTTATTCGCACTTTCATCAGTACAACAATAATAAATATACTAGCGGTAATTCTTACACGCAGTCTGCTTGGGTAAAAGGGTACGGAACAATGTGGGGTAAATCACATTGGGGAGGCAATACACAATTTACTATGACAGGAGATTGGCAGTATATAACTTACACAGTAAATGCAACCTCTTCTTCTTCTAGTCATTTTCCTTATTGGGGAGGAGAAGGATTAACTCCTGGTACTGTTTTTTATATGACTGATGTACAGACAGAAGCAAATGGTCATGCTACTCCTTATGTTAAATCAGGATCTACAACTGGTTCTAGATCTAATACAGAGTCTCTTATAGACTTAAAAAGAACAACAGATATAGATGTATCAAATATTTCTTTTGATTCATCAGGACAACCTATTTTTGATGGTACAGATGATTATATAGAAATCCCATATACCACTCAATTAGATCCAACCTCGGGTATTACTTTTGAGGCTTGGATCTACCCAACTGATCTAACCACTGCAACTTATCAAGAAATATACAGAAAAAACAACACAAGCGCGCGTCATTTATTTTCTTTCCAAAACAACGGTACTATTTTGTCTTTCGGAACACATACAACCATGAATGGATATAACGAACTAGACATAAGTATTACTGCTTCAAATTTTGTAAACAGATGGAATCATGTAGTAGCTTCTTATAGTAGTGGTAATAAAGCTATTTATGTAAATGGAGAACCAATTGGGTCAACCACAAGCATAACTGGAGCATTAGTACAAGGTTCAGCAAGCCATTATATAGGTTCTACTCAAGGTACTAGTGAATTTTTTGAAGGAAATTATGCATGTTTTAAAATGTACAACAGGGGGCTTAGTGCGGCGGAAATAAAACAAAATTTTAAAGCGTATAAAAATAGATTTAATATATAAAATTATGGAATTTAAAAACAGACGATGGTTGGTAATACCAACTGATAAAATAGACGATATAAACTTCAATGAGGTGTTAGAAGGAGGAAAAGACAGTTTAAGAAAATCTGTTGATGAGACTAAAACTTTTGTTAAATACGAAGTTAAAGTTGTACAAAAAACGTATACAGAAACTATAGAAGCTGCTGAAACAGGAGAAGAAACGTATTTAACTATAGAAGCAGGAGTATACGGAAGACCTTCTATTTATAGTGAAGACTACCAAGAGTATAATTACTCTGAAATAAAAGAATTACTTGAAACTGACGAATGGTCAGTAAACGATATAATATAATATGGGAACAATATCAGGACCAAATTTGATAGATGATGCTTTAGTTGTTGCGTATGACTCAGGGTATGGTGTTGCTGATAGTGATACTAGTACTAGAATGTACCAAGGTATGCCTACTACTAATCTAAATGCAGATCCTTATCATTCCACTAAAAGCGCTGGAGATACAATTACTTTATCTAGCTGGGGTGGAGATACTGGCGTTGGTTCTTTTGAAGTTAACACTAGTCCTCCAGGAGGTGGAATGATGTTTATAAATCATAATACTTCTAGTCCTGCTGGAAGTGGGGGTACGTATGCTGATTTTCCATCTACTAGATATACGTTAACAAACGGAGTAACATATACAAGAAGTTGGTGGGCTAAATCAGATGATGTCAGAACAGCGAGCGGTCATATTTGTAGCTGCAATAGAGATTCTGACAATACTTATATTGTAGGTAGTGCTGTTAGTTTAAAAACTTATTGGCAAAGATATACGCATACTTTTACTTATACAGGTCCAACATCAACTGATTGGCAGTTCCGTCATATAATTTACGATGCAAGTAAAATTTATATAGCTAATGTACAGCTAGAAGCAATTGGAGCTGTGTCTCCTTTTGTAAATGGAACTCGATCTAATACAGAAGGTTTAATAGACTTAAAAAGAACAACCGATATAAGTCTAGCTAATATGTCTTTTGATTCAACAGGGCAGCCTGAATTTGATGGAACTAATGATTATATAGATTTAGGGACGGACATAGAAATAGCAGATACGAACCAAGGTTGGACAGCAGAATATGTGTTTAATACTGATTCAGCTTCAACGTTACAACATTTTAACGGATGTGAAGAAGATGTACATAACGCGGGTTGGTTAGCATTATATCAAAGTAAATTACAAGTTTGGGATAGAACTGCTGGCGTTTGGAAAAAGGGAAGTACTAGTTTTGCTAGTAATACTTGGTATCATGTAGCTTTTGTTCAACTAACTGGAACCTCAATGCAGTTTTATGTAAACGGGGTAGCTGAAGGAGGAGATCATGTTTCATTTACTTGGACCGCAGATGTTAGTGCTTTTTTTGCTAGATACATTGGTAGATATGAATTTAACGGGGGCTATTCCAGATATTGGAATGGACATATACCAATTACAAGACTTTACAGCAAACCTCTTACTGCAGCAGAGATAAAACAAAATTATAATGCCTTAAAAAAAAGATTTGATATATAATGCATACGGGACCTAACATAGAAAAAAAAGAACTAGTTTTTGGATTTGACACTGGATACGGTGTAAACAATACTGCTGTTGCAACAAAAAATTACAAAGGAAGACCTGCTACTAATCTTGCAAGTGAACCTGTTCCTGTTTTTAGTAATTGGGCTGGCATGGGCGGAAGTTCAGCATATTATACAACATCTGAAGGAAGACGAGGTATTCATCTAGTAACACAAAACGGAGGTGGTGTACAATTTTATTATATACCTACCATATATAATATTAGTAGTAGTACTCAATATACAATAAGCGCTAAAGTGAAATACACAGGTAGCGGTTCAAATCCTCATCCAAATCTGTTTTATATTAGACAGTATAATAGTAGCGGTCAGACAAGTGAAAGTGGAAAATTTTCTACTTCTTTTTTAATTGATTTAGGAGATGGATGGTATAGAGCTCACAGGACGTTTACAACAGATTCTACTACAGCTCATATAAATATACAGGGGTATCAGTATTATGATAACATGAACATTAAGATAGAAGACATACAATTTGAGCTTGGTGATCAAACAACTCCTTTTGCAGGTCTTTCAGGAACTAGGTCTGCTACAAACTCTTTAATAGATTTAAAGAAAGATGTAGATATAGATTTAGCTAATATGTCTTTTGATACTTCGGGTCAACCTCATTTTGATGGTACAAATGATTACATACAAATAGAAGAAGCAGAAAAATTTTACACTAATACATGGACATATGAAATGGTTGTAAAATTTAATAATAACAATAATAGCTATCGAGGTTTAGTTTGGGGAGAAGGCACTGCATCAAGTGGAAGCGGAACTCAATATTTATTTGCTCTTTACAATTATTCTTATTTTCATTATAGAATACAAAATGCAACAACTGATTGGGGAAATACAAACGTAACTATAAACTTTACTCCGTCTGAATACAATCATATAGTTTGGCAATTTAAAAACGGTACAACTAATATTTATGTAAATGGGGAATTGCTAAATACAGATTCTTCACGAGGACGTTATACAGGTTTAACTAACCAGCCTCTTTATATTGGGACTAGAAATGATTTACAATATGAGTTTGATGGTAACATGCCTGTATTAAGATTTTATAATAGTTTTTTAACAGCAGCTCAAATAAAACAAAACTACAAATCTTATAAAAATAGATTTAATATATAACCTGGAAAATGAAAGGTATTAATTATGGAAAATAAATTTAAAATAAAAAAAGGACTAGAGGTTTATGGATCTTTAGGTACTCTGTTAGATGTTCAAGGAGATTATGGTCAGCTGTTTTCAGTCACAGATAGTTTGACTGGAGATTTGTTTTCTGTATCTGATATATCAGGTGCTCCTATATTAAATGTAAACTCTAGTGGTTTAGTTACATTAGATGGAACTTTACATGTGTCAGAATTTATAAAACATGAGGGTGACATAGGCACAAGTATACAAATGCTTGCTGGTCAAATGATTATAAAAAATTCTGGTGGTAAATATATAAACTTACATGCAAATAATAATATATACTATGATGCAGTAAATCATGTTTTCTATAATGATATTCTTGTTAACGATACTATAACCAGTTCTAAAGCAGGTACTAATTTTATAATGGATGGTGCTGCAGGGGCTGAAGGAATTAGAATGACAGCTGATTCTTCTACTACTTATCCTGTTTTTTTAAGATCAACTAATCCAGCATCAGGTGAATCATCTCCTTGGATTTATAAAGAAAACACTACATCTTGGGGTATATGGCACAACAACCCTATAAACTCTTTTGATTTTACTAGATCTGGATCACTAACTGGAGCTATTGCAACTAATGTTGGTGGAGGGTCTAACAGTGTTATGATTCGTTTAAATAATACTGATGGTGCTGGAACTTTTGCAGGTACTTTATCTGCTCCTTTTATAACAGCTTCAAATGCTAATGGTGCGGCAAACGGAAGCCCACAAGAAATGGCTAGGATTGTAAACGTAGCAACAGGTGCTACTAGTAGTTACCTGTACATAGGAGCTTCTTCTGGTACAGATTGGAGAATAGGTAAAAATATAAATGGTACTACAAGTAATACTAATTTTGGTATAACTAAACATAGTGGTACTGATATATTTTTAGGTATAGACGGTAGTGGTAATACATCAATACATGGAAGCCTTACAACAGGAGGAGGTATTCAAGCAGGAGGTATAATATCATCTCCTCAAAAAATATTTCATGCTGCAGCAGTTGGGGCTAATTATGTAAAAATATATAGAGCAGAGGGAACAACTAGTCAAATAGCAGGAACAGTTAGAATTAGTGGTACTGCACATGGAGGTAGTCACGTTTCTAATTTTACAGCTTATGTTGTAGTTAATCACTCTGGTGATATACTAGTTAAATCTTTTAGCGGTAACTATACACAAGTCAGCATAAAAGTTGAAAGTGATGGTAATGAAGACTATCATTTATCTATAAAAAGTATAGTAGCAACAAGCACTCCTACTTATTATTTTACTATAGAGGCTTTAACAGATAGATTAACTTTAACTAAAGCTCCTACTTCTACGCCATCTACTACAGCGACACACGAACACGTTACTAAATTTGGATTAAATATAACTGGAGTAGGGGGTAATATGTCTAACGGTATAACAGGTGATTTAGCTTTAATAGGAAACCTTTCTGCTCAAGCTGCTTCTTTCTCTGGAGACATAACAATGTCAACCTCAAGTCAATTAATATTTCCAGACAACTCAAGTATTCCAGACAACCCAACTAATGAAAAACATGATTATATCAGATTTAACTCTGGAAGTATATCTCAAATATCTGGTAGAGTTGGATTAATGTTAACATCACAAGATGATTCTCTTGTTTTGGCTAATGGAGATGTAGGTAGATCCTTTGTTGATACTAACATAAATGTAGATGCAGAAGAAATCTATATGCTTAGTGATAACAGTGTACAATTAATAACAGATCTGCAAGATGGTTGGGATGGATCTCCAACTGCATATTATACTCATCAATTTTTAGGAGGAGAGCATACTAGAACAAATTCAAGTGGTGGTAGTGTAACCTTTTTTCACACAGGAAGTGAAAATGTTATGCGCTATAAAGGAATAGTAGCAGGAGACTGGGATACTATTTTTAGTCAGACAGATGGTCACATGGGTGTATATGAAGTGCAAAATATAATTGCAGGCACAGGCGCAGATGCTCATTCTAATTATCCTTCAGGGGCTTATTCTTTTGGTGGGGTAATGTCTTGGCAATTAGCTAATTCTACCTTTAAACTATATGCTCCACACACAGGAACTTTATGGTATCAAACAGGGTGGAACAACGATGAGTATTCTGGTTGGAGACAAATCTTTGACAATTCACATGTAATTCCTTCAGCAAATTTAGACGCAGATACTGCTCACTTAAGCGGTACTCAAACATTTAGTGGCGTAAAAACATTTAATGCAAGTATAAAATTTGGTAACTGTAGTATTAGTAAAAGTGGAGATAGTAATCATATTCACGTTAACTGTCCTACTGCTCTTATTCCTGAAGGAACTACAACAAGTACAAACACTAGATTAGGTACAGGTTCTTACAGATGGCAAAATGTTTATGCTGGACCTGGAAACTTTGAAGGATCAGTAACAGCTAGTGCAGATGTTATAGCTTACTCAGATGCTAGATTAAAGGAAAATGTTAAAACATTAGACGGTAGTAAAGTACTGCAAATGAGAGGTGTTAGTTTTGAT
>Ga0208793_1002093_pt1 | contig 10711 bp, 13 predicted proteins | sample 17_taG_FD_184092 | JGI IMG/M metagenome (GOLD analysis project Ga0208793, IMG submission 184092) | Marine viral communities from the Subarctic Pacific Ocean - 17_ETSP_OMZ_AT15314 metaG (SPAdes) (version 2) | ecosystem: Environmental > Aquatic > Marine > Oceanic | place: Pacific Ocean | collected...
TATCTTCATTACTTTCAAGACCTAATCAAGGATGAGTTATGGGAGTTTGTCCAAGAAGCACAAGTCACTTGTAGTATGACTGATTGTTGGGCAGTTCGTTATCAAAAAGGAGACCAGCAAACAATACACAATCATAGAAGTTGGGGGTTTACTGGTATTCTTTATGTTGATTTTGACCCTAAAGTTCATACTCCTACTTGTTTTGTAGCACCTTGGCAAGACCCAAGAACTGATACTACGTCATTAGCATATCCACAGAATGTAAAAGAGGGAACAATCATTATCTCTCCATCGTATACTTTACATTTTGTACATCCCAATCAGGTAAGAAAACGCAGGACTATTATTTCCTTTGATTTACTACCAAAACTCCCAGATCATCAGTCTATAAATAACTGAAAACAGTTATTGTAAGATGGCAAATTATCACATTGCTAAACAACAGAACATTCTTGGTACAGAACGTACTGTCTATTATAAGGAAGGTACTTCTTGGACCACTGAGTTTGCTGATAGAAAAGGATACACTAATAAGGCAACTGCTACTGGTGAGATTTATTCGTTCGGCGGCACAGTTGTAACTGAATAAATAAGTAAAAAAGGTAGTATAATAAGATGTCACAACTAAGTGTTGACTCTATAACAGGAAGAGTAGCGGGGACATCACCAACATTCCCTAACGGATTTAATGTAACTGGTATTATTACCGCTAGTGTTGTTAATCAGAATGTCACTGGTGCTACTAGTTTTCAGGGGTCAACCACCTTTGATAATGGTTTCAGTGTTACTGGTTCTACTGGTATTGTAACTGCTACTGGTTTCAGTGGACCTCTTACTGGTGCTGTTACTGGTAACGTAACTGGTAATGTAACTGGAAATGCTTCCGGAACCGCTGGTAGTACTGGTGTATTGTCAGCAGGTGCTACTGGTGCTGATCTTACGCTAAGTGGTAACTTAACTGTTAATGGAACCACAACTACGATTGATACTGCTGTTACATCTGTTGATAGTTTAGCAGTCGATGGTGATGTAAACGTTGGCGCTGCAATAAGTGCTGCTGATTATGAGGGCAACTTTGTCCTTGATATGTACCTGTTCTCCTAAATAACTAAAAAGATAAGTCATGGCACTCACTAGAGGAAGATTATCAAACGTAACAAATATATCAGCGGGTTCTACTAGTGCTGTAGTTACGGTTGCCAATAATAAAAAAGTATATGTGAAGTCTATTGCTATTCATGACGGAAGCGTAGGTCTTTCAACTGTTGCTGTTGCTTGTACTGCACAAGTTTACGTGGTTCCTAATGGTGGTGCTGTTAGTGATTCTACGAGAATGTATGAAATCACTTTGAGTGATAAAGAAACAATTTTGATTGAACCTTCATACCCCATTGTTCTTGAAGATAGTGGTGATACTATTCAAGTTGGTGGTCATGGTGGAACTTTAAATGTATTAGTACAAGGCGATAAAGAGGTTTGATAAATGTCTCCATTTAAATCTATTACAGGGAGAGCTTTAGGTAAGCTCCTAGAGGGTTATAGGTCTTCTGACATTGGAAAAGGATTTGGTGCTGGTGGTTCTGGTGGTTCTGGTGGTGATGTTGGAGATATAACCTTGGCAACAGGCGGTAATGTCGCTGCAGGTTTTCTTTATTCTGGTTACAAATATCATGTATTCACTGTTGATACTTCTGAATCCGATGCAGTCTTTATATCATCAGGGAACGGGACTCAAGCAACTGTAGATGTTTTATTAGTTGGTGGAGGAGGTGGATCAGGAAGTCCTCTTGCTGCTGGTGGTGGTGCTGGTGGTGTAGTTAGTTACACATCCTTTTTACTGCCACATGGAAGTCATCTAGCTGTAGCAGGTGCTGCTGGGGCAGCTGCTCCTGGAGGCACTCCTGCGAATGGAGCTCCTGGTGGAGTAGGAGGATCCTCATCTTTTGTTATTGATTTAACTACAACTGTAATCGCAGGTGGTGGTGGTGGTGGTGGACCATATGATGGAACATCTACAGAAACACCATCCAACACAATAAACGGAGGTTCTGGCGGTGGCGGAAGAACAGCAGCAGGGCCCAAGATAGGAGGCACCGCAACTCAACCTACACTTAATGCGCCTTTGGTTGGAGAGTCAGGATTTACTCAATATGGAAATTCTGGTGGTGGTGATGGAACTAACCATGATCCTAGTGGTAATGGTGGCGGTGGTGCTGGTGGAGAAGGTGCCCCCGGTGCACCGGGACCAGGTGGTGGTGTAGGAGGTGCAGGAGTAGCTATAAATATCTGGAATTCGGATGCTATTGCTCCGGGTATTCCAGCACCTGAAAGATCAGCATGGACTGCTGCAGTTACCCCTGCAGGATACTATGGTGGTGGTGGTGGTGCAGGAGGTAGAACGTCTCCTACTACTAATCCCAGATCTGGTGGAGTTGGTGGTGGTGGAAATGGAGTACCAGGGCCCGGTGGCACCCAAGCAGGCATTTATGGAACTGGTGGTGGAGGAGGTGGTAATTCATATCCACCAAGTGGTGCGACTGGATCTACTGGAGGTAGCGGTATAGTAGTAATCAGATATAGGGTATAAATATCTAAAAACCTTCTGATGACAAGAGCAAGAGAAACATCTAGACTTCAAGTTGCCACTAACCTTGATGGTGTTAGTGGTGCTGATGAGTTTACTGTTGTTGATACTTCAGTAAAGTTGATTGATTCAAATTTAACTCTTAATGCTGGAAGTAGTGATGCACTCATAACTATACAGAAGACTCACATAAGAGTTGATACTGGAGCAACACTTGATATTGCTGATGACAGACATTTAGTCATCAATCACTATAATCTGCCACACACTGTCGTCTAAATAACTAGAAAGTATTAGACGCGATGTCAGAACTTAGAGTTGATAATATTGTAAGTCAGAATGGTTCTGCCGCACCGATTTATTCTAAGGGATTGAATATTGGTGCTGGCGTTACTCTGACTAACAACGGTGATTATGTTGTTGGTGGTGCCACTTCTATTGCTGGTCCAGTAACTTCTTCCAGCACTGGAACAGTTACTCTTGCTGGTGGTGCTACAATTGCTGGTGTCACTACTGTTTCCAACACTCTGAATGTTACTGGATCTCAAACAGTAGGTGGAAGTTTAAGTGTTTCTGGTAACCAGACTGTTACTGGAAGACTTGATATTAGTGGTGGTGGCAACTTTAACACCACTGGCATTATTACTGCTGGAACTTTAAATGTTTCTGGTAGTACATCGTTTGGTGATATTACAGGAACTATTTCTACACTAAACGTAACTAACAATGCTACGATTGGTGGTAACCTGACCGTTAATGGTACGACCACTACTATCGATACTGCTGTTACTGCGGTTGATAGTTTAGCGGTTGATGGTGTGATAACAACTGGAGGCAAACCTGTTGCCACAACTGGAAAGGCAATCGCTATGGCGATGGTTTTTGGTTGATTGCTAAATAGATTTACGAAGATTAAAGAACAATGGCAGCACCGAACGTAGTTAATGTATCTAGTATTTACGGAAAGACGATGGGTGCCGCACTCGGCACTTCTGCTAATACGCAGATACTTCCATGTCCTAGCGATAAGATATTAAAAATTAATTCTATCATTGTATCAAACGTTGATGGGGCTAATTCTGCTGCGGTCACAGTAAAGTTCTACGACAGTGCTGGAACTAATGCACCTGCATCATGGCACATTGCAAAAGCAGTTAGTGTTCCTGCCACCTCAACTTTGATTGTTCTTGGTAAAGATGCTCCAATCTATCTTGAAGAAGGAGATGAAATCCGTGCGGGTGCAAACAACGCTAGTGATTTAGAAATAATTATTTCATATGAAGAACTAGACGACGCCTAATAGGAGGATCTAAAATGACAAGAAGATGGATAGGCGGAGTTTTTGGAAACACTGTAGGTAGTGACACTATTATATCGGATACTACTGGTGTTTTCACAATGGACCAACAGTATTATATGAAGCAAGAAGGTGGATGGTCGATTCCTCTTGGTGGACAAGGTAACCCTGCATCAAGTGCCGAAGCACTCAGATCTATAGGAGTCACAAACGATGGAGTTTATTATATAAACACTCCTGATGGTGGAGAGCAACCAATCTATTGTATGTTCACCACTGGATCGTCTGAGGGTGGAGATCACGGATGGATGCTTGTTGCTCGTTTCGCTGCTGATGGGAAGACCACTATTAGGAATGCGATAACATCCGTAAGAGGTTTATCAGACGTTACTCAAGGCGGTGGTAGTAGGTGGTCTGCTGACTTTGGAACATATACTACGACTGAAGTTAGGTGTATTGGATGTATTGATACTGCTGATTGGATGACCAACAGAAGTAGTGATTGGATTTATCAGGTACCAAGTAGTCAGAATTCTATCAGATTCTTCACAAATCAAACGAATTACACGAATACATCTAAAGTTGCTTATGGGCAGGTAACATCAGGACCAAAACAAGGAACTGTTTGTGCCGGTGCCAGAGATGGTAGAGGAAGATGGTCTAACAGTGGTTATATTCATAACAGAATATCTGACACTGCAACAGCGATGGAAAACTATTGTAGACCTGGATATTTTTCAACACCAGGAACTGATATGTGGTTCTATCACGGTATGAATGATGCTAAATGGAGTGTATCTGCTACTGTTGCTTATTCAGGACAAGATACTGACTCATCAGCATTGATTGGTAGTGATGACAGCCATGGACCAGCGTGGTATGATAATAATCAAACTAACGTTGCACCAAATGCAACTAGAGTTGATTTTAATAGTCAGGCGTTCTTTATTTTCATTAGATAGCAATGCCATACATCGGAAGACCAAACGAATCAGGAGCATATAGAAAACTGGATGATATCTCATCTCAGTTTGACGGAAACCTTGTAACCTTCAATCTTGTGATTGGAGGTCTTCCTTTCTTTTGTCAGAACTCTTATTCTGTTTTAATATCTCTTGAAGGTGTAATTCAAGAACCCGTTAAATCTTATATAATTAACGAGAACCAGATAACATTTGCTGCTGCTCCTAAGACTAACGATTCGTTTTATGCTGTAGTATTGAGTACTACTCAAACGACTCCATCATTAACCAGTTTAACGATTGGGACAAGAACTGCTGCAGCAACGATTGATCTTCACGGAGAACATCTTGGTGTAGTGAGGAGAGATGGGACCAAAGGATTCATTGCTTTTAACAAGGCATAAATAATAAAAAGACTATACTAATGTAATGGCAGATAGATATCCGCTAGTTTATAATCCCACTGCGAACCAGTTGCAAGAGTTGCAATCTGGTGATAGTCTTGACATAGGAAATGCTTCGTTAAAAAATGTAGCATCGTTTGTTGGTGTTGTAACTGCTACTTCATTTTCTGGCGATGGTTCTGCTTTAACTAATCTACCTGCTGGTGCAACTCCAACTCTTGATGATGTAACAACACAAGGAAGCACAACATCTAATAGTATTAGTGTTGGTGGAGTTACTGCTACTGGTTCTATTTCTGCTGCTACTGCTACTTTTAGTGGTAGCATTTCTGTTGGTGGAACTATTACTTATGAGGATGTAACTAACGTTGATTCTCAGGGTATTGGTACCTTTAGACAAGGTGTCAATGTTGTAGGGCATAGTGAACTTGATAATATAAATGTATCGGGTGTTTCTACATTTAGTGGAAGAATTGTTGCTTCTGCAACCAATAATACAATTCCTTTTCTTTATAATAATCTTTCCGATTTACCATCAGCATCAACTTATCATGGTGCTTTCGCTCACGTTCACTCAGAAGGTAAAGCATATTTTGCTCACGCAGGTGCTTGGGTTGAACTTGTTGCTAATAATCAAGCAACATCGGGTAATGTATTAGTAGGTTCTGGAATTACAATGTATGCTTCTTCTGGTATTGTGAGTGCTACTGCATTCTATGGTGATGGTTCTAAATTGACTGGTGTTGCTGCTGCTGGATCTGGCGGTGGATCACTTGATATAACCTCCTCTCTGTTCATCTAATAAATAAAGGAAAACGAAGTATAAGATGGCACTTCAAAAGACTAAAGTATTAAATATAACTTCGGTAACTGGCATTGCAACTGTCGGTATTTTAACTGCTGGGGTTACACCTACTGATGCTGGTGTAGCAGGTACTTGCTATATTAGAAGTGTCATTATGCACAATACTGGACTTGGTACTGCTAGGGTTTCGCTCTACATTAACCCTGATACTAATCCAGTTTCTATTGCTGTAACTACAAATAGAATTTTAAGGATTGATGTTGCTCCTAATGAAACAACATTCTTTGAATCAAATTATCCCATTGTACTAACATCTACGGATTCTCTTGGTGTTGAGATCGCAGCACCCGATGCTGGTGGTGTGGGTATTGGTTCCGCAGTTAATTTCTTAGTCAATGGCGATACTGATATTTAAGACTCATGGGAATAAAGTCGAATAATCTCGCTGCGATCTATCACGACTTCTTTTCTAGGAGTGGAAAGGATGCATCAAGTCCTGTACCACCACCAGTGATTCTTGCAGGATTAACAGCAACTGGTGGTATCATTAGTGATTATGAGAGTAGTGGAACATATTATAGAGCACATATCTTTACCTCATCAGGAGAACTGGATGTAGAGTCTATTGGTGATTATGGTGATACTGTTGAATACCTTGTAGTTGCTGGTGGCGGCGGTGGCGGCGGTGGAAATAATCCCGAAGGTGCTGGCGGTGGTGGTGCTGGAGGATATAGAACTGCCACTGGATTTACAGTGAGTACTGGACCATATACAGTTACTGTTGGTGCTGGTGGTAATGGTAATATTAACGGTGAAAGAGGTTCAAATTCAGTTTTTAGTACAATTACGTCTACCGGTGGTGGGGGTGGTGTTCATAATTCAACTACCGCAGCACCAGGAGGTTCTGGTGGTGGTGCTTCAGCGGTTAGTGGTGGTGCTAGTAATTTTGGAGCAGGTAATACACCACCCGTAAGTCCACCACAAGGTAATCCTGGTGGAACAGGTGGTAATGGTGCTTCTGGTTTTTGGGCTGCAGGTGGTGGTGGTGGTGCTGGTGCTGCTGGAACAGATGCGGTTGATGGTCAATCCGGACCAGGAGGTGCAGGTCAGGCAAATTCAATTACGGGTTCAAGTGTAACTTACGCAGGTGGTGGCGGTGGTGGTTCAGGTCATCCTGCTGGTGCTCAAGCGGCAGGTGCAGGAGGTTCTGGCGGTGGTGGTGCGGGTGGTACTCCTCCGGGTGCTGCTGCTATAGGTACAGCGGGATCATTTGGAACAGGCGGTGGAGGCGGTGGTGGTAGTGGACCAGCGACTTCTATTGGAGCACAAGGTGGTTCAGGAATTGTAGTAGTAAAATATCAAATTACATCAAGCCAAGTAGGAAACGCAAAAGCAACTGGTGGTACTATCACTTATTTTGGTGGAAAGACTATTCATATATTTAAATCTACTGCTGATTTTACCAATATTTCTGGATCTCCATTAACAGTGGATCATATAGTGATTGCCGGAGGTGGTGGCGGTGGTTCAGGTGGTGGATCTGCTGCTGGTGGTGGTGGCGCAGGCGGAGTAAGAACAAGTATTCCTGGATTGATGCCAGCCACTGATTCACAAGTTACTGTTGCTCCTGGATCAGGAAATAAAGTAGTTGCTACTGTTGGCGGTGGTGGAGCAGGATCACCTAGTTATAGTGTAGCATCTACTCAAGGTGTAAGTTCATCCTTTGGATCACCATTACCAGCAACTGGCGGTGGTCGTGGTGGATATTATCCTCCTAATGCTGCGGGTGGTGCTGGCGGATCAGGTGGTGGTGCTGCTGGATATGGCAGTGGTCCAATTGCAGGCGGACCTGCTGTTTCAGGTCAAGGAAATGCTGGTGGTACTGCTCCTGGTGGTGCTAATTATAGTGCTGGTGGCGGTGGTGGTGCTGGCGGAGCTGGTGGCAATGCAAGCAATCCATCTGATTCTGGTGATGGCGGAATAGGAGTCAGATTGTCACCAGCGTTCAGAATACCTGGTAGCAGTATAGGAATGCCAGGTCCTGGATCAACAGATTTCTGGATTGCTGGTGGAGGAGGAGGTGCTGGTGGCGAATCTACACCAAACTTTGGTGTTGGTGGAGGATCTGGTGGTCCATATGCTGGTGGTGGAAATGGAGCAACTAGGGATAGTGGAGATACATTCCCAGGATCTGTCAATACAGGTGGCGGTGGTGGAGGTTCAAACAACAGCGTAGGGGGAGATGGTGGTTCTGGTATCATAATTATTGCATATCCAACCTAAACATAAATAACTAAAAAGTATATAAAGATGGGCATTCGTTCTCAAAATAATCCAATAGCAGCATACCTGGATGTATTTTCTAATACTGGAACGGAGGAGTCTACTAGTGCGAATAGTCCACCTCCACCACCAGGCATAGACGCATCTGGTGGTATGATTAGTGATTATACTGATCCTGGTGGTAGTGGTATTGTTTATAGATCACATACCTTTACAGCATCTGGTGCTTTTACAGTAAATGTACTTTCCCAAAATCCAAATCTACCCGACAATGTTGATGTTCTCTCCGTAGGAGGAGGCGGTTCTGGTGGATATACTGGACCTAACTATGGTGGTGGTGGAGGTGGAGCAGGTGGTCTTCACTATAGAACTGGACTGTCTCTCCCTGGTGGAGCAAGTTCTTATCCAGTTACTATTGGAGCAGGTGGAGGTGGACCTGCTGGTGGAGATACTCCACATACAGGTGGAGAAACCTCATCACCATTAGTTGATTTCACTGCTGCTGGTGGTGGAAATGGTGGCGGTGGTGCTGCTGGATCTGGTGGTGCCGGTGCTTCTGGTGGTGCTGGTAACTATAATGGTGGTACTGCTGGACCAGCAAGTGGTGCGACTGGCCATCCTGGTGGAATTGATATAGTATCTCCAACACCAAACATAAATGGTTGGGGTAACGCTGGAAACACCCCACCAGCTGGTGCTGGTAATAATGGTGATGGATCAGGTGGTGGTGGTGCTGGTGGTGCTGGTAATTATCAAACTGCTCCCAAAAATGCTGGATCTGGTGGAGATGGTGCAAGATATACAATCGTAAATGGAACTGCCACTTATTATGCTGGTGGTGGCGGTGGTGGTGCTCACAATGGTCCAGGTGGAGTTCCTGGTGCTGGTGGTAATGGTGGTGGAGGCGCTGGTGGTGCTAACCCAGGTGATGCTGCCGCCGTTGGTACTATTGGTGAGAATGGTACTGCTGGAACTGGCGGTGGAGGCGGTGGCGCTGGAAACAAACTAACGGTAAATAATGCAACCAGAGGTGGTAGTGGATTATTTGTAGTTAGATACCAAATAGCATCAGTACCAACACAAAAAGCAACTGGTGGTTTTATCAGTCACTTTGGTAACAAGACTATTCATACTTTCACCAGCACTGGTGACTTTAATAATACATCAGGAGAAACCTTAACCGGATGTGAAGTCGTCATTCTTGGTGGTGGTGGCGGCGGTGGATGTTGGCAAGGTGGTGGCGGCGGTGCCGGTAGATTCTATAGGAATGATGATATAAACATAGGACCAGGACCTCAAACAGTTACTATCGGTGCTGGTGGACAAGGTTCGTTTAGGCCGGAAGCAGGATATCCTGAAATTAATCCAGGAGAGAGTGGATCTGAGTCAGTTTTCAATAGTACACCAATGGCCGGTGGTGGAGGCGGTGGAGAGTATGGTGGTAACGCACTTGGTGGAGGTTCTGGTGGTGGTGGAGCAGGTCATGACACAACTTATGCTCCTGGTGGTGCTGCGACTGGAGGAAATTTTGTAGCAGTAACAAATACAGATACCCCATCAGCTGGTGCTGGTAACGCAGGTGGTACTGGAGATGCCGATGGTGGTCACTCTGCTGCTGGTGGAGGTGGTGCCGGTGGTGTTGGTAGTATTGGTCCTGCTGCTAATAGTAATGGTGGTCCAGGTGGATTGGGTATTCGGTTACCATCAACATTTAGAAATCCTGATGCAACAATAGGATATCCTTCAGATGGTGTTCAACACTTTGTCGGCGGTGGTGGTGGTGGAGGCGCAGGTCCTCCAAACTCTAACTCATCAGGTGGTGGTGGTGGAGCAGCACTAACTCCTAATGCAAAATCAGGTCCAGCTATGTCGTCATCTGACGTAAACACATATGAGTGGTCTGGTGCAGGATCAGGAAATGGTGATTCATCTGCAAAGAGAGCACGTTCTGCTCAAGTAAACTCTGGTTCAGGTGGTGGTGGTAATGGTTATGGAGCTGGAGCTGCTGGTATTTGGGGAGGAAATGGTGGTTCCGGTCTCGTCCTCATTGCATATCCCTCCTAAATATATAAAACAATTAATTACATAAAAGATGGCTCATTTTGCACAACTAGATGATAACAATGTTGTCACCCAAGTCATTGTTGTGAGCAACGATGACACATCCGATTCAAACGGTGTAGAAACAGAAAGTATTGGTGTTGCTTTCTGTCAAAAACTTCTTGGTGCTTCTACTAACTGGAAGCAAACTTCTTATAATGGTAATATGAGAGGTAATTATGCAGGTATTGGTTATGTGTATTCGACTGGAGTAGCAACTCTTGGAGTTGGTTCTACTGATGTCTTTATGGCACCACAACCTTATGCATCGTGGGG
>Ga0208793_1002099_pt1 | contig 10686 bp, 13 predicted proteins | sample 17_taG_FD_184092 | JGI IMG/M metagenome (GOLD analysis project Ga0208793, IMG submission 184092) | Marine viral communities from the Subarctic Pacific Ocean - 17_ETSP_OMZ_AT15314 metaG (SPAdes) (version 2) | ecosystem: Environmental > Aquatic > Marine > Oceanic | place: Pacific Ocean | collected...
GATGCAACACCGATAAAAGGTATGGACAACGCTACTGATGAAGAAGTAGGTGCATTTCTAAGAACTAAGAAAATGTTTGATGAAGCAGAGATTGCTAAAGATACAGGCATCTCAGATAGCATTATGAGGTTTTTTAGGTTTGACCGTTTTGCTGTAATGAACTCATCAAAAAGTCCGTTGATGCGTCAGTTAGGTAAAGTGTTGACTGAAGACCCTAACGCTACAGGTGGTACGGTTAGAGAAACTACAGCAACAGCTATTAAACATATTGAGTCTGGTAAATTTAGAACGCAATATTATCGTACATATATTCCATCATTTAAAGAATTTCTAAAAGAGCGTCAGCTAAACACAAAGCATTTGTATTCTCAAGCAACAAGAGAAGAGTTTAATGAGTTGATTGCTAAGTCTATTCGTAATGGTGGACAAGGCGTATCGCCCGCAGCAAACAAGGTAGCTAAAGTACAAGCACAAGTATACGAAGATGTACTAACACTGGCACAAAAAGTAGGTGTCAAAGGTGCAGAGGATATTAAGGCAAATAAAAATTATATAACTCGTACTTGGTCTAAGAAAAAAGTACACAGATTAATAGAAAAGTTTGACCGTAAATATCCTGGAAAAGGCAGAAAGAAGTTAGAAGAATTTATTGCACGGTCTATGAAACAAACTAAGGGTAGTGAAGAAGCAGCCGAAGCATTTGCTCAACGTACTAAATATTTATCTAAAATGTTACTACGCCATGTGATGGATAGTGAAGGTTCATTTGGTGTTAATCTTGACAGGATTCTAAAGTCAAAAGGTGAAGACCTTGCGTCATACCTAAGAACAAATACCGATATGTCGAATGATGACATTGGTATGTTGCTGTCATCTGTATTTAAAACAGACAGAGACAAAGCAGGACGTATTACACAGTTTAAAAGACGTATTGATTTAGATGAGACATATGCTGATGCAGAACTAAGAATTGATGACTTTCTAGAAAATGATTCAGAGTTGTTGTTTTTAAGTTATATCAACTCGCTAACTGGTCAGATTGCTTTGGCAAACAAAGGTTTTAAATCTAGAGCGGATTTTGATTCCGTTGTGAATCAGCTAAAACAAGAAACAGAAGCTGATATGTTAAAAGGAAATATGTCTCGTAAAGATAAACTTTTTAGAGACAGCGAAATGCGAGCATTACAAAGTGTTTATGACCATCTAACAGGCAAGCCACTAGAAGATAATGTTGGTGGTGCTTGGTCTACGTTTGGTCGTGTAGCTAGGAAATACAACTTTGCTAGGGTTATGAACCAAGTTGGTTTTGCTCAGTTAGCGGAGATTGGAAACTTAACATCTGCTATTGGTCTTAAACAAACTATCCGACATCTACCAGAACTTAGAAAAATGCTGAAGCGTCACAAAAACGGTGAAGTTGACGATGCGTTGGTCAATGAGTTTGAAGTGTTCTTTGGTGGTTTTGGTAACGAAAGAATGCTGAACCAAATCACAAATACAATGGATGACTTTGGCTCACGGGCAGGAACTGGTGTAGATAGTATGAGCCAGTTTGAACGTGGACTTGACCATCTTGGAAGATTCACTGCCGATATATCTGGTATGAATGGTGTTAACATGATTATGAAACGTCTGGCTATGAAAGGTATGTTGCAAAAATTTGCTGACGAAGCTTTTGATGGCAAGAGTGCATTAGGCAGCCGTAAAGTATTTAGTAAAGACATTGGTAAAATGTCAGAACAGAGATATGCTGACTTAGGTATATCTAATGATATGCGTGATAAAATTATGGAAAGCATACGCCAGTTCTCCGATACAACAAAAGGTTCTAGAGGCGGTAAGCTTACAAAACTAAACATTGAAAAATGGGATGATGATGTACGAGATGCTTTCTCTTTAGCTATGTCACGATGGGGCAGACGTACAATCCAAGAAAATGATATTGGTGAGACTATCTTTGCAGGTGGTTTTGCTGACACAACGACAGGTAAGATTGTGTTGCAGTTCAGAGGCTTTATGACAACGGCCTATGGTAAGCACCTCTTACACGGTCTAAGGTCAAATGACTTGCAAGCATACTCACAGTTTATGACATCGTCATTTATGGCAGGTATGGCTTGGTACGGACAGACGTATGTACAAAGTGTTGGAATGTCTAAAAAAGAACGTCAAAAATTCTTTGATAAAAAGTTTGGTAAGACGGATGAAGAGTTCTACCAGAACTGGGGTAAAGCTGCATTCCAAAGGTCTGCATGGGCTTCTGTCCTTCCTGCTACAATCGATACAGGTGCAGATTTCTTTATGGATGAACCAATCTTTAGTTATCGTTCAACAGGACTATCAAGTAACTTGTTAACTGGTAACCCAACAGCCCAATTATTGATGAACGCATATGAGGCCAGTAGAGGCACAGTGCAAGCAATGATATATGACGATGAGGATTACTCACAGAAAACTTACAACAAAACATTACAGCTTTTTGTACTTCAGAATATGCTTGGAATACAAAATGCGACTAAAGCTTTAGGGCAAGAATTTCTTCCCGAAAAGCCCTAATCACTTCCCTTATTAGAAAGAACTGGAGAATACTAAATGGCAAACAGCTTTGTACGATTTACGCAAACGGGCAGTACGACTACTTACCCGTTAGGGTTTGAATACCGTAGTCAAGCCGATATTTCAGTTACACTAAACGGAATCGCTACAACTGCTTTTACATACAATGCAGCAGGTACAGAAATTATATTTAACACTGCTCCTGCCGTTGGTACAGCCATTCAGATTACCCGTGCTACTAGCCAAACACAAAAGCTAGTTGACTATGCGGAAGGTTCAGTTCTTACCGAAGGTGATTTGGATACAGATTCACAACAAGCTTTCTTTATGTCTCAAGAGTCTATTGACAAAGCTAATGACGTTATTGGTGTTGATGCCAGTAACTTCCAATGGACTGCGGGCAACCTAAGAATTACAAACGTAGCTGACCCTGTTAATGCACAAGACGTTGCCACAAAGAATTACCTAGAAACAGTATGGTTATCACCATCTAATAAAGCAGATTTAATTACAGTCGCAGGTATAAATACAGAAATATCTAACGTATCTGGCAAGACTACAGAAATTACAACAGTATCAACTGACATTGCAAATGTTAATACTGTAGCTACAAACATTAATAACGTAAACACAGTAGCAACAGATATTGCTAAAGTTATTAAAGTAGCTGATGATTTAAACGAAGCTATTTCTGAAGTTGAGACAGTAGCTAATGACCTTAATGAAGCTACATCTGAAATTGACACAGTTGCTAACAGTATTGCTAATGTTGACCTTGTTGGTCAGAACGATGCTAACGTAACTAAAGTAGCCAACATTGATGCTAATGTAACTAAGGTTGCAAACATTGACGGTAACGTAACTAAGGTTGCAAACATTGATACAAATGTAACTAAGGTTGCTAACATTGATACTAACGTATCTTTAGTGGCAGCCATCGATAGTGATGTATCTACCGTAGCGGGTATTGATGGAAATGTAACTGCGGTTGCAAACAACCAAACTAATATCAATGCTGTAAACACCAACAGTACAAACATTAATGCAGTAGCAGGAAACGAAACAAACATTAATGCAGTAAATACTAATTCAACAAATATCAATACAGTCGCAGGTCTTAATACAGAAATTACTAATGTAGCTGCGAAGACTACCGAAATAACTAACGTATCAAACGATATTACCAATCTTAATACCGTAGCAACTAACTTAACTAATGTTAATTCATTCAGTCAAACGTACCTAGGTGCTTTTAGTTCTGCTCCTTCAGCAACAGGAACAGGTGCAGCTTTAGCAAATGGTATGCTATATTTTGATACGACAAGTGACATACTAAAAGTTTATGCTACAGCCTCTGGATGGCAAGCTGCGGGTAGTTCTGTAAACGGAACAAGTGATAGATTTCAATTTAATGTGACAAGTGTAGTAAACACATTGTCTGGCAATGATGCTAACGGAAGCAGTCTGACATATGATGCTAACTTTGTTGACGTATTTTTAAATGGTATTAAACAACGAAATGGCACAGACGTAACAGTCACTTCTGGAAACAGCTTAGTATTTGCAAGTAACTTAGCAATCGGAGATATTGTTGATGTCATTGCATACGGCACGTTCCAACTTGCTAACGTATCTATCAATGATTTAGTTGATACTCCTGCATCTGTAGGAACAGCGGGGCAAGCCCTTGTTGTTAACGGGGCAGGTAATGCATTGACTTATGCTAACGCAAGTTCTGCGGAAGTATACGGATTTAATTTAAGTGATACTAACAGTGACGGTATCTTGGATTCAATAATAGTCACTACAACTAATGGCGGAGTAGATAACATCAATTCTGCAACATATAGTGCTTTCGATGATGTGCTATATGCGGCCACTGGCTTCACATGGTCTTTAGATGCCAATGGTCACTTAATAGCAACAGTCTAACAAGGAGAAAATAATGGCTACAATCGATTTGGGCAAAATTGCCCTAGTATGGAAGGGAACGTATGCAGCGGGAACTACCTACGAAAGCAAAGATGTTGTCCAATATACCGATAGTGGCGAAGTAAGTTCTTATATTTATGTCAACGCAAGCGGTGCATCTGGGCAAACACCATCAACAGGTGGAACAGTAAACACTACTTACTGGAATAAAATGGCAGGTGGAGCTGCGGGCATTTGGGCTTCTGGCCTTGCCCTAGGTTCAGCGGGTCAAGTTGTTAAAGTTAACTCTGGTGCAACCGCATTGGAATTTGCTAGTGACTCTGGTGGCCTTAAATCACAGCAAGTATTTACAGCGTCTGGCACATGGACAAAACCATCAGGCATTAACTTAGTTAAAGTTTATGTAACTGGTGCAGGTGGCGGTGGCGGCGGTACTGATAATGATGATATGGCTAATGGTGGTGGTGCAGGAGGTACTGCAATTAAAATTATTGATGTTACTTCAGTATCTAGTGTAGCTGTCACTGTAGGCTCTGGTAGTGCAGGGTCGGGCAATGGTAGTTCTAATAGTAGTTCAAGAGGTGGTACATCATCATTTGGTTCTTATTGTTCTTCCACTGGTGGAGACCGGGCAGGTGGCAACTGGGCGTTGGGTGGCGATGGTGGAACAGCAACTGGCGGTGATATAAATCTTAGTGGAAGTGATGGACATGGTGGCATGATTGACAACACAGGTAATAACCAAGCGGCAGGTACTGGCGGTGCTTCCTATTGGGGGCAAGGTGGTAAAGGTGCAACTAGGAATTCAGACACAGCCATGGCTCCGGGTCAAGCGTATGGCTCTGGAGGAGGCGGTGGGGCTAATACCCAAACATCTGCAAGTGGTGCGGGTGGCATTGTTGTTGTAGAGGAGTATGCATAATGAAAGCACTTATATTAAATAATAAAGTTGTAGATGTTGTAGAAACAGAATTTGAAGTACACGAATCTATGACATGGGTTGATTGTGATGACACAGTTAAAGTTGGATTTAGTTACGATGGAAGTACATTTACATCTAATGAACCAACTGCTGAAGAAATTGCTGAAGTAGAAACAAAAAAACAAGCTTTAGCAACTGACCAAGCTAATGGAAATCAAAAGCTACTAGACTTAGGTCTGACACAAGCTGAAGCAACTGCCTTAACTGGCTACAAACCTACGGAGTAACGTATGACAAAAGCTAGAGACATTGCAAATCTTGTCGATAGTAACGGTGATGTTGTAACGGGAGCATTAGATAATGTTCCTGCATCAGACAATGCCTCTGCTTTGACTACGGGAACACTTCCAGATGGACGTTTTCCTGCAACTCTTCCCGCTATAAGTGGTGCAAATCTAACAGGTGTTGCTCCAACTAAAGCAACTGTTGAAGCTTTAAATATTGATTTGCCCGCAGCTAACCTTACAGGCACAGTTGCAACGGCAAGGCTTGGTACGGGTTCGGCTAGTAATGGAAACTTTTTAAGAGGTGATGGCTCGTGGCAAGTTGCGGGTTCAACAAATGCTAGTGATTTAACTTCGGGAACTTTAAACTCAGCAAGATTACCTTCGGGTAGTGTATTGCAAATTGTTTCTACGCAAAACAACAGCTTAAATAGTACAACTAATGGGAATGTTGATGGATATGCAGATATAGGATTAAATGTAAACATAACACCAAAATCATCTAACAGTAAATTTTTAGTAACTGTGACAGTTGGACTTGGAACTGTTACAGGTGGAAATAGTTGGGGGTTAACACTGTTTAGAGATAGTTCTAAGAGTTCTCTTAATGGTTGGAATGACGGTTCTAGAAAAGGAACATTTCTAAGAGGCGTTGACCACGCAGGTAGCACTGGTAATGATTCTAATCATGGTATTGGAGCAATGAATCACGGAGTAGATAATACTTCTGGAACTGCGGGAACACAAATCACTTTTAAAGCAGGTGGTGTAGCTGAAGGCGGAACAATGTATATAAATAGAAATGAAAGTAATGCTAACAACTCTAATATCTATACTGCTAGAGGTTCTTCAACAATATCAGTTATGGAGATAGAAAAATAATGTTTAAACACGAAGCTATATATAACACACACCCAACAGTTATAAGTATTGTTGATGACATACCTAAAGATATTGATGGTAATGTTGTAACTTTAAACCAATCTTTAGTAGACGCAGAAGAAGCTTCATTACAAGCAAAACATGACGCTCAAGACTACGCAAGAAAACGTAAAGTTAAATATAATGAGTTAAATCAATTTGAAATGCAATACGATGACCAAATAAACGGTACAACTACTTGGAAAGACGCTATTGCTAAAATTAAAACCGACATACCAAAGTCGGGCGAATAGTTGAATGAAGATGGCACAAACAATGAATCCCGAATTACAAGTTCAGATGGAGTTAGATGCCCATGAAAAGGAGTGTGCAGTGAGGTATCAAATGGTGAACGATAAATTAGAAGCGTTAGATAAAAGATTATGGAGACTAGAAGCTATGATTATGTTGTCTACAGTTTCGTTTATTGGTTTAGCAATAGTATTAATAACAAAGATTACATGACATACCCTTTAGTAAAAGTTGTTTGGATAGATACTGTCGAAACATCTGATTGTTCATGGCAATCAAAAGAAGAACTATTAGAAGAAACACCTGCTTCTATAGACTCAGTAGGATATTTAATTAAACAAAATGATGACTACATCGTTCTTGCTGCGGATAAAGCCACAGAAGATGATGATGATTTGTATGGCAGATGCCAAGTCATACCTAAAGGTGTTGTAAAGAGAATGGAAAACATATCGACATAATCAAAGAAAGGTAGGGTGAAACTCTATGATAGACCCTATTTCAGCATTTGCCGCATTATCTGCGGGGCATTCTGCGATTATGAAAGGCATCCAAATGGGGAAAGATTTATCTTCATTATCGGGTGCTGTATCACGCTATGCCAAGGGAGAAGCAGAACTACAATGGGGCGAAGCCCGTAAGAAAAAGGCAAAGTTCTCACTAGCCGAAGACTCAGCTATCGAAAAGCACTTTCAAAAAGAAAAGCTAGAAGATATGCGGGCAGAACTGCGTAAAGCATTTCAGTATTTTGGAAAACCCGGACAATGGGAAAGACTACAAGCAGAGATTGCCAATGAACGTGTACTAATAAAGAAAGCACTACAAGAAGAAGCTGACCGCAAAGAACGTATAGTTATGATTGTCGGTTCTATAACCACTACAGTAATTGCAGGTGTGGTTTTATATTATTGGGTAATGTTTTTGAAAGGTACATTGTAATGCGAACTTTACTAAAAGAAGTTGAAGAAAAGATTTATGAAGAAATAGACCCAGACGGTGGGCGTAGGATACGCAAAGAAACTACAACTAAGACGTATTTTTCTAACGTAGACACCCGTCATAACCCCTCAATATCAACAATAGTAGAATACATATAGGAGTAACTATGCTGAACGTATTGCTACAAGGCGTACTAGGAGTCGCTAGTAGTGCGGTTACTGGCTACATAGACACTAAAAAAGCCAAAGCAAAACAGAAGCTAGTTAAGATTGAAGCTGAAACATCATTGATGGAAAAGCAAATCACTGGTGAAATCGCATGGGATGTCGAGGCTATCAAAGGTTCTAAAGAATCCTGGAAAGACGAATATTTAACAATTTTATTTTCAATTCCACTGCTACTTTGTTTCTTGCCGTGGACAGTAGAATACGTTGAGCGAGGGTTTCAAGCGTTATCTATGACACCAGATTGGTACAAATATACGCTAGGCGTTATCGTATCAGCGAGTTTTGGTATCAAGGGTGCAAGCAAGATGTTTGGTAAGAAGTGATGGCTGCAAAGTTAAACGAAGGCAGCGAGTTTACGATACCTCTTAAAAACCTTATCGCATTGATTGCGTTTACAGGCGTATCAGTCTGGGGGTATTTTGGAATCACCGAAAGATTAGCTTTCTTAGAGCATGAACAGAAAATGCATTGGGAAGAGATTATTGAAAACGACACATGGATAGATGAGTTTGAGCCACCTAAGTCTGTACAGGAAACTGTTGTAGACGTAGCAGAACTTAAAACACAAATAAGACTGTTAAAATACCGTGTTGAACAATTAGAAAAGGAATGAGCATGACTAACATTGATTGGCCTTCAGACCCTAAAGTTGTAGAACTTAAAGGTAAGAAAATATGTACTTGTGGTGCTAACTCTTTTGAAGCCCAACAGGATGCGTTGCCTCAGATGATGGTAAACAAAGCATACCAGTTACTAAAGTCGGGTGATGAGTTGACTGCAAGTGAATTAAAAGTTTGTCTAGATATTACTAGAGCCTATGGCGTAGAAATAAAAGATGAACCTAAGAACGTATTAACAGAGAGTCTACCATTCGATGAAGAGTGAACCTCAAGTTGCTCAAGTAAAAAACTTTAAAAATTTTCTATATCTTGCTTGGCAACACCTAACACTTCCCCCACCAACTCCGATACAGTACGATATCGCAGATTTTCTACAGGGTAATGACAAGCGTATACTTATCGAAGCCTTTCGTGGCGTAGGTAAATCCTGGATTACTTCAGCTTTTGTTTGTCATCAACTATTGTTGAACCCTCAACGAAACATATTGGTCGTATCGGCCTCTAAATCTCGTAGTGATGACTTCAGTACCTTTACCCAAAGATTAATCGCAGAGATGCCCATACTGGAGCATCTAAAGGCTACACCAGACCAAAGGCACTCTAAGGTATCTTTTGACGTAGCCCCTGCCAGAGCGTCACACGCTCCGTCTGTTAAGTCGTTAGGTATCACCTCGCAGCTAACAGGTAGCCGTGCAGACCTTATCATTGCAGATGACGTTGAGTCAGCCAATAACTCCCAAACGCAACTAATGCGTGACAGGTTAAGTGAGACTGTAAAAGAATTTGACGCTATCATTAAGCCAGAAGTAGGGCGTATTGTATTCCTAGGAACACCACAATCAGAGATGTCACTTTATAATGACCTTGAGGAACGTGGGTTCAAAACTAGAATCTGGACAGCTAGGTATCCACAAGAAATCCAACGCATCAGCTACGGACACAAGTTCGCACCAGTTCTTGGTGAGGCGTTAAAGAAAGACATAACATTAGAAGGTAAGCCAACAGACCCACAAAGGTTTGATGATATCGATTTATTAGAAAGGGAAGCAAGTTATGGCAGAACAGGATTTAATCTTCAGTTTATGCTTGATACTTCTCTTTCTGACCTCAACCGCTATCCATTAAAACTTAATGACCTTATTGTTGTGTCGGGCAGCTCAACATGGAATGAAGCACCAACAAAGATACAATGGGCTTCTGGGGCTGACCAGATAAAAGAAATAGATTCAGAGATACCTAATGTAGGTCTGAAGGGTGACTACTGGGTTGCTCCATTATATATGGCAGAGCAATTTGAGGAGTTTGAAGGTTCAGTAATGTCAATTGACCCCGCAGGTAGGGGTGAAGACAAGACAGCATATGCAGTCGTTAAGATGCTGAACGGTATATTATATGTAACAAGTGTAGGAGCATTAGATGGTGGATACAGTGAAGCAACGCTTACAAAGCTTGCTAACGTGGCTAAAGAACAAGATGTTAATTATGTGGTCATTGAGTCAAACTTTGGTGATGGTATGGCTACCCAATTGCTTAAACCAATTATGGCAAAGATACATCCGTGCAGTATTGAGGAAGTTAGGCATAATAAGCAGAAAGAACTAAGGATAATAGATACCTTAGAACCCGTAATGAATCAGCATAAGTTGGTTGTGAACTTAGAAATGATTCATCAAGACTTTAAGTTAGACCCAGACCACCAGTTATTTAGACAGATGACCCGTCTTACAAAAGACAGAGGCTCACTGCGTCACGATGACTTATTGGATGCCTTGGCTATAGCAGTAAACTATTGGGTTGAAAGAATGGACAGGGATATGGTACTGTCAGCTTTAGAAAGTCAGAATGCAGCTCTAGACCAAGAACTAGAGTCATTTATGGAGAATACAGTGGGCAGAAAGCCACAGAACAATTCTTGGATATGAAAGGCACACAACAATGAGTAAAGTAATATTTCTAATATTCGTAATGCTACCCAATGGACAACTGGATACTAAGACCGAAGTCTTGGCTACTTGTCCTAACCCTGCGATGAT
>Ga0208793_1002102_pt1 | contig 10682 bp, 18 predicted proteins | sample 17_taG_FD_184092 | JGI IMG/M metagenome (GOLD analysis project Ga0208793, IMG submission 184092) | Marine viral communities from the Subarctic Pacific Ocean - 17_ETSP_OMZ_AT15314 metaG (SPAdes) (version 2) | ecosystem: Environmental > Aquatic > Marine > Oceanic | place: Pacific Ocean | collected...
CCTGGTGATGGTAAGTTGGCAACAATTTGATCCGGTATATTTAAATTTTCAAATACAGGAAGACATTCTTTTCCTACTGTCTCATACCTGACTATCTTTTTATTATTTTCTAATACTTTTCCAACAGGATTCTTTAACTGTTGCTCTCTTGTAGGGCACTCTGCTAATGCAGCATCAGTTCTAGGAGGTGCTGGTGCCTTAGGAGTCGGCGGTGGTTTTGCTTCTGGTGCTTTATATGGTGGGGGTGGTGGAGATGTTGTTGTTATTTCTAACTTACGTGGATCATAATCTATTGGGTTATAACTAGGTGTTCCTGCATCACAGAATATTTGAACACCATCACTATCTTCATCTTTGAGTGTTTGGTTCTCACTACTATCTCTATGTGATTCAACACATCCTGGTATATTAACAATAGGAACACCCACCTGTGTAGTCACGGGTGGGTATATTGGCACTGCTGTAGGTGGAGTTTTTAACCAGTCAGGTGTATCGTTAATAATCAAATTACTAACTTGATTAATTCCAATATCAATATTACCTAACTGGATTTCTGGAATCATTATAAGTTCTTAATTATTATAAAAATTATAATCTTGTAGCATTGCAAAAAATCTCATTTTCATTATCATAAGCAGTTCTTGTTCGTGTGAGGGTCTTCTAGGAGACCCTGGCCAAGTTTCTAAAGCAAAAGAAAAATGTTCATATAATACACGAACTTCATCTATGCCAAGTGTCATTTCTGTGTACCATTCATCATCTCCAAAGGAATAATCATCTAGGTCAGATGTGTCCACTAGTTAATCTTCCAAGTACTTTTTAATAACTTCCAGACGTTCTTCTTCTTTTGCAATCGCATCAATTTGATCCTGGATCGCACCAAGCACATCTGGGTGCTCACCAATGCCAACTGGGTTGACAAGATAAATTTCAATATTCATCTTTGCTTTTTTAATGTTCCCAATAGCAAGTGCCTTGAGAGCATCTAACATTTCTCTTCTCATAATAGAATTGCTCCAATAATAAATCCTTTTCCAAATGCAAGACAAAGCATCTGATAATCAGTCAAGTTAAACTTGTCCTGAATTTTATTTGCCATTGCCTTATCCCAATCTTTAATTTTAGTCAACAAGCGTACCATGTGCCCTCCTAATTTCTCTAAGTGCTTCTAAGTTCATGTCCTTTGTTCCGCCATCATATGGATGAGCATATCCTTCTTCAATCATTTGCTCGTTAAGGGACACACTGTCGTCCCCAATGTAAAGCCAACCCAGAAGACGCCCGTATTTGCCAGTGCCACCAACAAGTTCAGTCCTAACAGACAACTCATCATCACCAGCCAACGTGCCTTCGAGTTTTGCTTTGAGCCATTCGGTTGCGTCGATTCCAAGTGCCTTCTCCTCTAAGTTCTTCGTCCTTTTCTCTGGCGTATCAACTCCTGCAACTCTAACTCTTTCTTTCTTGTATAGATCGAACCCCAGATCAATAGTGACATCAATAGTATCACCGTCAAGGACACGATTAATCTCCGTCACTCGGAAGTTGTAACAGGACTTCCTGCTTGGCGGTGTCATTGCTCCCATCTTTTAACTCCGTATATGATATCTTTAATATGTATATAACATAACCGAGTGTCAATCCGACAGCAATGATTACACATAGAATCACCGACCACACAGGATCATTTGGGTTGGCATGAGGACTTAGTAGTAAATTCATTTTTTAAATCCACATTATTATTCTTTATACTTTTGAGGATTCTTGAGAGAATCATTACAGTAATATGCTATGGGAGCAAGCATTAACACGCTCCCACACTCAATTATCAAAGGGTTTTGTCCGATCCAATGTGCAAATTGAGGGATCATTTTATATACTTCGTAGTATATCTTATCTATTCAATTAGCGTCTATTTTTCTCCCCTTTTGTTAGGGTTTCAAATTAGTCATTTTCCTCACAATCTTTCATTATTGTTGCAAGTTCTCCACCAATCTCTGCACCTTTATCTTGCCCAAACATTGCTACCCATCCTGCAGCAACCCATCCGACATATGGAATACTAGTGAACCATGGTGCTGCTGCGGCACCAACACTAGCACCCACTATCCTTCCTGTCGATTCTCCACCACCTTCCGCCTTTATACACTCTAACTTTTTCGCAGTCAACTTTCCCTCAGCACCTCCACCCATATGGCGGGCACCATCCATTGTATACTCTTCGTCATATTCTATATTTGATTTCCCACCAATACCAAAGAAACCATTAGTCTTATCGACTCTTCTTCTTACACCCATAACTTTAGGATCATTTGATGAATAATCAATCCTATATCCTTTCTCCCCTGCCTCTACTGTATACGAAGTATAGTCTCCAACAGGAAGATTGATTATAGGCAAGTTATTTTTGTTTATGAGGTGTCCCAAGACACCAATATGAGCAATCCCAAACAGTGTCCCCACTGTCAGAACTACCCACTTAAATGGCGATTTTTGATTAGCCATAATTACATCTTGTAAGATTCATCGGACTTTGGAGGTGCCTGTGTTATTTGTACAGGTGCCTGCTCAATACGAATAGTTTGTGCAGGTGCAGTTTGTGCTGCTTTCTCAATCAATCTTTCCATCTGTTCTTTGGTGATGCCACCACCACCATTACCACCACCTTCTCCTGCTTTCTTTGCTGCCTGAACACCAAAAGTAGCTAAAACCCCAGTAAAGACACTGGCGATAAAAGTTGGATCTAGTTTCTGCTCTGGTATACCGAGTGCTGGTGGAAGTTTGATGTATGCCAACGTGAGTATTCCCCCAGACCAGACAAGAATGCCAAGGCGAACAAAAGTAGACAGAATAGCAAGTTGTTCTTCCTTGTCATCTGCTGCATCCTTTAGTTTTCCTAAAATACCTTTTTTATCAGGTTTCTTTTCATTCTTAACATCCTTTACATCGCTGCGAACTTCCGGCATTAGTCATAAGCAAATATAAATTTATTTAGCGATGTAACCATTTTTTTCTAACCATTCACGAGTCATTGGAGTAGGATCATAGTCCGTCCACATACTACCACGAGCACATGATTCCAATGCTGTTTGTGTCATACCTGCAGTTTTACCTGCCCAGGTTGCTTCTTTTTCCCATGGCCATGCTGACTCAGGATAACTCTTCTCTACAATCTCACGCCACAATGGTGGCACTTGATCTTCAGGTTTAATGATGGCAATCATACTATTATTAAGTGTGCCTGCCATACAGTCCTGTGCGGCGTGCCATCCTTCGTGACGCATAACACTCATCAATACACCAGGACGATGCATGTATGCTCGGTTAAGATAGAAGTTGTTACTCACAGTATGATAGACACCACGATGTCCTACTGGAAAATACTTCTCATCAGCAAGATAAACCTGCACATCTACAAGAGTCAGTGCATTCAACATACGATTAAACTCCTCTGCAACTGGATTCCAGTCAGACAGAGGATATTCTTGTGCCAGATAATCAATACCCCAGATAGGTTCTACATCATCAGTGCATTCTCGAAGAAGCATACACCCCATAGAATGATCAGTAAAGTATTCACTATCCTTAAGAGGGTCTGCCATTACAGGGGCAGCAAGACATGCTGCCATCAGAGCCATAATAATTTTTTTCATATCAGAAAGGTACAGCAGGTCCAGTTGTAGAGGGGATAGGAGGAATAGCACCACCAGTGGCACCAGGAAGTTCTGGCATTGCTGCATCCATCATTCCTGGAAGTGCTCCAGCAATTGCTTCTCCTGCAGCAGCAGCAACTTGAGATTTGATGTTCTCAACAATAGAGTCTTTATTGAGATATAGTGCAGTACCGCCGCCGACGATGCCTGCAGTTCCTACAAATGATAGGACTGCTAAAACGTTAATTACTTTTTGCATAATAAGCCTCATAGTATTTTACAATTCCCGAGGTACTTGTATTACCTTGGGACACCCAGTCGTGGGCACACTCGTAGATTGATTGACTGGAATATTTAGGTACATGATCTATCATCACATGACTAAACTTTGACATCAAAACTCGGAGTGCTTGCCCACGAAATTTTAATCTTTGATCATCATAACGCCAATCATTATCCATATAGATCTTCCGGACCTCCTTGAAAATTTTCTGATGCGCCAATAGGATCTAACTGAGTTGTAGTCTTACCAGTTTTGGTTGCCATGTCATACATCACTTCATGAATATTGACAGGTTCAGTTTCAACTTTCCAAGGACCACCAACGTCTCCATCCATATTTACAATAATGTCGTCATCAGATTTTTCCATTAGTTTTTGGTACTCCATTTGAGTTTCTGTTAAAATTGGTTCACTAAACCACTCATCATAAGGCGCAATAACTGATGCTGGATAGGTCATGACTGCCAGTGATGATGGAAGAAGTTACCTTTTGGATCACACATTGGATCTTCTGCTACAACACGATATGGTAGCATCCGCTGTCCTTTGAAACTTGTTCGGTCCCCGATAATACTATATGCTTTGAGAAAGTTTTCTCTTCCCTTGTTAGATTTAAATTCATTCACTAAAGTTGTAGGAGCAGATGGTCTCCAATAACGAAATCCTTCATATTGTCCAGGAGCATAGACTACATCAGCAACATTGTTGGGGAAGTAAGGGGACCTGACACGATTAAGGATAGACACTGCTACACAGTATTCATCCATAGTATTAGGAGTTGCTTCAACCTTAACTGCTCTTGCCAAATGATCGTAGTCAATGGGCGTTAGTGCCAGAAGTGTTTCTAAAATCATACCATTAAAAAAGGAACCTTTTCAGTGCTTTCGTATTATAGGACATCATTCCAAGCTTGTCAAGGCAAGGAGTCATCTCCTATGTATTCAAGAGAAAATACATCGTGATCATTTACATTTGGGTCTAACCATTCAGAGAATTCTCTTTGAATAGCAAGAGCATCATCCAAAGTTGGATCTCGTTCTTTATCAATTTCACAAAGATAATGAATACGATCTATGACCCAATGGTAATTGCGTTCAAGGGTTTGTTCCAAAGTTACCATAATTTTTCTTCATGTACCTTCCTAGAATATTACTATTATAGTAGAGAGGTCCTCCGTCGTCAAGGGCTTCGGTTAGAACATTATTGATAAAAAGTTGTTTGGTCTCTTCATAATTGACCTTTCCCTTGGTCTTATGGAGACTTAAAATTTCTCTTGTAAAAAATTCGTTTCCAATCTCTTTACGGTCTTTGTTAAGTTCATCAGAACTGCCGTAGTATTTTTTCCAGTCGCTTTCAGATTTAACTCTCCTAGATTTACCTCTAGGCTTTCTATTTGACCAGAAGTATTTTCTTCCGATATATTGACGACCGTTTTTGAGATTTGTAATGAGATAGACAAAACCGAAGTTATCGTCAATATTCTCAGATAAAAAATCGGTTCCCTTAAACTTCCAGGGATTTTCATAATCTGTCAAATCATTCCATCATCTGGAATTTATTTATGTTCAGTAAAAGCAGAGTATGCATCATAGTCACCAAACAGAAAGGCATCTGATTTTGCTGCCTCTCTGTATGCCTCTAAAGATTTTTCTTCTTCGGAATCAGAGACTAAATCCTGCGAATGTGTTTTCGGTGACATCTTGTTTGATTCCTCCGACGATGTAAGACTCAACCTCAGTCTCCTGAGGAGCGACCTGAAGACCCTTCGACGAAATCCAATGTTCCGTCCAGGGGAGTGGGTTATTCTTTGCGGGTACGTCATAGATTGGTTTCAGTCCAATTGCTTTCATTCTACGATTGGCAATCCATTCCACATATTGCTGAAGCAATTTATCATTGAGACCAATCATCGAACCATCCTTGAACAGATACTCTGCCCAAAGTTTTTCTTGATTAACACAGTTTTCAAATGCGCCAGTCAACCATTGCTCTTCTTCTTTGAAGATTTTTGCCATATCAGGATCATCACCTTCTCTCCACTTCTTCAGAATATTCTGAGTAATGGCAAGGTGCTGATTCTCATCTCTGGCAATCAGTGAGATGATCTTTGCACTTCCTTCCATAAGTTTGAGTTCGCCAAAAGCAAAACTGCAAGCAAAGGATACGTAAAAGCGAATACCTTCAAGGATATTAACATTCGCAACTGCTCTGAAGAGTTTGCGCTTGAGTTCATATCTAGATTCTAATGCATAAGGAACTTGCTCCAATGCATGTTGCCAATCATTAGAATTGTCATAATGATGTGCTGCATTAATAAACTCATTATATGCCTGAGTAACTGTCATGGCACGTTCAACAATGCGATCATCGTTCAGAATATGATCGAATACATCAGAGGGGTCAGGATAAATGTTCTTGATGATATGAGTATATGAACGACTGTGGATCATCTCCATGAACCCCCAGACCTCCATACATGCCTCCAATTCAGGCAGAGAGCAGTATGGGATAAACGCCATACCAGGACCACGACCCTGAACCGAATCAAGCATGATCTGATACTTCAAGTTAGAAGTAAAGATATGCTTTTGTTCTGGACGTAGTGTCTGATAATCAGCACGATCTTTCTGAAGAGAAACTTCCTCTGGTCTCCAGAAATATCCCAACTGTTGCGTTGTGAGTTTGTCAAAAATTGGATACTTGTAAGAATCGTATCTCTGAATACCCAATGGTTTACCAAAAAACATTGGTTGTTTTTTAGTGTCAACTTCCTCAGAGTTGAAAACAGTCATGGATTCAACCACTGGTTTTTCTTTTTTGTTTATCTTAAATTGTACAAGACTCACAGTCTTCCTCCTCCGCGTTTTCTAATTGAGAAATTAAACTATCAAGAGACTCCGTAGATTCCTCTACTTCATCATTTTTGTTATCGTATGTATTTTGATAATAAGAGGTCTTCCAACCGTACTTATATGTAGTTAAAAGGTCCTGTGCCATTACACTAACAGGAACTTCAGAATTTTCATAATGCTCTGGATTATAGGACCAGTTTCCAGAAATTGCTTGATCGAAGAATTTCTGCATAACTGCAACAATATTAATATACCCAGTATTCCCAGGCATATCCCAAAGCAACGTATAATTATTTTTAAGGGTTCCATATTGTGGAACAATTTGCTTCAAAGGACCTTTCTTCGATTTCTTAACGGACAAGTATCCTCTAGGTGGTTCAATTCCATTTGTTGCGTTTGACACAACGGAACTGCTCTCCGAAGGCATCTGTGCGGACAATGTTGAGTTCCGTACCCCGTATTCCAAAACCTGAGTTCTAAGACTCTCCCAATCGTACTGAAGCTCATTCGGCACAATTTCATCTACATCATGTTTATATGTATCAATCGGAAGAATTCCATTACCGTACTTGGTGCGATGACTATACTCACATGCACCTTTTTCTTTTGCAACATTGACAGTTGCCTGAATTAAATAGTATTGGAATGCCTCAGTTAAATCATGAACAAGTTTCCAAGAATCTGGATTATCATATTTGACTCCATGCTTGGCAAGATAATGTGCCAGACCAATATAACCAATTCCTAACGAACGACGTGCCTTAGTGGCAATCTCTGCTGCTCTGACGGGGTATCCTTGAAAGTCAATGAGTTCATCAAGACTCCTAACAGCAAGATCACAAAGAACATCAAGATCTTCAAGATCCCTAATTTTACCAATGTTAATAGCACTAAGGATGCACAAAGCAATTTCCCCATCTTCATCATCAATATGTTGTAAAGGTTTCGTAGGTAGAGTAATTTCTTGACACAAATTGCTCATCTCAACTTTATCCATAAAGGACGAATGAGAGTTGCAGTGGTCAATGTTCATAATGTAAAGACGACCAGTCTCTGCCCTTTCTTTTAGAAGGTCTAGAAAGAGATCCTGTGCCTTGATAGTCTTTCTTGGAACAGCGTCATTGAGTTCATGCATCCGATATAGAGTGTCAAAGTCATCAGTACCAAAAGCATCATAGAGACCTGGTACGTCATTCGGTGAGAATAAGCTAATCTCTTCATTCTTAATGAAACGTTCGTAGAAAAGTTTTGAAATTTGGATTGAGTAGTCAAGTTTCCTCACTCGGTTGTCTTCTGTACCCTTATTGTTCTTAAGAACTAGGATGTCTTCGATTTCGATGTGCCAGATTGGGAAGTGTACTGTGGCTGAACCTCCACGAATCCCATTTTGAGTGCAACATCGTACAGTTGATTCAAACTTTTTAAGGAACGGGACAACACCTGTGTGTTGTACTTCACCACCTCTGATCTTACTGTTGATGCCACGGATTCGACCTGCGTTGATACCGATTCCCGCCCTTTGTGCAACGTATTTGCCGATAGCCATATCAGAACTAAAGATGCTATCGAGGGTGTCATCAACATCAACAAGAACACAGCTAGCAAATTGTCGAAGTGGAGTTCGCACCCCTGCCATGATAGGTGTGGGAATGTTGATTTTGTGTCTTGAGATTGCATCGTAATATTTTCTAACGTATTCTAATCTTGTTTCCTTTGGATATTTAGAGAATATGGTTGCGGCAATCAGAAGATACATGAACTGTGGAGTCTCGTATACCTTACCATTACTCCTGTCCTGCACAAGATACTTATCACAGACTTGACGCAAACCTGCATAAGTAAATAAGTAGTCCCGATCATGATCAATAAAGGACTGAAGTTTATCAAACTCTTCATCGGAATACAGGTCAAGTATTTCTGCATCGTAAACTTCTTTAGCAACACATTGTTCAACTTGCTCCTTTACTGTCGGAGTTTCGTGCATACGACCATACAGTTGCTTACGAACGGCAAACAAAAGAAGTCGTGCGGCAACAAACTGATAGTTGGGATTATCCAAACTTACCAAGTCTGATGCAGAACGAATTAAAATCTCCTGAATCTCATCTGTTGTAATACCATCATAAAACTGAATACCAGATTGAATCTCAACCTGACTTGCAGACACACCGGCAAGATCTTTACATGCCTCTTCCACCATTACATGCAGTTTATTTAAATCAAGAGGTTCACTTTTTCCATTTCTTTTTGTTACCTTTGTTCCGTTGGTCATATTTTTTTCCAGTTGTTAAATTTAATTTTTGCTTCTAGTCCAGAATAGGTATTCAATTCTACCACAGACATAACATCATGTCCAGAGAGAACCATGTCATTGATATCTTTCTGTATTATATTCGTCGGCCAAATCACTATGGAGTTGCCATTATCGATTGTTCTACCGATTCGATTGACGATTTCTCGATTACGTGGTTCGTTATCATAGATCCAAACAGGATTGCTAATACCCCAGTTACTAATATCAACGTCAGCTCCGCACATAGCAATCGAGTTGCAAATGAATGTTGAGTCAAAAGGACCTTCTGTAATATAAACGGCAATTGTTTTGTCAATTTTTTCGATTCCATAAACCTTCGGTGCTTCCTCATCCAACATCACGGTGATATATTTAGTGAATGATTTTCCCAGTGCTCTACCCTGAAATCCAATGAGATTTTTGCTCTCATCATACATTGGTATTACAATACGACTCTCATCTTTCTTGATAATATCAAAGGTTTGTTTTTGCGTATTTGTCCACTCCATGAACTTGTCAGCATAATAAAACTTATCCGGATCTATCTTGCGATTTACAAGATATTCATTGGCAAAAGAATTTGTTGATGCCTTTGGAAGATTGATTGATTTCTTAAATACTGGTTTTGTAAATTCAAACTTTGGTGCTTGAACAACAAAGTTTCTACCGGTATGACCTTCCTTAAACTTCTCAAGAGTATATTGCTTATGAAGATTTACATCAATCTCCTTTAGCAAGTTATTAAAGGACATACTCGCACCACAGTTATGGCACTTGAAGTTAGTATTATTTTTGACCTGGTAGATATATCCCCGTGTCTTATTTTTATTCTTCTGAGAGTCACCACAAATAGGGCAACGAAAGTTGTATAGGTTATCTTTAACTCTCTTAAACTTCTGAAGACGAGAAGATACCATTCCAATATACTTGGAATCCACCAAATCCATTATGTTTAAAGACTACCTTACTGGTTTTATTATAACCTGTTGTGGGACTGGAGTCAAGAAACTTTGTAGCAGTTTTTGACCTGGCATACTGACCAAAAATGAAATCACGGTCAGAGAACCGGCAATAGTCCACATCTTTTTTTCCATAAGACGAAGACGTTCATCAATCTTTCTTATATCTCTTTCACAACCTTTCTTTATCTCGTCTGCTCTACGATTAACTTCACGATGAACACTATCTACTTTCTCAAAGAGAACTGCATCAATTCTATCTTGTTTTTCCAACTTCTCATTATGAACTGCAAGTAGTTGTCCCATCTTTACAGAGTTATCTTGCAAAGATTCTACTACTCTTTCCAATCTTTCTAAAATTGCAGAGTTAACATTGCCGTTAATATCATCCATTACTCCACCTCTTTCTTGCTCCGGGCATTTTACCTCTAGCTAAAATAGGAGGTCTCTTCTTCTTTTTTAAATTAACAGGAGGTTCTCCAGTTATTCCGGCAACACCACCACCACCTACAGAATTTGTAATTGCTTCTTCTTTCAATGATCTAACTATATTCATTATATTTAATAATCTTCTGTCATCCATAACATTCAGATTTCTTTTAATTGTTGTAGACAATACTCATCTTCTTCTATTTCACTTATTGTA
>Ga0208793_1002114_pt1 | contig 10634 bp, 16 predicted proteins | sample 17_taG_FD_184092 | JGI IMG/M metagenome (GOLD analysis project Ga0208793, IMG submission 184092) | Marine viral communities from the Subarctic Pacific Ocean - 17_ETSP_OMZ_AT15314 metaG (SPAdes) (version 2) | ecosystem: Environmental > Aquatic > Marine > Oceanic | place: Pacific Ocean | collected...
GCGTGGAATGCGTTCTTCTCCGAATTGCAGGATGACGAAGTGTGTCGGGCGACGTTCAACTCGGAACGCGAACCGCAGTCTGACTTCGACTGGTTCCACCTCTACGATCGCCGGCACACCGGGATCGCTCCTGTGCGTCCCGACGATCGGAAGTACTGGGTCGATTCAGTCATCGAGATCGTCAAGGCGCAGATGATCGACATGGTGGTCATCGACCCGATCACCCGGTTCCTGGCGTTGGCGAGCGAAAACGACAACATGGAGGTGCTGGGCGCGATGATGGAGATGGAGCGCATCGCCACCGAGGGAAACTGCGGCCTGCTCATGCTCCATCACACCGGCAAGGCGGGTGGTCAGGCTCGCGGTGCTAGTGCGTTCCTTCAGAATGTTGACGTGATCCTCACGCTGCGGAAGGCTCGCGACGGCGAGGAGATCAGCGAAGCGGAGAACCCGGAAACCGTGCGAGTTCTGGAAGGCACCGGACGGTTCGATGAGATCGTTTCCCGCATGGGTCTGTGGTACGAGGACGCCGAGTATCACGGAACCGATCACGTCGGCGCTGTTCGACCGATGAATCCGCAGGGCGATGACGCGGACGCGATCCTCCAGTGGATCAAGATGAACACTCCGATTCCGACAACGCTTGAAGCCGGTCAGTTCACCGGATTCGAGAAAAACCAAATCATGGAAGGGGTCGACATGAAGGGAAGTCGATTCCAACGTGCGATGCGAACGCTGGTAAGCAAGAACGCCGTCCGTCGAGATGGCAACACCCGAAACACGAGGTATTTCCTGGTATGAATTACGTTCGACTACAACAGATCCCGCTGCCGCCGACGGTGAACCACCGACTGATGCCGATGTGCATGAAAGGACGTGGCCGGCTGATCAAGTCGCCGAAGTTCCGCAAGTGGGAGAAGGATGCGGCTGATTTCATCCACGCGGCCTGCGAGCCGATGGAAGACAAGTCGCTGTTCGTTCGGATCACCATTCGGTGGCCCGACAAGCGCAAGCGTGACATCGACGGTCCCGTGAAGCCTTTGCTCGATCTCATCGTTCGCGAAGGGTTCATCCTCGACGACTCGATGATCCGCGCAATCGTGGTCCAGCGGCAGGACGCAGACCCCGATGAGTACGGTGAGCCTGGCACCTGCGACATCACGGTGATGCCCTACGCGGATTGGAAGGTGCCGTTTTGAGAGACTACCGACCAGGATCAGCAGACTGGGAAGCCGTCAACGGAGCGCGCTTCTACCCCACGTTCGACTTTCAGCCTACGGTCAAACCATGCCAAGATTCAGAGATGTCTTCGGATCAGAACGAGACCCCCGAGGAACCAGAAGGTGGCGAAAGATCCGGGACATGATGTTGAGGAACGAGCCGAAGTGTCGGCAATGCGGCAGGCTCTCCGAGACCGTCCACCACGTCGAGCCGATCGTCCGCCGACCTGACCTTGCATTCGATCAGAAGAACCTGTTACCATGTTGCCGGGAGTGTCACCGACTCCTCGACGCTGGCCTGCTCAAACCGAAGCCCCCGCCGTTCCGCGAATGGAACGGAGCAATGTGAACCAGCGAGACGCCCGAGTCCCCTTTCGCTCGGATCCGTCCGACAACCCCGCCCTCACCGGCGGGGTTGTTGTTTTCTGGTCAATCTGGTCGGACCCCTAGGCGTCCGCCTGACTTGAATCGAATCGAGCCTTGCCGGCGAGCCCCTCGACCTCACCCTCACGCTTCGCCTGGGCGACTCGCTTCCTCTGGGCAGGCGTCGGCACCAGGAAGCCTCCAGCGGCCCCCAGAAGCCCCGTGAGGACGGCAGGAGCCCCGAGGGAGCCCGCGACCCCCTCAGCAGTCTGGAGGACCGACTGGATCATCCCCTGCTGCTGGTCGGCAATCTCCTCCAAGGCCATCCCTTGGGCCTTGGCGATCGCTGCTGCGGACCTCAATTGACCTGGAGAATGGAAATCGCCCTCCAGTTGAGGGAATCCCTTCACCGAGCATCCGCTCAAGATTGGCAACGCGAGAAGAAAGAGAATGGATCTCATGGGTGACCTTTTCGAGTTTGAACGCGACGTAGCAGATCGCCGCAGGGGTCAGGGTCGAAGCAACTGTCATAACGAATTCGTTCATCACTCAGATCCAGAAGGGGAGGGGGGGGGTCAAGGTTCGATCGGCTCTTCCGGAGTCGGGTCGTACACGATTGCCTTCAGCGCCTCGGCGGCCTGAATCATGCCCTGGGCCTGGGCAATCAGCAGATCGATGTGCGCTTCGTCGAGCGCGGTACGCGGTGCAGATTCCTTGTAGAGGTACGCGAGGTCGTTAAGGCTCGCGCTCGTGCCGCTGAGGTTCTTGGTGATCGACGCAAATTGGTGAATCGTGTTCATGCGATGCCCTGTAATTTGTAGACGTTAGAGGCGACCCAGACGCTGTTTGCGCCTGAGGGTGCAGTAAATAGAACTGCTGAAGAAAACGCGATTGCAGTGGTTAGTGCGTAGGTGACAGAGTCAGTGGTGTCGACCAGATCAAAACTTGAGAAACTGGCAATCGCAGCGCTTGCATTCGATGCAGGGTTAAACCACATGAAAAACCGATCAGGGCTGGAACTACCCTGAATGTCAATGCTGTTTGTCAACCCTCTACCGTTCCAAAGTGTGTTTGCAGTGAGATTGGTGTGCGCGCTGTTGAAAGCGTTTCCTGGCGATGTAGCCGTCGACGTAAACTGAATGAGATCAGTCGCGCCCGATGCTGCTGGAGCAGGAAAAAACAACCATCGCGGGCTCATTGCGTGAACTCCACGCTAAACACCACGTCGGTAGCAGATGAGTTCGACGAAATCACCAGCGTGATCGGGTCGTCTGCCGAAACGCTCGTGTTGCTGATAGTCGCAGTCGTGCTGCTGGTCGTGACTGATACAACCCCCACCGTCGCGGTATCGTTTTTGAGCGTAGCCGTGCAGGTTCCTGCGCCGCTTCGAGCGTAAAACGATGAAATCGTCCGATCTGCAACGACCGAGGGGTCGATCGTGTAGGTCTTGTCCGCAGCCGTTTCGATCTGCCCGGTGTACGAATCCGCTACCGTGCCAGGATCACCAGAATCCGAATGGGGAATGTAATTAACCGTGTCACGATCAAACTGACAAGCCATCCAATCGACGAATACGTTTCTGGAGACTGCGGTACTGGTTGGGTATTGGCGGAAAACTTGTCCGGCAAGGAATGTTCCTTGACTTGTTGACATAGTCCCAGTGGCTACTGAAGAACCGTCAACGTAAACCGTCCAGTTCCAAACGTCTAGCCCTGCATAAACAGCCTTGACCGCAAATCGTACCGGCGTGTTAGCAGATGCAGTTACCCCTGTATCAGAGGTAACCGTTGCCGTATTTGGCTGATCGCTTTTAACGTATCTGTAATTCGACTCCCCGCCAATGTGGCCTACGACAACACGCTCAGGGTAATCAGAAGTTCCCGCAACGCTCCAGCCCATGCAGTCGTCTTTAAAACTTCCGGATTCAGGGCAGAAAAGGGAAATCCCCCAATATCCTCCAGATGTTTCGAAAATTTCCTGCTTCATACGGGATTCCCATATGACCTCATCTCCGACCACTGGCGTCTCGGAACTAAGTTGCCCCGTAGTAAGAACCGCAAAATCATTGGTTGAACCAGCCCCAGTGTTTGAACGCAACATCATTGCGCCAAAGAACGGATCGGATTCGCCAGTAGCGCGAGACATACGACCTTGACCAGCAGTATCACCCGCCCACCATCCGTCTCCAGAGGTGGTTTCTTCGCCACCTGCGAAATCTTCAAACAAACGAACAAGATCTCCGGGGGCTTGGCCCCATTGGACCTCTGCGCTACCACCGCCACCGCCACCGCCGGGCAAATTCGTCAACTGCGAACCGTCAACCGCCGGAAGTTTTCCAGCATTGTCGAGTTGCACGACGTTCTGCCCACTCGTTCCAACGTCTTTGGTCGCGGCAGTGCCAAGTTGCAATTCGGTTCGCGCTGCTGCTGCGTCTGCCGCCGTCACAACGCCGATCATGGGAGCAGTTGCGGATCCCGTTCCGCCCCTGGCAATCGCTACCGTTCCCGTAGTCAGGTTCGCGGCGTCATCGGTGCCCGTTTCGGTGCGGTAAGCCGCTGCGGTTGCTTCGCCGGTGACGCTGGTCACGTGGCCGAAACCGTCGATCTCAACACTTTTAACGAATGCCGGTCCGGTGCCACTCGCAGGCTGGGCCTGGTGGGCAATCGTACCGCTCGTGGTGATGGTCCCGCCGGTCAGCCCAGACCCAGCAGTGACCGAGGTCACCGTGCCGGTGCCGCCAGCCGTCGAACTGATCGTGACATCCCCGGTGGACTGGTCGACCGAGACATTGCTGCCGGCAATGATGGACGTGACCCCGCCGGAGGTGCCGTCAGATGCGTCGGTGATTCTGCCCTGGGCGTCGACCGTGATGTCAGCGTTGGTGTAGGCACCCGCAGAGACCCCGGAATTGTCCAGTGAGATCCTCGGCGTCACGTTGTCGCCGTCCGAGGAGATCGGAGCAGTGGCAAGCACACCGGTGACTGTCCCGGTCCCCGTACCGCCTCCGGTGGGGGCGCAGTACGTCACCTCGCCGCTGGTGATGGTGACCCCGACCGTGGTGTTGCCGTTGGTCTCGACCGCCTGAGCGGACGCTGCGGCCCGCATGTTGGCCCCCACCTGAATGGTGGCGTCCCAGATCGAGTTGTTGATGGCGGTGACCGAGGCGATGGAGAACGTCGCGACGCCGGCAACCGTGGTTTCGGTCTCGTTGATGCCGAGTTCGTCCACCTGGAAGGTGACCGACACCTGCGGATCAGGCGTCGGGCTGACCGTCACCTGCATGGTGGTGGTGCCGCTGTTCGACAACAGGATTCTGGTTGGATTGCAACTCACGATTTGCCCCCGAATGGTACTGCCTCGTTCAGTTTATCACGCCTCTTGCCACATCCGCAATCCTTTCCCGTCTTCTCGGCCACCTTGTCGACGACCCATTTCACGCCGGTCTTCTGGGCGACTTCCTCGACCAGATCCCCAAGGCCGTCCATTTTCTTCAGCGGTTTCATACGAAACTCCCGGTCAAAGTGATGTCTTGCTCTCTGGTGGTCTGGGCATTGATCCAAATTTGATCCAGCGTGCCAGTCGCGTCAAACCCACTACAGCACGGATTGGGATCGCCTGGGAATCGGTCAGGACGAACGTCTACCGGAATCGTGGCAGAGAACGTGCCGGTCTGAGTGCAATTTGTTCCAAGCGTGTAGTTGACTGTTGTGGCTGTTGCCGTCCCCGCCCCTGACTGCCAGCGATCACAAACCGCCCCGATCAAGGTCTGGCCGACTTCAACGTCCCCGTCGCAAATCAGATCGCCTCGGCAATCTCCGCCTTCGTCTGTTCGAGTAAACGTCCAACCGCAACCCAACCGATAAGTCTTTGTTTCTGACCAAGTCCAATCCCAATTATTCTTAGGGATCGTTGAACCGTCACAAGTCGTTGTTTGACTGTCAAGATAGTTGTATACGCTGAAACTGATCGTGAGATCAACTTCGATTTCGTACTTGCTCGACCCCACCGAAACAATCGAATAATTGCCTGCACTGATTCCGTTTACACGCCACTGGTATTGATCGACTCCGGCGTTGCTGCTGACCACCAAAGCACCTCCACCGCTGTACCCAGTAATCTGGAACCCAGGAGAGAGCGAATTGTCGTACTTGTATTTCATGCACTCATCAAACCCGCAGCAATCATTTGGGAAGATGTCGGTGATGCAATCGCAACAATCATCAAACGCAGTAGAAAAGTCTGTGCAAGTCGTTTCCTCTACATCGTAACTGCCTGAAAAGTCGCTCCAGTGTCCACAGAAATTGTTGCTGCCTCCGGTGTATTTGTAGACCTTGCTTTGATCAAATCCGCAGGTTTGGAAGTTTGCCGCAGGCATACGAAGAACTTGCCCGGTCGTGAAGTAACACGGACGAAAGTAAACGTAATCTGAACAGCAGCAAGTTCGAGCCAGCGTCATGTGCAGGACCCATCGAACTGGTTGGGGTACTGGAAGACAACAAGTTGAAAGTCTTGTGTGTCAGGCTTTGCGGTCGAAGTCCAAGCCATGACGTAGGCCCCGTCCGGAACCGGCTTCAATTCGTAAGTGCCTGGAAGATTGGCAACCGTGATTCCGTACTGCGTTGTCGCGTCGTTGTCGAGTTCCCACAAGTTCAGGGCAGTGGTACTTTCAAAGCCAGGGTCGGTTTCCGATCCAGTTGGAAACGCATACTCGTCGCCCCAGTCGATCGCCTTGATGGCGTAGACCCACTTGCCACGGTCCACGCCGTCGTTGTCCCCGCCGGGGTAAACCCTAGTGGAAGACTCGACCTTGCAAATGATTGGCCCGTACCAGATGCCTGTGAACATGGATCAATCCGCCGGGTAGTAACAAACAGGGGCTGTAATTGCGGCTTCAGCAACAGACCAGACGCCCATAGGCATCAGGTCCGACATGCTGGTGACTCGGAACGCTTCGTGGTACGAAGTCGTCCAGAACACCGCAAACGCGGTAGTTAAAATTCGATCCTTTGTGCCGGTTGCCGAGTACGACTGATCCGACAACGCCCCGACCTTTCCACCTTCGGCCCAAATGTTCTGGTCAAAGTGGCCCCATTCGTCCCACACCAGAACCAGCGTCACCCTACTAAATTGATCGTCAATTGGCTCAACATTGATTTCTTGGCAAAGCAACTCGCCGGGGCGGTAGCCAAACATTGTCGCGTCGTTTCGCTTGTTGACGTAACACTGGGCGTTCGTGACCCATTCGTCCCATGACTCATTAGTTTGAAACGCCGAGGTTCCCGACGATGGAACCAGGCCAAGGTAAGGTCTTCGGACAACGAATGAGATGCTGTATCGAATCTGTTCCACCGCGACCGTGGTCGGGTTTCCGTTTGCGTCAACATCGAACCCCTTCACGTCTTGGAAACCAGAAACCTGGCCTCTCCAATTCTTCGGTTCCCAGAATCCGTCCGCCAAGGTTCCCATAGAGGGGCCGGTTCCGCTTGTGTTGGTCGTCGGAACTTTGAACGGATCAAGCGTGTACCCCGGCCCCAGACGCCACGCGCTTGCCATTCGGGAAGTCGTTTGAATATCGACCGAGCAATGCGGGTACTGCTCGCTGTTGTCAATTTTCAACATCGAAACATTGATTGTGATTTCCCAAAGCCCAGGTTGGGCAGGTTCGATTTGGCGGCAGTAGTAATCTCGAACGTAGTAATAGGCGTATTCTTTATTGCCCGCGTTTACATCCACGACCTCGCCGTAAGTCATGTCTGCGCTGTACGCCTGAAGCCATGCCGTGCGATTTCCTGAGCCATCTATTTCGGCAAGAGGCCGACCGACCACGATGTCCCAGTAAGTACCGTTCACGTCCTCAAGTACTTGAAACGGCGTGTCCGGAGGATACGACCCTTCGTCGCAAGCATTGCAATAGTTCACTACGAGAGTCACTGTCGCAGTGCTTGGCTGGAACAGTCCTCCGGTTGCGGTCGCGTTCGAACTCTTGCGGACGGTGATTTCTGGCGTGCAGGTCATGGGCCTCCCGTGTTGCCTGTTGTTCCAACGGGGCCGGTCCTCAATGTTTGCAGGCTACCCGCGATTGATTTCATTCCTCCATACATCATTTGCATGACAGCAATTGGAGCAATGGGTGAAAATTGATTTAATTCACCTGTGGCTCCAGCAAACGCGCTTCCAGCAGCAGACTTGAAGAAATCGTATGACATAGATTTTTCGAGCGCTCCGGTTTGCCCTGCGGTCATAAACGCCTGCTCAGATCGCAGTTGTCTTTGCAAGAACAAATCTGAGACTCTGGGATCCTGCGCTCTCTTTATAGCAGCCAATCGCATCCGTACTCTTGACGCGATGATTTCTCCCCCTCGCGGTCCCAGCACCTCAAATTCGCCGATCCTTTGTTCCGCATCTTTTACCTGCTGCCTTGCCAGGTTGAAGGTATTTCTAAGCGCGCCAATGGTGATTCCTAGCACGCCCAAGACTGAGCCGACGACCATTCGGGAACGCAGTTGCATTCCGCCCATGACCTGCTCGCGTTGTGCCTGGCGGTATCCCTGCCTTGCTCCCTTTTCTTTCTTGCCGAGGCGAGCCTGAATCTTCTCAACATGCCCAGCAGGCTGAGGTCCGATGAAACTAGACATCTGCTGGTTGAACTGTCTCCGCTCGTTCATCGCAGAAGTGAAACGACCACGCGCTCGACGCATAAAGTCGCCGCCTGGTCGGCCCACCTGCTTGTCGAACGCAGCAAGTTTGGTCTTGGCAGTTCCGAGTGCCTTGGTCAGACCCTTGGTGCTTCCGCTGATGTTGACGAAGAGATTGCCTACGTTTGCCATTTGAATGCACCTCGTATCGCTGCCGCGATCTCTTCTTCGGTCTGCTCACCCGCCTCGCGGCGGAAGTACTCAGCCCAGTCCAACAACTCGCTGCTGCTCATCTCTGTTCGAACCTGCCGAGTCATCATGCCGATCTGGGATGCAACCCGATGGATCAGCATGTCGATCGGCTCTAGCCTTTTCCCTCAGTGTCCCACCCGTTCAGATTCGCCACCAGTCCAAAGATCTCAGTGACGACCTGGGCGGGCCACTGAGCGACCTCAGCCTGCGTTCTTTCCGGCACCAACGAGGCGGCGACTGCCGCCGACATTGCTTCGTCCAAGTTCGAGAGAACATCCGCCTCCAACTCGCGGATGGTGATCTCCTGGCCTCGAACGGTGTGCTTTTCCTTCTTAGGTTCAAACATCAGGAATGACGCCTCCGGAACGTGACTTCACCTTCGAGGATTCCGTCGAGTTCAACCGAGTGATTCCAAGAAACAATGTCAACGGGAACAGCAGCAAGAACAGCAGTTGGAGTTCCGCAATTATCGTCCGGAGCAAGACTAACTGTAAGGCTACCGACAGAACAATCCTCCATTTCTCCCGTCAGGTCTTCGCCGTTGTACTTGATCGACAGCGTGTATTCTTCCGGGCTGGCAAGCCCGGCCAAGACCTTGCGGCGGTCGTCTCCGCCCGTGGTGATGTCGATCTCTGGGCGATCGCCACCGCTCCACGAAAAGCCGGTAATCGCAAAAGTGATTTCTGATGCGGTTCCCGTAAACGCGCCGGTCAGTTTGTTGCCAAGTCGAAATGTCATGACGCAAAGAACTCCAAAGAAGTCGTGTGGATGTAGATGCCCTGACGCTCACCGTCATAGGCAGGTTCGTAGTCTCGGCCTACCGAGGTCACACGCATCGGACACTCGACTGCTCTTGCTGCTACGACGATCAACTGGCCGATCGTCTCGGCCTCTTCCAACGTGCGAGACAGAACCATTGCGTTGTAACGCACGAGCCTGGGGCTGGTCACCGCCGGGATCGGGTTCAGGAAGTCGTCGCCCTCGAAGGTGTAGATGACGGCTGGAAATCCTGCCGCGTGATTCCGAACAAACGGGGACACTGGAGCATCAACTGCTCCGTCCAAGAAATCATGTGCGGTCTGCGGGATGCTCATGGCTGCACGTTCTTTCGGAAGTTGACCAGGCCCATCTTGGTCGCGGTCGTTGCGTTCTGGAACGCCAGGCCGATGCCGTTCTCCAACACCTTGAGTGCCTTGGTGCGGTTACGCCGGAAAGCCTCACGCCTAATCTCGTGGGCAAAGTTCTTCCGACCATTGCGGAAGTGCCTTGCGCCGTCCTCGATGAGATGCGAAAGCGTCGAGGGGTTGCCGCGACCGTCTGCCGATCTGCGGATCATGGATCGGAACCAGAACTCTTTTTTGTTCTGCTTCTTCTGTCCCCACCGCAGACTCGACTTCTTGGATGCCCAGTTCCGCCATCGAGGCCGGGCAATGTAGATCTTGCGGCTCACGCGGGTCAGCATGTTGCCGTAGATGTGCGTGTCACTACTGCCCTTGAACCCGCTTCTATTACCAGGACTGCCTCGCGTGTATTCGCGTTTGTAGCCTTTGCGTGCGGCGTCATCAACAACGGCGGCAGCAGCCTTGGCCGCCATCTTCGCGTACTTTTTGTTTAGCCCGCCCATGTCGATGAGGTTCTTAAGGTCGCGCTGGATCTGCTTTTCGTTGACGCTGTATTCCATTACAGGTCCACCTCGAAAGCGTAGATCACCAGTTCATGCTCGACTTCGCGAACGTCCTCGATCCGCTCGATCGCCAGTTCCCGACCCTTGTAGGTCAGGCGGCAGCCGTAGTCGATACCCGAGTCATACCGCATCTTGATCTGGAAGAACCGGCGGCCTTCCATCTGCTGCATACCCTGGTCGTCGAGTTTTCCCTTGATGCTCTTGACCTGGCCCCACCGTGTGATGGTGGTGTCCGTGCCGCCAATGTAGTCGGACTGACCAACGCTGCCGGCGTCAGGCGCGCTACACGTTACGGTGATCCGATGTCGTGCGCCGCCACTATTCACATTGCACCATCCCGGAAGTTGTCCAGCAGGGACCGGTAGCCGATCGGCAACTTGGTCAGGTTGATGTTCTGCTGCACCTGCTCGCGGTTCTCGTAGAAGTTCGCGCCCAGTCCGAAGACGCACAACTTGAGATCCTGCTCGATGTCAGGCGTGT
>Ga0208793_1002115_pt1 | contig 10630 bp, 11 predicted proteins | sample 17_taG_FD_184092 | JGI IMG/M metagenome (GOLD analysis project Ga0208793, IMG submission 184092) | Marine viral communities from the Subarctic Pacific Ocean - 17_ETSP_OMZ_AT15314 metaG (SPAdes) (version 2) | ecosystem: Environmental > Aquatic > Marine > Oceanic | place: Pacific Ocean | collected...
GCATATAAGGTTAAACAAAATCAGGAGAATACCATGAATGACTTATTCAATGAAGGCATGGGCCCATTGTCTGGGTCGTCACGCACTAGCCGACAAACATTAGAAAATGTGCGATTAATATTAAAACATCGTGCGCCAGTAAACGAAGAATCTCGTGGTTCTCGTTCACGCAACATTTCAGCAATATTTGTTGAAACAGGCGAAGGCGAACGTTTCAAATATCCATTTTTACATTTAAACGGTGCAAGAGCAATGGCACGTCACATAGCATCAGGTGGTGAAACACATGATATGGTAGGTGAAGCAATTGTAGAGTTGTCTAGTAATCTAGCACAATTAAAAGAGTTTACTAAGATAGTAGATAAACAACAATTAGTAAATGAAAACAATCGTAAAGTTGTACTAAATGTTAGACGTAGTATGAACTCAATCAAAGAAACAGTACAGAGAATTCAAAGTGCTAGAGGTTATGCTAAATTTATCGAAGGTATTGCTCTTAAAGGTGAGAACAAACAAGCAGAGATTTCAGAAGAAACTTTAGATTCATATGTTCAAAAATTCACAAAGAGTTCATTTGAAGAATCATTAAAAGATATTCTACCATTAGTTCATCGTGTAAATGAAGAAGAAATGACAGACCGTAGAGATAATCAAACTGCAAGAGTTAAAGAGATAATGACTCAAACAGTTAAGAAAACTGGTGAGTTAGTTAATAAGATAACATTTGGCGAGCCAAGTAATCCAGCATATGATTACGATAAAATCAAAACTCAATTTGCTGAACCTCGCACTCCAGAAGAAGCGGCTGAACATAAGATTTCTAAAATTGCGTTAACGTTTGATGGTCTTGCTGATAGAGTAACAGTAGACACATTAAAAGATAAAGGTGCTAAGAAGAAAGGTCACGATTTAGCGGCTGAAATATCATTCTTCTTAACAGATATTGCAGATGCAATTCGTTCAAATCCAAGAGGTATTGCTAAAGATGATATGCAAGTAGCAGGTACATTACTTAAAATGTCAAAGGCTTCAGTAGAAACTGTAGAGCCAAAATCAGCAGATACTAGAATATCAGAAATGCTCGAAGAAGCATTCTCAAAATTTGATAGTGATAAAATCATCGAAAAAAAAAATGAAAATCTAGGTGAAGATAACGCAGAGTTGAATCTTGCAAAGAAGAAACCAACACTTGATGATTTAATCCAAATGTCAAATGAAGCAGATTACGAGATGGGCGATGTAGTTGTATTTGGTATGAAAAATCATCCAGCATATCGTTTTGATTTACAAAGCGAACTTAAAGATTATATGGAAAGAGTGCGAGTAGGTTCTACTCATTCTGGAACTGACCATTCAGGTTATCTTAATATGAAGGTTTCTGAGATTGCAGATAATATTGATGGTATGGCAATCGTTGCAGTTGAAGACGGTGGCAAAGTTAAATCACTGGTAGGATGGTCTTCAGAAGACGAGATTAATCCACCAAAGACAGATGATGAGCAATCTGGCGAAGATGAAGATGGAGCATTCGCATCAGGACCAGATAATGACCAAGTCAAAATGAGACATTTAGCAGGTCTTGACGATTTCTAAAAAATAAATAATTTTCTTGTTGACATTCATAGTCAACTTATGCTATAATAAAGGGAGTGTTAAAACTCTCTTTTTTTATGCTTCCAAAAAACATTCAAAAAGACGTATTTAATGCTTGACTTTAGGAAAAAAGATAAGTATAATAGTATCATTAGTTACATTTGTATGATACATTTAGGCTAATAAAAACTAATACTAAGAAAACTAATAAAGGCTAATATAGGAGAAATATAATGGCAACACTAGCAGAAATCCGTGCGAAATTACTCGCACAAGACAACAAAGCATCAGAGAACTCATCTGCGAATCGAGGTTCAGATGCAGTATATCCTTTCTGGAATATGGAAAACGACAATACATCCGTATTGAGATTCCTTCCAGACTCAGACCCCACTAACACATTCTTTTGGAAAGAACGACAAGTTATCAAACTTCCGTTCCCTGGTGTTAAAGGCGGTGACGAAACTAAACGAGTAATCGTTCAAGTACCTTGCGTTGAAATGTGGGGAGAATCGTGCCCAATTCACGCAGAGATACGTCCTTGGTTTAAAGACCCAGCAATGGAAGACCTAGGTCGTACATATTGGAAAAAGCGTTCATACGTTTTCCAAGGTTTGGTTGTAACTGACCCTATCGGTGGTGAACAACCAGAAAATCCAGTTCGTAGATTTATCATTGGACCACAAATCTTCAAATTATTGAAGGCGGCTCTAATGGACCCAGACATGGATAATCTTCCAACGGATTATGAACAAGGTACAGACTTCCGTCTTACTAAAACACAAAAAGGTCAGTATGCTGACTATTCAACTTCATCTTGGTCACGTAAAGAACGTTCACTAAATGAAGAAGAACGTCAAGCAATTGAAACTCATGGTCTATATGACTTGAATGAGTTCATGCCAAAACGTCCAACTGAGGATGACATGCGAGTAATCACAGAGATGTTTGAAGCATCTGTTGATGGTGAATTGTATGACCCAACTCGTTGGGGACAGCACTATAAACCTTATGGGTTAGATGTTCCAGCAGGAACGTCAGCACCTACTCCAACTCCAACTGCTCCAAAAGTAGAAGAAGTTAAAGAAGTTGCGACAGCACCGGCAGAAACATCAGCACCAACTCCGACTCCAGCACCAGCAGAAACAACTGCTGAAGCACCGAAGTCAGATGCGGCAGATATCTTAGCAATGATTCGTAGTAGAAAAACTGACTAAGACCAATATTGAGTGTGGGGAGTAAATACTCCCCTACTCTTTTTATATCACATAAGGAGAATCGTATGGCAAGAGCCTTTGATGCGAGTAAATTTCGCAAAAATATAACAAAATCTGTTCCAGGTATGAGTGTTGGTTTTAGAGACCCAGACACTTGGATATCAACGGGTAATTACACATTAAACAAACTTATCAGTGGAGAATTTAATAAAGGAATTCCATTAGGTAAAGTAACAGTCTTTGCAGGTGAAAGTGGCGCAGGTAAATCATTTGTAGCCGCAGGTAACGTAGTTAAAAATGCACAAGACCAAGGAATTTTTGTAGTTCTAATCGACAGTGAGAACGCACTAGACGAAACGTGGTTACACGCACTCGATGTAGATACTACACCAGAAAAACTACTAAAATTGAATGTAGCAATGATTGATGATGTTGCTAAAATCATTTCAGACTTTATGAAAGGTTACAGAGAAGACCATTCAGATACGCCAGACGCAGACCGTCCTAAAGTATTGTTTGTTATTGACAGTCTTGGAATGATGATGACCCCAACCGATGTTGACCAGTTTAATCGTGGCGATATGAAAGGTGATATGGGTCGTAAACCAAAAGCCCTAGCGGCACTAGTAAGAAATAGTGTGAATATGTTTGGTGACTATAATGTAGGACTAGTTGCTACAAACCATACATACGCATCACAAGATATGTTTGACCCAGATGATAAAATCTCTGGTGGTCAAGGATTTATCTATGCTAGTTCAATTGTAGTAGCAATGAAGAAATTGAAACTAAAAGTAGATGCTGATGGTAACAAAACGTCTCAAGTACATGGTATTAGAGCGGCGTGTAAAGTAATGAAGACACGTTATGCTAAACCATTTGAAGGAGTTCAAGTAGAGATTCCATATGAAACTGGAATGTCACCTTACTCTGGATTGGTTGAGTTCTTTGAAGCAAAGGGTGTACTTGTGAAACAAGGTAATCGTTTGAAGTATAATACAAAATCAGGCGAAGAGATGATTGAGTTTCGTAAGAACTGGTCAGATGAAAAACTTGATGTTGTTATGAAAGATTGGAACGAAGAAAATTTAGATGATGAGAAGCATGAGTTAGAACAAGTTGAGTCAGAAGAAGTATAAAATTGAGCAATCTGTATAAATAGATTGCTTACCAAAACAAGATATAACTAAGAGGAGTCAACTTGGAATCAGAATCACTATACGAATTGTGGGAAACTTTAGTGAACTATATTCCCGGCAAAGACAGAATAGAAGCCGGCGAAATGTTTATAAAGCAATGCGATGATTTAGGAATGAGTAGTGAAGATATTGAATTGTTAATTGATGGCAATCAAATACTTTTAGTTGCGTTAGACAGATACTTTGAAGATGAAGTAGATGAAGACGATTATTATGAAGAAGACGAAGATGACTACTAATGAATTGGTATAGCAAAATAGTAAAAGACTGGAGTGAAATCCCAAACTGTATTCAATTTTTTGACAGTGAACTAGTGGATGCGAGAAGAGAAGTAAAGATAAAGGGAAATATTGAAAAAAATTCCACCCAACTGCCTGCGTTTGTTGAACTTCGTTTTGGTCAATTACAAGAGATAGAGGCAATACTTGAACATCTGAATATACAGTTACGAAAGAAGAGAAGTTCGTATTTGAGAAAATATTTAGAAAATTATAATAAAGTATTGAGTAGTAGAGATGCTGAGAAATATGCTGACGGTGAAGACGAAATCGTTGCGATTGGTGAACTTATAAACCAAGTAGCACTTATTAGAAATCAGTATCTAGGTATTACAAAAGGGTTTGAAATTAAACACTTTCAACTGTCAAACATAATAAAATTACGTGTTGCAGGCATGGAAGATTCAGAGATTAACACATATTAGGGTAGAGGAAAATGACTGGGATTCATATAGTTAAACGAAATGGGGATAAAGAGAATTTAGATTTAGAAAAAATGCACAAAGTTGTGTTTGAAGCGTGTAACAATATTAACAATGTATCTGCCAGTGAAGTTGAATTAAAATCACACATTCAATTTTATAGTGGAATGACAAGTAGTGAGATACAAGAAACATTAATCAAAGCGGCAGCCGAACTAATAACAGAAGATACACCAAATTATCAATGGGTTGCAGGAAACCTAATTAACTATCATATAAGAAAAGAAGTGTATGGTGCTTTCGAACCATGTCACATTATAGAGTTAGTTAACAAGAATACTAAATCTGGTTTCTATGACAAAGCATTAACAGAAGATTATTCTGTAGAAGAATGGGAAAAGATTAATAGTTTCATCAAACATGATAGAGACTTCGACATTACATATGTTGGCATGGAACAGTTTCGTGGAAAGTACTTAGTACAAAATCGTGTAACACATAAGATATACGAAACACCACAAATGGCATATATGCTAATTGCGGCAACATTATTCAGCAATTACGATAAAGAAGAACGTTTGAAGTGGGTAAAAGATTACTATGACGCAATTAGTACTTTTGATATCTCATTACCGACTCCTGTAATGGCAGGTGTTCGTACACCACAAAGACAATTCAGTAGTTGTGTATTAATTGAAACAGATGATAGTTTAGATAGTATTAATGCGACATCTAGTTCAATTGTTAAATATGTCTCTCAGAAAGCAGGAATTGGGGTTGGTGCGGGTAGTATCCGAGCAATAAACTCACCTATTCGTAATGGCGATGCAAGTCATACTGGTGTTATTCCGTTCTATAAAATGTTTCAAGCGGCAGTTAAATCTTGTTCTCAAGGTGGTGTTCGTGGTGGTGCGGCAACATTATATTATCCTGTTTGGCATTTAGAAGTTGAAGACTTACTTGTTTTAAAGAACAATAAAGGTACAGAAGACAATCGTGTAAGACACATGGACTATGGTGTTCAATTTAATAAATTGATGTATGAACGTCTAATGACAGGTGGCAATATTACATTATTCTCACCACAAGATGTACCAGGATTGTACGAGTCATTCTTTAATGACCAAGATAAGTTCCGTGAATTATATGAACAAGCAGAACGTAAAACATCTATTCGTAAGAAAACAGTACCTGCGATTGAATTATTTTCATCATTTATGAATGAACGTAAGAACACTGGTCGAATCTATCTACAAAATGTAGACCATGCGAATGACCACAGTTCATTCGATTCGAAAGTGGCACCAGTCAAACAATCAAATTTATGTTGTGAGATTACTCTTCCGACTAAGCCATTGAATAGTGTGATAGACGAAGAGGGCGAAATTGCTCTCTGTACACTTAGTGCTATCAATTGGGGTAATATTAAATCACCAGAAGATTTTGAAAAGCCTTGTGATTTAGCAGTAAGAGGTCTTGATGCTCTATTGAGTTACCAAGATTATCCACTCATTGCGGCCGAGTTAGCAACGGATAACAGGAGACCTTTAGGTGTAGGCATTATTAATTTTGCGTATTGGCTGGCTAAAAATGATACGAATTACACTGACCCTAACTTAGAGTTAGTCGATGAATGGGCAGAAGCGTGGAGTTATTATCTAATTAAAGCATCAAATAATTTGGCAAAAGAGATTGGACCTTGTCCTAAATCTGATGAAACAAAGTACGGACATGGTGTAGTACCGATTGATACTCGTAAAATAGAGATTGATGAACTAGTAAAACACTCAGAGAGAATGGATTGGAAATCTCTTAGAGAAGATTTAAAAGAACACGGAGTAAGAAATTCAACATTAATGGCTCTTATGCCTGCTGAAACATCAGCACAGATTTCAAACTCAACAAATGGTATTGAACCACCACGTAGTTTGGTGAGTGTTAAACAAAGTAAACACGGTGTGTTAAAGCAAGTAGTTCCAGGTATTCATAAGTTAAAAAGTAAATATGAACTTCTATGGGACCAAGAATCTCCAGAAGGTTACTTAAAAATTATGGCAGTATTACAAAAGTATATTGACCAAGGCATATCAGTAAACACAAGTTATAATCCAATGCATTATGAAGATGAGAAAATTCCAATGTCTGTGATGTTACAACATCTTATTATGTTTTATAAGTATGGTGGAAAACAACTATATTACTTCAATACATTTGATGGACAAGGAGAGTTGGACATTAATGCATTAAATTCAATGGATAAAAATGAAGAAATTTCAGAGGAATCGTCAGAATACGGTACCTTAATAGATGAGGAGGATTGTGAAGGTTGCACAATATAGAGGATAGAGAGATGACAGTATTTAATTCAAAAAATAAACAAGACCACACCAAAGCAAAGGCTTTCTTGGACCCATCGGGCGGTGTAACAATTCAACGATATGATATGTTGAAGTACAAGCAGTTTGATAAACTAACTGATAAGCAGTTAGGTTTCTTCTGGCGACCAGAAGAAGTTGATTGTCATAAGGATGCTAATGACTTTAATAATCTTACAGAGAACGAAAGACATATCTTTACAGCAAATTTAAAAAGACAAATTCTATTAGATAGTGTACAAGGTCGTGCGCCAGTAGAAGCATTTGGACCACTAGTAAGTATTCCAGAACTAGAAGCGTGGATTCAAACTTGGACATTCAGTGAAACAATTCACAGTCGTAGTTATACACATATTATTCGTAATGTGTATGCTAATCCAAGTGCGGTGTTTGATGAAATGATGGACATCAAAGAGATTTTAGATTGTGCTGATGATATCAGTAAAAACTATGATGAACTTATTGACCTATCATTGAAGTATCAATTACTAGGTGAAGGTAAACATACAGTCAACGGCAAGAAAGTTGAAGTAGACTTATACGAACTTAAGAAATCATTATACAAAACACTAATGAGTGTAAACATTTTAGAAGGTGTTCGTTTCTATGTATCGTTTGCTTGTAGTTGGGCGTTTGCTGAACTTAAAAAGATGGAAGGAAATGCTAAGATTATTAAACTAATTGCACGTGATGAAAACTTGCACTTAGCATCTACCCAATCACTTCTAAAGATTTTACCTAAAGACGATAAAGATTATATTAAGATTGTTAAAGAAACAGAAGAAGAATGTATTCAGATGTTTGTAGATGCTGTAGAGCAAGAAAAAGCGTGGGCAGACTATCTATTTAAAGACGGCAGTATGATTGGACTAAACACACAACTATTAAGTGATTATATTGAATGGATTTGCTGTAAGCGTATGATTGCTGTAAATCTAAAATGTCCATATACAGTCCCACAAGCCAATCCACTACCATGGACACAGAAATGGATTGCAGGTGCAGAAGTTCAAGTAGCACCACAAGAAACAGAGATTACTTCTTATATACAAGGAGGAGTTAAGCAAGATGTGTCAGAAGATACTTTCGGAGGTTTATCATTGTGATAGAGTTAGACTCAATTGGTACAGTAGATTATGAAGTAAAAGATTTTGTTGCGTTAACACCCCATAACGAGGCACATTTTTGTTTAGTACCTAGGACTGTTGACCAACAGGTTATTTTAAAATTACAAAAGATTATGATGGACATTGGTAATGCTAATATCAAAAATGGAGTATGTGAACAATACGAAACGATAATGAAGTTTGTTAACGACCATCCAATCATAGAAATACACTTAACAAAGGAGAAAAAAATGACTAAAATGGGCTTAGAATTTAACGCATGGATTCAAAATACATGGATGGACCACCTTGATGAAAAGTTGCAGTGGAATGAAAAAGTAGATTACACTCAAAAAGAATGGCTTAAGAAGAATTTAGATTTCTTAACCAATAGATTTCAAAAAGAGGTTAGACAGAAGTAAATGAAAATAGTTCTAGCAACTGGCGGATTCGACCCGATACATTCGGGTCATATCTCATATCTCAAAGCCGCTAAAGAAATGGGCGATATACTTATCGTAGGCATAAATTCAGACGAATGGTTAGAACGCAAAAAGGGTAAATCTTTTATGCCTTGGAATGAACGTCTATCAATTCTCAATAACTTACAAATGGTAGATGAAGTCTTCACCTTTATGGATGATGATGACACTGCTATCAATTTCATTAAACAAGTTATAGCACATTATCCAAATGACCAAATAATCTTTGCTAATGGAGGCGACAGGAAAAAAGGCAATACGCCTGAAGTAGAATTTGCAACATCTATCGCAGATACTTCACCTGGATTTGGTTTTATGTGGGGTGTTGGTGGAGAAGATAAAAAGAATTCAAGTAGTTTGATTTTAGAAGAATGGAAAGCACCTAAGACTGTTCGTAATTGGGGTTGGTATAGAGTATTAGATGATAAGTCTGGATATAAAGTTAAAGAATTAATAATAGCACCAGGTCAAAGTTTAAGTATGCAACGCCATGAATACAGAGCAGAACATTGGTATATCCTTAAAGGAGAATGCTCATTTAATACAATAAATGCTTCCTCTGACATTGAATGGTCAGGAACATTCAAAGAACATCAGACGGTGACAATTCAAAAAAATGAATGGCATCAAGCATGTAACGAAACAAATGAACCATGTCACATATTAGAAGTACAGTATGGCGACAAGTGTGTAGAAGAAGATATCGTGAGGTTACCTAAATAGACCTAGTACGATATTCAATGTAAATTTCACAACTAAAAGGAGTAAGAAATGAAACTAATTAAGACAGGAAATATATATGACAAGGATAACTCAATGAACTTATTAAACTTAACTGAAACAGAGATTAACCAATTAATCGAATCATTGGCAAAAAATCCAGGTATCGAAGAAGACGACAAAGAACCAACATTGAACTGGTTGCGTGAGCAATTATCTGAGCAAAAAATTGGTGGTGCTTGGAAACGCAGACTCAGAGAAAAGGGACATGTCATTTAAGAGTTGGATATACGGAACTCTTATAACGATTGTAATTTTATTTGCATTCGTACAAACGGTTGAGGCACAAAATACTCAACCACACAAGATTGACACTGACCCAGAGTTGCTTGTTCTTGCAACTGAACTAGAAGATAAAGAACTGGCTATAATGGTATTAGGGGGCATTGATTATTATGTCCAAGAATGCACTACATTAACTTCTCGTGGTGTTATCTATAGAAATAAAATAATTACATATCACGAAATATCAGAAGATTTTCTACCAATCAATCCAACATATATTAAAGGTGCATTAGCAGTGTCAGGTTATGATTGCTATGAGATGTATGAATTGATAGAATCGTTAGAACAAGGTGTAATAGAAGAACCAGAACAACCTGTTGATAAAGAGACAAATATTTCAGAAGATTTATTGACATCGTAATGACGTTGTGATATAATATTTGTAAGAGTAAAAACTGAGGAATTAATATGATAGAGTCTGAAATGTTTTATATGGTATGGATTGCTTGTGGTGTTTGTATGTATCTTTCTTATAAAATGGGAAAGTCTGAAGGATATAAAAACGCACAAATTGAAATAGCAACCACGATAGTTGATATACAATTAGAAAAGATACGAATAGATGCAATGAAACAAGAAGTTGAATCCCATAAACAAGCACTTCTTGAAATTCAGAAGGAAACCGAACAACTAGTTAAAGATGCAAAGCCAAAGGAAATAGTATGAAAATTATTGCTGGAAATAGCAATTTACCTCTTGCAGAAGAGGTTGCCGCCCACTGTTTTGCCTCTTTAGTACCATCAGAAATCAAAGCATTTGCAGATGGAGAAACTAGTGTAGAATTTTTAGAAAACATTCGTGGTGAAGATGTTTTTATTATACAATCAACAAGCACACCAGTTAATGATAATCTATTAGAACTTTTGATTATGATTGATGCCGCAAAACGTAGT
>Ga0208793_1002122_pt1 | contig 10608 bp, 9 predicted proteins | sample 17_taG_FD_184092 | JGI IMG/M metagenome (GOLD analysis project Ga0208793, IMG submission 184092) | Marine viral communities from the Subarctic Pacific Ocean - 17_ETSP_OMZ_AT15314 metaG (SPAdes) (version 2) | ecosystem: Environmental > Aquatic > Marine > Oceanic | place: Pacific Ocean | collected...
GATTAGGTGTGATAAACTCTACCTCTATCTCAGGTGGTTCTACTGAACCTACTGGTCTCTTTGTTGGTGTATGTGGTATCTCCTTTACAGGAAAGTTACTTATCTTTGCGTTTACTATCTGTGCTGTTGTTCTTTTCATATTTCTATTTTCCCATGTTGTGTTACATATAGCGAAAGCTTGTTCATTATCTTTACCGCTACCGATTTCTATTTCCATACACTTTGATATGAAAGAATCTTTATCTTTAAATTGTTTAGGATTTGGAAGTGGCATAATTACTTGGTGTTGTAGTTAATGTTTTACTCTCGTGATTATATGTTACTAAGTAGGTCATCTTATCTTACTTTATATACTTGATTACCAACTTTAACTTTCTCTACTGTTTTTAAAACAATAGTTCTCCACTCACCACTATTGGTTTGTGATATCATTACCCATTGGCCTTTTTGTTTATATCTAGGATTACCACTCTTACGACCTGTTGGATTACCTGTTCTCATAGTTCTCTTCATTCTTGAACCATCAAGTTTAGTACTCCAAACTTTCATCTCCTTCTTACTCTTAATTAACTCAGTCATTTCTCTACGAGTTATATTAATAGCAGGTTCAGCAAACATCTCCTCTTTGTCTGCTATCTTACTCATTACTCTAAACTGTTTACTATCTAACATATCTTAATTGTTCGTCCGAACCACCTCTACGATGTGGGGTGTGTTTTACAAGGCATATAATATGTACCTTGGTCTACTGTTTCATGTGGATGAGAACCTTCACATCCTATCATCTTTGCATATTCTTCAGCCATCTCTTGTGTTGGAAACATAATCTTTCTAGCATCACCTTCTAAATTAATAGATTCTGTAATCTTTATATCACTCTCACCTGGATAAGATGAGTTTGGTATTGATGGTTGAGCTTCTGTTTCTTGTAGTTGACCTAACTCTCTTAGTTTGTTTCTACTCCATCCTAATCCTGCTAATCCTCCCCATAACAAATAACTGACGTTAGAACATGCTTCACTATCATTCTGATTCTTTCTGTATTGGTCTTCAGCACGAGATAAGTAAGAATGCATGCGTTTAATCGTTTCTACTGAAATCGGTTTACCTTGAGCCAATTGTTGGGCTCTGATTTTTCCCACGCTGGTTGCACATTTGTTACCACTCTTCTCATTTAGTTCAATGCCTTTCTTAGCATTGTTCTTAACACCAGCTGGATAATCAGAATAAGATTCCATCTCTACTCTCTTTTTAGATTTGTATCTCTTATCTTTCTTTATGATTGCTTTGATTTCGTTTAGTAAGTACTCAGCTTCATCTTCTAATATACCATCAAGTCCTTGTTTACTTGCTTTAACTAAATCATGTGTAAATAATCCTTCGATTGAAAATCCTTTTACTTCACCATTCTTTACATAATCTTCCCATACATCATCATTATCAATCTTCATCATACCTACCCAAGTTCCAACAGGTAAGTTTAAACCATAAGAATTAGATTTATCTAACTTAGAAGTTTTTATCCAACTCTCTACTAAAGTTACATCTTTAACTTTATCTTCGTGTTCTACTGTTGTTTTAGCTTGATATCCTTTTTTCAAATATCCTTGAGCTAGTTTCTCTATCGTTTCAGGTGAGAAGAATACTTCGTATCCATTACCTTCACCATCTATACGAAATATCTTTTTATTAGGTATAAGAACAGGTCCTACTACCAATCTCTTTTCAGTATCTATCTTTTGGAACTGAACTTTCTCTTTATCGAACCATACGAAGTTTGATTCTATAGCAGGGTCTTCTACTAATGATATAGCAAATACCTCATCTAAAAAATCATCATCTATGGTTAATTCAAATAGTTTCATACTTATTTAACAATTTAATTTTATTTTATCCAGCAGTACCTCCTCCGAAGGTTGCTGCATTGTTTGTTCTTCTATCTAACGATTGTACTGAACTTACTTCTGTTGATACTACATAAGCTTGTACAGGTCTGTTAGAACTCTGTGCAATCGTTTCTGATATCTGTGAACCTGTATTACCTCCAGCCGCTGCTGTTGATTCTATTTCAGGTAACGATATCGTTGGTGGTGGTGCGGGTGATGGTGCTCCACCTCCTCCTCCACCTCGGAGATTTGTTCCAGGTGGTTTCGGTACTTTAGTACTGATAATCTTTTTAACTTGTAATAAACCACCAGCAATAACAACACCAGCTGCAATTGCACCGAATGGTGGTGGATATGTAGCAAGTGCTTTGGTAGCACCAAGATATGTGTTAATAGATGCAGATGCAACTGCCAGAGCTTTACCAGCAACAGTATTTTCACCAACCATCTGAGCAACAGCATTTAGAGCTCCACTAATTACTTGTAGTTTAGCTTCTTGTTCATCTGCATTTATATCTTGAGATACCTTAGATGTTTTCTGTTGCATATTGATAGCTTTGATATCAATATCTTTCTGAACCTTTAATCCCATATCACCTTCAATACCCTTAGCCTTAATTGTAGATACCAACATATCACCATCAAACTTACGTTTAATCGCAATAGCATCCATATAGTATTCTTGTTCTAATGCTGATAAATCTTCATATCCAGCAGCTAATAGAACTTTACGTTCTTCATGGTATCTCATTTCTCTTTCTCTAAGAGCACGAGTTCTTTCATCTAACAAAGATAATTCAGCCTCTAATTGAATAGCAGCTGCCATATCACGAATTCTCTTACGTTCATCCGCTTCTCTTTGTTCATTAGCAATACGTTTGTTAGATTCTTCTTCTGTTTTCTTTGTTAACTCTTCTTGTCTTGTTTGTTCTTCTTCATATGCTTTATTCAACACCTCAGATGAGTTTCGTGATGCCTCTTCAATCTTTTCTGATGAGATACCTAAGAACTTAGCGAATCTATTAAATCCTTTACCAACTAATTCTAATAAATCAGCAAACTTTTCAAAGATAGGTAATGCTACTTTTTCTATTAATGCAAAAACAGGTCCCATTATCTTACCGAATGCTGCACCTATTCTATTTAAAGTTTCTTGACCTTCACTTGTTTTACTAAGTGATTCTTTCATCATTATAAATGCACCAGCGATTGCTGTTACTACTGCAATAATAGGATTGGCCATGAATACTTTCATTGTTCCTCTTAATCCATCTAATGAACCACCAACTAATCCTATAATACCTGGTTGTTCTGCTAATGCTTCTGAGAATCTTCTTGAACCAATCGCAACATCTTCTTGTCTTAAACGAAGTTGTTTCATCTCATCGTTAAGAACTTTTATTTTAGCTGCATCTTTCTTAGGGTCTAACTTACCTAATGCATCTTCAGTACCACCAATAGCTTGATTAAGAGTTTCGAATGTACCAATAGATGTATCAACAGTTTTATTAAGGACTTCTATATCAGTAATCCCTTTAGTTTCCACATCAATGGTGGCCGTATATGTAGTACTATTATCTGCCATTACATTCTTTTAAATAGATTTTTTACCATGTTCCAACTACGAGGTATTTGATATTTACCTTTAGCAATATCTACTTCTTTGGAAACATTGTAAAAATCTTCGGTTTTTAGTAAGTCAATTATACTTTTCATTATTAGTTATATAACAGATTAAATTAATATTGTTGGTTATCCAACGAGTCAGAGATTATCGGTCCAAGTAATTGCATTTGACATTCTCCTGTTTTTAAATTATATTGATTTAATGCTCTTAAGTGATAGTGATTACCTCTAAAGAATATTATATCGTTTAGTTCTAAATCTATATAAGTAGCAAATGGAATAACTCCTGCACATTCTATCAACCTTGTTTTAGGATTGTATAGTAATGATATATATTTATCCCAATATTCTGTATATAATGAACCAGTAGGTGTTGTACCATATGCTGGATTCTCATTAAAGAATAAAGTAGAATCAGAACCAGCATCAGGAAACCTATTATAAGTTCCACTAGCTTGTGAACCTGTTGAGAAATGGTCTACATATGGAAACTCTCCTTCATCATATATTGTTGAAACAAATCCAGTCGGTTCACGATATCCACCTATTGAATATGGTGTTGTTTCTACTTTTCCATTATAGAAAAATAGACGAGGTCTAACTCTTGCAGATTCAAATGCTGCATTTGAGATAAACGTTGGTATGAACATTTTTTGTCTACTCATAATATCTTAACTTGTTGGGCCTCCACCACCTCCACTACAAGCACCTATACCTGTAATTATGGCATTAGAAGAATTCATAATTAATAATTCACTCGTTGAACAATATTGGAAATAATTGATAGCAGTTGCTGGAGCTGTCAATTGTTCATTCATAAAGATTCTATCACCAACAATAGGGTCTGTAGCACTTCCATCATGATAGAATGTTAAACAAGTTAATCCATTACAAGCTTGTACAGATGTACTACCTGGATATACTTGTATTGGTGTACCTGATAGTAATGCTCCTTCACCTTCTGCTCCACTACCACCAACATATCTTAATGGTGTTGATGCCATTGATGTTTGTACTTTTAGTTCTCCTTGTGAAAAGAAGTTCTGTGTATCAGTATAATATGTTTTACCAAATTCTCTGTTATTTGTTCTATTAAAATTTTGTGATAAGAAATCTAAATCTAACGTATCACCAAACTCTAAATTCTTAACACCTAAGTTATTTGCAGGTGTTACTGTTACGTTTTTATTTAAATCTACAAACGAATCTATATTAACAACTTTACCTTCTTTATACCAATCGTTAAACTGTTTTATAATAAAGTGTCTAGGTTTCTTTTTACTTGGATAAATTTGTAAGTTATATTTCTTTTGTAATCCTTGTATAAATGATAATGATGTAATACCTTTAGTTGCAAAAGGCATATTCTGTGGTATCTGCATTATACGATAATCAGCTATTTGACATAACTTGGTTACCTCTATATAAGATTCAGCATTACCACCTGGTCCTAGGATTATATTAGCTCCTGTGTTAGCTGTTTGATAATCACTAATAAACATTTGTATATCATATGTTACACCTCTAGCTAATCTAGCTTCAAACTTCATTTCTAAAGTAAACTCTTCTTCACCTGTTCCTTGTTTACCTATTATCCTACGATATATTTGGTCATTCATAAAATCTAAAGGAACTATTGGGCCTTGAGCAGAAGAACCTGATTGAGGTGTTTCTATAAACGTTAAAGATAAGTTAGGAATACTAACAACTGATGAAGAACCAGTAACAAAAAAGTTTAAGTTTATTTCAAACTCAACAGGCATTGAAACAGATTCACCTGTTACACCAAAGTTTCTTGTCATGTTGTATAGTGAACCACTCATCTTAAATGATGGGTCAAACTCTACGTTTTCAAAATCTAATGATTTACTTACACCTAATGTTGTAAATTCATTTGGTACTGATGAACCACTAATAGGTGTTATCTTCACTAGACCTTCTGTATTTAAATCTATACCACTATAATTAGCTCTTTTATTACCATTATCACAAAGTAAATACTGGTCATCAAATACTGATGAATCTAAGAAATCAGATTCGAATGTATATTGTGATTGTGAAAAGATTGCTTCAACAACTCGTTTTGTACGAATCATTGGTTTCATATCAGATACGTTTATTTGTCCACCAGGAAAATCACCACGAGGATTATCTAAACCTAAATCATTTGCAGTTGTAGCTGCTTGGAATGTATAAGCTTGTCCATAATCTACAATTGGATAAACAATATCACCAACCTCAAACGAACCACTATTGGTTACTATATCTGCATTTGCAGCTGAACCACTCCATGTTTCTCTAATCATATCAATTGATGCAGTATGATTATATTTGTTTAACGTGTCTAAGTCAGTTAAATTTAAAGCTTGTAGGTCTCTACTAAAAGATGATAATAATCCAAATATGGATACTGTATATGATTCTACATACTTGTTTTCTTTTACAACTACATTCTCTAACTGCATATATCCTTGAGAAACATAGAATCCATCAAAATCAAATTGAGCGATTACCTTTTCGTTTGTTTTAAACAAATAAGGTTCATCAACAGATATATCATATACTTGTTGAAAGAATGCATTATTTCTTTTACTACCTGGTAATTGTATTTGACGAGTAAAATCACTCGGTAATGCACCGATATCAAATAAACCTGTTACATTGTTGGATAAATAGATTGTTTCATCATCGAATAAATCTAAAGTAGTTCCTCTTGCAATAAGTTTAAAAACTTTATTTCTTCCACTTGTAACTGCCATATTAGAATATTAATTTGTACCCTTGTCCTTGTGTGAAGTTAAATGAGTATTGTATTAGTTTATCAACCTTTTCTGTCTTTACATTAAACCTTGTTGTGTTGATTGCTAACGGTCTTACTTTATCATTTGGTTCATCATATACCCAATATATTTCATCACTTGATATAAGTTGTTTAAATATATCGTTATACTCTTCTTTTACATAATCTGTATTAACTGATAAGTTAAGTGTTGAATCTATAATGTAATTTTGTATAGTTGTTTCGTAATCTTGATAAGATAAAGTACCTCCATCCCAAGAACCGATTTGTGGTTGATATTTACTTCTTTTTGTATTAAATGTTTCTGTACTTACTAGATTGAAATTGAAATAATCAAATTGTCCAAATCTATTTTTCCATTTAATTCTAACGTTATCATATTTTGATGGACACTTCTCTTCAAAGAATTGTGTAGCACCTATTTGGTTTGAACCATTATAGTTTGAACCTGTGATTAAGAATATCTGATAATCTTTTGTAGATGTTGTTATAGGCCAATCAGGTTCGTTAACTGTCATCGGTATTGTTACAATTGAACCCGATGTATTGTTAGAAGTTGCAGGTAATGCTGTTGATTGGTCTTCACCAGGAAAATCTGAAGCTGATATAATGTAATGTGATACATCTGTTTCAGGTCCTATCCATACACTCATTCTACCATAGTTACCAGGTAATACAGATTGTGATTGTGGTCCATCTGTCATCATTGGGAAGTATGTAGCTGAACTAGTTAACTCTTCATTAACTTGTGATTGGAATAAATCATATCCATCAACTGCTTTAAACGTATCAGACCTTACATGAGAACCAGTATAGAACTGTGAACCACTTTGGTATTGTACATAAGTATCAATAGCATAAAATTGTACTGATGAGGAATCAGCTGCTCTAAGTGTTTGAAATGTAGAAGATAGAACTCTTGATACATCAAATATACCAACTCCTACTTTGTTTGGAAATTTTGTAAGAGTATATTGTGAAGTACTCCCACTCTCAGTTAAACTTCCTGTCCAATAGTATAATTCACTAAGATATTGGAAAGATGAAGAAGCTCTTAACTCTGCATTACTCTCGAATACCGAAAAGGCTGTTGGAGATTGTGCAAGTGCAACTGAACTTGGATTCTGTGTGATTGATAAAGACATCTAAATACTTTTTAACTATATAACAAAAAGAGTTTATTATATATTTGAACTATGATACTTTGAGGTTATCTCCACCTGATTCCCATATCTTATTTAAATCAGAGAATATATCATCCATTAGTTCATTGGCTTTCATACCAATAGCTTCATCTTTAGCTTTTATAAATTCAGGTGATTGAGCTGCAATTTGTGCGAAAGGTCTAGCCTTCATATTTCTTGTACCATATTGTACATACTTTGCATAATCAGGTAATTGGAAATCAAACTTAAATACAATGTTACCACTTCTATCTTCGGTAACCATTGTTTGTATTCTGTTTCTACTTGCAACTTCCTTATACATTCTACCTGTCTTGAATGCTTTAGAAGAACCTGTTTTATATCCTCTATAAGGCACACCAGGATTGATGGCCTTCAAGGCCTGGTCTTTATATACTTTCGCTACATCTTTTAATGTTTTCATTATAATCCGTATCTTCCTTTGGTATCGTTATATATTGAAGTTATCTGTGAAGAATCTAATGCCTGAGCATATACTCTTACTTCTCCAACATTTGTTGCTAATGGATTTTGAATCCCATTTTCTAAAATGTTAAGTTGACCAGCTTGTAAACCTGCCATAGAATCTGTAAAACTTGCACTAGAAACTAAATCTGTATTGTAATAATTTTTAAGGTCACCTGTTGTTTCATCCCAAGTAACTACATGCATATACCATAGTGATGAAGTATAAAATGGTAAGCCTGTGCCTGTGGTTGCAGTTGTAGTTCCATCGGTTATTTGTCCTTTCATTTTAAATCTTGTTGGAAAATTAACCCTGTCACCTAAAAATTGGAAATTATAATCTCCACTTTTTAATTCAACTACTTCTGTATCTTCTGTTGAACCACTCATCCACATTATTATAGAATTTTCTGTTCCCATATCAAAGTTAACATCATAAGAACCACTTAATCCACCACTACCTGTGTTGTTACTTATTATATTATATACTTCAAGACACTCTATTGATTGAGAAGTTATTCTTCCATCGGTACCTGTAACAAAGAAGGATGTACCAGCGTTTGTTACTTTAGTACCATTTGGTAATGGTTCTGCTGATTTACTATCATAATAAAGGTAATCACCTACACCCATAACACCATCATCGTTTTCATCGTGATAAAAATAAACTTGTTCTGAAGAAGTTAAGAAACAAGCTTCTGAACCTGTTCTTAAGTTAATTGCTTCAACAGGTTGGAATTGTTGACAACTACCAGTAGGGTAATATATAATTACTATACCATCACCACCAGTTGTTCCTTCTCCTGCAGGTGGGGTTGCTGGAAAGTCTCTAGCACCTCCACCTCCACCACCAGAGTATCTTTCTCCATCAACTGTACCACTACCTCCTCCATCTGAACCTGAACCTTGTGTAATAGATTCTCCTGTTGATTCAGTATATCCTGCACCACCTCCACCAACTCCTTTAGAAGCTGCACCCCATGAAGGTGATGTATAAGGTAGGTTTATAGTTGTACCTAATCCACCATTACCTGTATAATTTTCTGATGCTCCATCAATACCATTACTACCTGCAGTAGTAAATCCACCACCACCACCAGCATATACAGAACCTCCTCGTGAACCACCACTATTTCCATTTGCACTATCTCCACCAAAAAGATAAGTTCCTGAATCTGTTGCATCACCATATCCACCTTCACCTCCGAGTGATTTTAATCTATCTGTTCCTGTATATGGACCTCCTAATATTTCACTAAATCCACCATCACCACCATTGTAAGTTCTTAATACAGGAGTAACATTATCTGCATCTGCAGGGTCTCCTCCTTGACCTACCATTATTGAATAAGTACCTTGATACAACTGGCCTACTTGGTTTATAACTGAAGCTCCACCGCCTCCACCACCACGACCAGCATTTAATGTACCATCCCAGCCTCCGCCGCCACCTCCTCCGATGACAACTAATCTTGCTCTATTAGTAAACCCCTTTGTTACAGTAAATTGAAAACTACCAGATGTGTTAACTGCAGGAGAAGTAAACTCATGATAAACATAAGTTTCTGAGCCTGATGTAAAAGAACCACTAACACCACCATTGGATGTAGCTTCCATACATTGACCTGATTGCATATGTGTTATTGGAATAAATCTCATATTAACTAAAGAATTGTCCTGTTACACCATATAAGTAACTACTATCGAATGTTACGAAAGTAAGTATATCTGCTGTATTAGCTTGTGAAGGTGCATATCCTGCACCACCTAACATTCTAATTGAGTTACTATCTATTGATGCCGTTGTGTTTGTGTTAGTTAAAACTTTTAAAGAAATAGTTTGTCCAGCATTAATATTAGTTGCAGCAAAGTGTGTATCTACACCTTGTGGTAACGTTACTGTAAAGAAGTTACCTGTACTACAATCTATCGATGCAGTTTGTGATGCAATTGTAATAGCTTCAACATTACCATTTACATATCCATCGATTGTTTGATTTCCACTAAATGAATTATCAATATCTAATCTTGCATATGAACTTGTTGCAGCAACTAGAGCATCTACTTCACTTTGTATAGATTCAGTAAATGTGTTAACGGCACTATTGTGAATTTGTTGAGATGCCGTAAATGAGTTTATATTTGATAACGAACTATCAACAGATGCAGTGTATGTATTGAATTTGGATGTTTCAACAAAATCAAATGATAGTGAACCTGTAAACGTTTCTAATGATGTTAATCTAATATCTTGTACTTGTTGTTGAACTTGTATTGATGAAGTATATACATCAAACTCAGCTTCACTAACAAAAGTATCATCAAGAGATGTACTAAAGTTTTCTAGTGCAGTTATTCTTGTATTAGCTGATTGTGTAAATGCGTTTATTAAAGTTACTGAGTTATCAAGAGAAGCAGTAGTTAACTCTATATTAGTTAATCTACCATCAGCTGATTGAGTAAATGAATTGTACCCACTATTGATTGAAATCTGTGATGAGGTAAAAGCATTTAATGATGATAAAGAATTATCAACAGATGCTGTATAAGATTGTAATGTGGTAAACTTATTATCTACTGATTCAGTAAATGAGTTATATCCACTATTAATTGTTTCTTGTGATGATGTAAAATTCTCTATGTTGTT
>Ga0208793_1002124_pt1 | contig 10607 bp, 27 predicted proteins | sample 17_taG_FD_184092 | JGI IMG/M metagenome (GOLD analysis project Ga0208793, IMG submission 184092) | Marine viral communities from the Subarctic Pacific Ocean - 17_ETSP_OMZ_AT15314 metaG (SPAdes) (version 2) | ecosystem: Environmental > Aquatic > Marine > Oceanic | place: Pacific Ocean | collected...
ATCTGAAAGATTACAAATTTCTATTAAATGTTTAAAGGCGTTTTGGTTATGATTGCTAAAAGCATCAATAACATTTTCTATTTTATCGTTTGTGTTTATCATAATAATTAATTTAATTGTTTACACAAATATAAGAATATTATTTTAATTAACAAACAATATTAATAAAATATAATTATTTTTTTTATGTTTGTATTGGTTAATAATATAGAATTGATGCTATACAAAAATAAATTAAGAAAGACAAATATTATGCTAATTTATAATTATTCTAAATAGTGAAAAAATACCTAAACCTACTATGTTTAAGAACCTACTATGTTTAAGAACCTACTATGTTTAAGAGTAATAAAAAAGGAAGACCAATCGCACTAAAGTAATAACTTATTATTGATATTGACTGATCAACCTATTATGTTTAAGAGTTACTTTATACTAAGTATTTTATTAATAGTTATAACAGATAGATAAATAAAAACATAGTAACCAAATGAGTTCCCTGATTGTATTAAATCTACTATCCCAAGTGTTAAGCAAACTAAAGCTAACACTATATTAATAATACTAAATATTTTATTTATTTGTTTCATAGTTATTGTGTTTAAGAAAGTTGTTTTATTATTGACTCTAAAGACTTTATTTTATCCTGGAGTCTTTGGATTCTATATTCATAAACCTCTAATAGTTGGTTTTGAGTTTCTTTACTCATATTAAATTTTGTTTCCATAGTTTTAGTTTTGTTTTCATATATATCTAATATTCTTCTTATTCCTTTTGTTTCCATAGTTTTAATTGTTTTTATTTAATTCGTGATAACTTTTATCGGTTATCCTTTTCATAAAGTTCTGTTGATCTGTTATAAAATACTTATCATCTTCTTCGATAGTATATAACATTTTGGTAATTAATGTTGTTATTTTCATATTATTATTTTTTTTGTTTAACTCCTAAAAAATCTGCCCAACCTTTAAACTCATCTATATAAGCTCGGTGGGGTTTCTTCGGTATATAACCACCCTCGATTTCTTTTACTTCTATATCATCATCTTCTTTCCAAGAATCAATGATAGGTTTTTCAAGTGTATAATCTATATAAAAGAATACATCTTCTATTTTTATATAAGCACACCTTTTGTTTATTTGTTTTATATCCATAATATTAGTTATTTAAATTATCTATTGTTGCACCTGAATTTTTGTGCCATACATCAATGATTTGTTCATTTGTACTATCATCAATATAATATACATAATCATTAATTTCAATGTATAAAGTTTGATTTGATCTTATATCTATTCTCATAATTAAAATATTAATCTTTCTAATCTTTGCATTTGTTTATTAAGTTCAATCCTTTTACCTGGATCTTTTTCTAAAGCATATGTTAATTTCATATTACTTAGTTTAGTATATAATATATGTCTGTTAATCTTTTTCATAATTAATCTTTTATAGTTATAAATACTACTTCATCAAAGTATTTTTTCATATACTTAATAGTAGCAATGTAATCTCCTCTAAATGTTTTTTCAAGTGTATATATGCAGTCATCTAAATTAGCAACCTTAGTTAGTAGTTGTGCCATATTAGTTAATTCAAAAGTTGTGTGATCATTAACATATATAGTTTTACCTAAATGTTGTATAAATTCATTTGTTAAATCATTTACAAAGTTTGTTTGATCGCTTTCTTTTGCACTACTCGTATTAATAAAAGCAATTCTTCTTCTTATTATATCTTTTGTTTTTGTCATAATGTTTGTTTTAATGTTATACAAATATAAAGCATAAATAATTTAATAAACAAATAATTAACAATAAATCTTTACAATAATATTTTTTATAATCAAAGTGTAAAATAAAAAAATACCTGGAATACTATTAAAATATTAGCAGTATGAAAACAATAAAAACAATTTATGCAACAAAATTTTATATGGTGGACAAAGTGGTTTGTAACTAACCTACTGCGTTTAATGATTAGATCGTTTAAGAACCTACTGCGTTTAATGACTAATTATCCAAACAGAATACATTTTGAATCTATAGCACTTGGTATCCTTTTTACTTTCTCAAGTTTCTTTTTCGTTTATATGTTCACTTTGGTATATGTAGCCATTAGATTCTAAACCTACTGCGTTTAAGAACCTACTGCGTTTAAGAATGTACCTACTATGTTTAAGAATTATCTGATAACATAAACACCTTTGTTGGCGTTAGCTAAGAAGTATTGAATGCAATAACGAAGTGAATCTAATTGGTGATTCCATTTATCTACTGGTCTTGTATTTCTTTCGTGCCATACATAATTGTTAAGCTCTTTAACAAGCTCTGTACTATCTGGATCTATTATTAAATCAAAGTCCTGGATAAGAGCTATCCCTGTTAGTATAGACCCACTGCGTTTAATGGTTGGTTTTATGTTACAATATTCTTTCAGCTCTGATATAAGTCTTGGCTCTGCTGAATCACATATGATTAAATCTTCTCCTGCATATCTTCTGTTATTCTCTCCTATCTCTTTTGTTGACATACCTGCTTTAGCATACATTGTCTTAACCCATATCTTTTTACTTTCCTTATGTATTGCAGCTTTTATAAGTACAGTAGGATCTACAGAGAAACCAAAGTCTTGACCATATATAGATTCAGTACCAGTGTTAAATAAACCTGTGGACCAATTACTAAAGATAACACCTTCTGCTTTATCCATCCACCCACCAAGTATCTGGTGATTATATCTATCTGGTCTTCTGCGTCTTATATCTTCTAACTGTAACAGAAATGAATCTGATAAGTTTTCTACATTATCTTTAAATGTAGTATGTATATAAGTTACATTATCTACAAAATCATTTGTACCAGGATTAACTCCTTTACCTGCAAAGAATCTTTGATATATCCAATGCTCTTTTGTTGTAGGGTTTAATATCATCATAACCCTATTCGGTTTAGACTTACTTCTAACTGACTGATCTATCTTATCAAAGTCTTCCTCCTTAATTAATTCTTCTGCTTCATCAAGTACCCAAGTAGTTATCCCACTAATCGACTTTAGTGCAGCAGTTTGATTTCCTGCTGATGTACGGATACCTTTAAATAGTATTGAGCTTCCAGTACTTATGTTTAAGATTTCATCTTTAGTAATACGGAAATGTTCCATAATACCATAGAGTTCTAACTTCTCAAGGAACTCTGGAATAATTGAGTTAGCAGCACTTATCATAGTATAACGAGTGAATAGTATCTTGTGACCCTGTTCAAACGTTAGAAAGGCTAAAAAGGTGGTTATAGCGAATGATTTACCACTTCCTCTACCTCCTGTTATAACAAAGTATCTTGAGTCGTTACCTAATGAATTGTATTTATTATTGAGTACTGGCTTCTTCATCTGTGTCAAGCTCTATAGTATTATCTTCTTCTTGTGTACCAGTAAATAGATTCTTAATATTGATATTTACCTTCTGTTGTTTCTCTTCAGGTTTATCAAGTGGCTTACCATATTTATATTCAAAGAGTAATTTAAGATGTGGGAAGGATTGTTTAGCTTGCTCGGCTAATGATTCCCAAGCTTCTTCTTCTGATCCGAATACTTTAGCCATTGCGTTAAGTGCATAGATTCCGACCCGTTTTCGTTTGGCATCATTAAGAGCAGCAGAAGATGTGGGTCGTACAACAGGCACGTTTCTAACGCCTGGCTTGCGTCCATTGTTTCTTCGTCCATCATTATCTTTGACATACTTATACTGTTTTGGTTTTCTCCCCATTTTTTTCGTATAAAAACTTATATATATTCCAAATTGCATCTGACCATTCTTTGTCAGAATATATCTTTGTGCCTTTCTTCTTGACACCTTTAAAATCTACCACAAGATTAAACTTAACACACCGACCAATACAACCAGGAATAGGTTCGGGATAAATCTTATATCCTTTTTCCAAACACCATCTTGCAGCTGCTTGATTATATAATCCACCATAAGGTGGTAAACTCCATTTTTTGTTGTGTGCATCAATTTGTTCTTTAGACCTCTTGCGTTTCATTTATTAAATCATATTTTTTTTGTAACTCTTGATATTCTTCTACGAGTTTGTTATACTTAATTTTATAATAGTTTTCATCATTAAACTTCTTTAGATCATTTTCATTCTCTTCCAGTAGTTTGTTTCTTATTCTTGTATATACGTTTAAGACTGTATCTTTATGTAAAGCCATTACATCAAAAACAAAGAGTCCGTGTAATACTGATGCGTGATCTCTACCAACAGACTTACCTATACTTAAAAGTGTTGAATGAGAAAATTCTCTACACAGTTTAAAGTAAATAGCTCTACCATAAACAAATTCTCTCTTTCTTGTATTTCTTGATATATTAATACCAAGTTCTTTAGTTACTGCTAACTCAATTTGCGATATACTAATATTCGATTTTTGTGTCATTATCTTCTAACTCTATTTTTATTTCACTATATGTTTTTTCTTCTGCATAGAGAAGAGCTTTCTTAATTCCTGCACAAAGTTCATACATTTCTTTTCTTTCAAACTCATACATATCTTCAATTAGCTCTTCATAAGTTATACCCATTATTAAATCTCTTAATGTTAAGTAATAACTTTTCTCTATCTTTTCTTTATATGTATCCTTTTCTAACGTACTCATTTACATTCTTAGTCTTATCATAAAAATAATTTCTATAATTATTACAAGCGATCTCAACTTTCTTCTTACCTCTTTCTAACGCCTCCTCACTACATTCATATATCCCAATCTCACCGCTTCCCTTATCTATAACTAAAAATGTAAAGTTTTGTACATTAAAGAGTTCCATATATATATAGGCTTGTACGTCATAGTGCCATTTATGTCTCGCTGTATATACCCAAGACCCTATATCATTTGTAGTCTTTACATCTACAATTCTATCTGTTGTTAAATAATCAGCTTTACCACGAAAGGGAAAATCATTTATCTCTCCTATACCAGGAAGTTCTGCTGCACCACCACGAAGTAATTCACTTGCTTCATAGTTAGACTCTAAACACTTTACAAGATATTGAAAGTAACTAAGTTCTTTCTTAAGCATTATCTCCATACCTGGATTCTCTGCTTTAGCATCTTTATACTTGTTGGTGTTTCTTGTACTTGCATCTACAAATATATATCTCTCTGGTATCTTCTCATATTCTAATACCAAAGTATGAAATAGTCTGCCCTCTCTAAGTGCAGGTACATTGCTATTGTCTTTAGCTAAATAGCTTTTATATTTAACAGGAGATTCATATAAACTTTTTATACTACTTGAAGATAAAGCTGCTTCACCAAGATAACCATAGTAAAAACTATCGTCATCCATTCTGTCTAACAACTCTTTCTTTTCCCATTCCTTACCGTCTAATAATCTAATCATAGTACAAATATAATGAACAAATAATTAACAAGCAACTATTTATTGAAGTTATGTTTGTAATTGTCTCTTTCTACTTGCATTTTATAAAAGCTAAAATTAGACATACCAAGTATGTGACTGTCTGTAGGAACAAAGTATTTCCAACCTTTGCTTCTTCCCATATTTATATAATAGAAAAAAAAGGCAGCTTTCTTACCTGTATCTTTTTTAAATATTATTGTAGCTGTATGATCTGACATAGGAATTATTTCTTCCATCTCAAATGTTTCGTTGTTAAAGTTACCTGCTCTATGTTTGTTAGAGTACCTATCTCTTATTATAAGTGCAAACTCTTCTAATTCTTTTGCTATATCTTTTTTCATAAATCTAATTTTTTAAGTAGAAATTCTTTTTCCGTTTCTGTTGGTGTGGGTTTAGGTATTGGCATTTTTTGTGTTTTTATTATACAACTCTACTAAATTGTTTATTTCTTCTCTATTCAAATATCCAGTTTGATGAATCACTACGTGAACTAATTTTGGAATATGTATTAAATTATCTATATCATCGTTTTGATGATTCCAATCTATATGATGAACATCATAATCTTTAGCTAACTTAATATTGTGATGTAATTCATATTTTTTCCTGTAATTCACTTCTTTGATTCTTTATATATTTCATTCGCTTCCCTGTATTTAGAATCAAAATTCTCAAACACATACTCACCGTCTTTATTCTTTACAAAGAAGTGTCCTCTTTTTTCATACTCAGAATTTATAATTGTAGAATATTTATCTGTAATTTTTTTATGTCTATTTTTTCTTCTTACTCTTACTTTCATATTATTTACTATTTTCTATATAATCTTCTAATGCAGCTAAAGCTCTCCAAGCTACTTTTCCCAGATGAAGTAATCCATCATCGTCTATTTTATCAGCATCAATTAGATGCCTTGTTAGTGCGTCTAAATGATCTTTACTCTTACTCTTATCCCAATGCAGTGGCTTGTCAGGATGATGTTGGTTGTTGCCTGCTAAACTAACTTTACTTACATACTTAAGTGCATTAGGAAAATACTTTAATACTCCAGTATAAACTGGCATACTTTTTCTTTGTGTGTGTTTATCTTTACTCATAATACTTCTGCACCATAAACAGGTAGCATTGCTATTTCTTTGGTTATTTTATTTGTGTTAGAGAAATCTGTTGTTTTAGGTAAATACTTTTTAAACCAATGAGGATTCTGAAAGAATAGGTTCCATCTATAAACACCCTTTGGTGTTGAATTAATATACATAGGAACATCAAAGTTATCTATTGCTTTATCAAGTAATGCTGCGAACTTAGCCTTCTCAACTATTAACTCGTCATAGTGAGTCTTTCTACATTTAAGTTCTATCCTATGCTGTTTAACAGGACTATAACAATCCCATCTACTAATAGGATTTGTACTCATAACTAAATCAGGATAAACCCTCTCTTTAAGATATTCAAATAGATCTTTCTCAACCATTATATTCATCGAACAAAGATTTAAGTTTGCTAAGCTTACCAGCAAAACAACTACCACAAGTTGTTGGTTTATCATTATAGTTAAAAACCCTATTGTATATTCTTAATATATCTTTTTGTTCTTGACCTGTTACTTGAGTCTTTTCTGCAGAATAAAAATCAGTTAAGAAAGAATGTTCTTCAAGTGTTAAACAATTAGGTTTGTTATAGGGAAACATTTTATTTAGAGTTTTCTTTCTCTCATTACATCCACAATCTTTTCCAAGTGCATCAAACACTCCGTCAACTGCAGCTTTAATTCCTGTAGCTTTAGTAATCTTTTCTACAGTGTCACCAACACCAGAAGATTCCTTCTCGTATTTAGCAACCCATTCTTTATAACGTTTAGTTCTTTTATCGTTTGGTTTGGGTGGTATTTTATTCATCTTTATCTTTTTTAATTAAATGAAAATCTCCATTGATATAGTCTTGGAAATCTTCTGCAAACTTTGTATTAAGGATTTGTTTATAGTTCTTACAGCTATTAAAAATAGATGTAACACTTATATTAGTATCTTTAGATAATTTTCTCATACTAATATCAGTTTCGTAATATACTTTAAATAGTTTTTGATCGTACCATCTATCCCAGCTTCCAACCTCACTATGTATCATATCTATTAATTTTTCTTCAGCTCTTTGCTTTTCAATATCAGCTTTTCTTTGTGCTTCAGGAGTTGGCTCTACAATTTCATAAGTAACCTCAATATCATCAAGCCTAACCATATGATGTTTACTTCTTTGTTTTAAATAGTCATTGTATAAGTTCTTAATAGTAATGTATACATAAAACTTGTTTATATCAGTCTCATTATACATTATCTTTTTAGGTTCCTTAACATACTTATTTAAACGCAGGTACATCTCCTGGACAAAATCCTCAACTATATGTGATGGTATACCCATAGATATTCCCATAGAAATCCAAAGCTTGTGATATTTAGATAACAAATCCATCATTTTATAAAAAAGAAATGTATAAAGACAAAGCCTAAACATATCCTTAATAGATCTGTTGTTGTATCATATTCAGGTATCTCTATATCTTCAACATAGTCAACACCTATTAAAAATCCTTTTATTAATTCAAATTGTATATTCATAGTTTTAGTATTCAAACTCTACTCTTATCTTATCAGTTTCTCCATAAAACTTACTCATTGCGTTTATTTCTACAATATTTTGATCTTGTTCATATACAAGACCTTCTAAAGCATCAAAGAAAGCTTTATTTAAGTTGTCCTGTAAATCAGGTTTTGTTGTCTTAAATGTTTTAACTCTCTTCTTCTTTGAGAAACTCTTTGGATAAGCATAGATATATTCTATATAATTAACTTTAATTTCTGATCCTGCTGTAATTATAGAGAATTGTTTAGGTAATTGTTCAGTAACTAATCTTTGTAGATAAGCTTGATAATCCTTTACCTTTTTAGGTTTATACTTAATACCACCTCTACCAATCTTAAAAGACTGGTGAGCAAGTGGTCTTATGTTTAATTCAAAGTTTAATTTCACGAATGTATAAATTGGTTAATTCCGCTTGGCATCTTACATACTTGCGGTAATCCTTTCTTGACTTCAAATGAAAATGCTTCAAATGAATAACCCCTACTTCTTTTACAGTCAACAACAACTATATTAGGATTGTCGTCTGTAGGAGATACAGTTATTTGTGTTTCTGTTTTCTTCTCAAGGAATGAACCTAAATGTCCTGTTGCTTTAGAATTATAGAAGTTAGAATGTATAACTGTAATGATATGTATATTGTAATCTTGTGTCCACTTCATCAAGTAATGTATTACTTTATTAGATTTCTCAAGATCATTAATGTCGTTTAGTAGGTCAGCTACTCCGTCAATAATTACAAGACCTATGTTTTTTGTTTCAGCTAAATGCCAATCTATAAAATCTAATCTATCTTCTGGACTAAATTGTCTTAAAGCATACGTTTCATAATCACTTGCATCTTTAGCCATCCTATGTACTCTTTTAAATGTCTTTTGTGCGTGGTAACGACTTTGTTCTGTATCATAGTGTATTACCTTTCTATCTCCTTTAAAGCCCTTTAAATCGCCTACAAATATATCGTGTGAACCTAAATAAGCTGAAGCAAGTAGTGACACTAAAAATGTCTTTTTACTCTTCGGTCCTGCAGATATAAAACTAAAATTACCATATGTTCCCATAGGTATATGTTCTCCGTTGCTTAATTGTCCTTTTGATATTGCAACAGGTGGTTCCTTTATTTCTTCCTTAGCATCAACATAACTATCTTTTAAGATCTTCTCAAATCTTAGATGTTGTTGTAATTTTTCTTGTGTCATTAATGTACCCATTATAAAATAAAAAAGGGAGCCGAAGCTCCCTGTAACTTAGAATGGTAAGTCATCCGTAGCATCCCCAGAGCCAACTTGCTCTGTTTGTTTTTCTGCTACTTTACACTCGCCATTAGTCCATACGACTCTACCGTTTCCCATATACACTCTTGGTTTTTTAGCTTCTCTATCTTCTTTAGATTGCTCTTCCCAAATTGCTATGTTTTGTCCATACTGGTTAGTATCATCGTTTAATCCAATAGTAAAGTTTTTGTATGTACCTTTACTATCTTTAATTCCAATTGTTCCAATTGCTGCCATAGTATTTATTTTTATGCCGTTAAGGCTTTTTCTATTTGTTTAGTTAGACGATATTTTTTTTCTATATCTGTCATTTTCCCACCATCTTTTATAAACTTGGATGCTTTAATAAAAGCAACACTATCTTTTTGTAAAAGAGGTTTTTGTTCAACTACGGATTTTTGTTTTTCACCGTGAGTGTTCATCGCATCAGCATCTTTAGTATCATCAATTAATAATAAATTACCAATAGCATACTTTTTTGCATAAGAAGATGCAGCTCCAGTTCTTTGAGGATCTTGCATACCTTTTGCATTGAAGTCAATTATTGCTTGTGCAGTTGATTCTATTTGCATAGTAGGATCTGTACAATCAATCATTTTAGCTGTAGACTCTATATAAGCCTTGCCAGCTATTTCTTTAAGCTCATCGCTTATTTTAAAAACAACCTTATGCTTTTTAGATATCGGCTTAACAGCCTCTAATATATCTTCTGCACTTCTATAGTTGTAGTTACCAAAACTATTCCTTTGGTTCTTCGGAGCTTTTAGCTCTGTCTGTATTAATAAAAGTTTATTTGTAATATTCATAATTGTTTAATTTAAGTTAAAATTAAGATAATATTTTTAATAAACAAAATATATTAATAAAAAAAGGGAGTTAATTAAAACTCCCCTTTACGAAACAAAAAAACAATTAACTGAAAAATACTAATACAACCAGATAGCGTTAGGTTTCTGATCGTCATTATCTACGTGAATAAAAGTTTTAGCAATACCAAATCTTTGAAATCCTACCATAGATAAAGCTTCTATTATCTTTAATCTTTTACCAGTATGTGTACAATGAATATCTGCAGCTCTGCCAATTAAATGTGAACTTGCTGTTCCCCCTCCTACTTTTCTATTGTGATCTGGTGTTCTGTATCCTGAATTTATTTTAAACTGTATACCTGCTATATCTCTTGCTTCATCTAAACAATATAAAAATTCTCTATCCATAAATTTATCTCCACTACCAGGATAATCTGGTGAATCAAATTCATCTAAA
>Ga0208793_1002132_pt1 | contig 10588 bp, 10 predicted proteins | sample 17_taG_FD_184092 | JGI IMG/M metagenome (GOLD analysis project Ga0208793, IMG submission 184092) | Marine viral communities from the Subarctic Pacific Ocean - 17_ETSP_OMZ_AT15314 metaG (SPAdes) (version 2) | ecosystem: Environmental > Aquatic > Marine > Oceanic | place: Pacific Ocean | collected...
TAGCACGTGGCCAAGTAAATGACCTAGTAGGATTTTTAAACAATCCAAGCAATGATAATGTTTTCAAATCGCAGGTTTTAAATACTATAACGAATCGAGGTGATATGGAAAACGGTCCTTTTGCAAGTTTCCAAGATGCATTAGCAGTTACTCGTAGACAAGGCAATGAAAGTACGATAAATAGTAACATGCCCAACGTATTTGAAAAATTTGACAGTTTATCTTTAGACAAACAACTAGAAGTTTTGTCTAAAATTGAATCTAAAAAAATAGATGAAGCATATAAAAAGGCAACGCAAGTAAAAGCCAATGAGAAAAAACCTAAGAAGCGTAAACCTAGTAAAGGACACCAAAGTCCACATCCTTATAAAGGAAGATTAGTAGGAGAAAGTGCAGTACCTGATAATACTAAAATAAGAATGCTTAATCATCTTCTATCAGACCACATGCCTGCAAACGATATAAAGAAACAAATGGATGCCTTTTTTGCTTTACCTGACCCTAAAATGATACGAGCCTTTAGAGACAGACGTGCTACGGGCGGAGACGACGTATGTTTAAGGCCTATTCTAAGAAGTTTTATTAAACGTCAAATGGCTGATACACAAAGAAAGTTTATTAATACAAACGAATCTAAACTTAACGAATATGATCCAGGTTTCGGATATACGGATATGCCAGATCCTAAAAGAGATTTAATAATTATAGACTCTAATGGTAAAGAAATAAAATTGGGTACAAATTTAGGAAATGCTAAAATTATCGGTATAATTCCTCCAAAGGAAAACGAACCTGCACAGATAATAACTACACAAGGAAATTTAAAAATACCAAATAGATTTGGACTTACTGTTATAGATCGACCGTATAAACAACAAGAATTACCATTGCCTAAGCCAGAGCCCACACAATTAGAATTACCTGGTATCAATAAAAAGCAACAAGAGTCCCTAAAAGAATACGAAGATTTAGAAGCAGAAAAAACTAAGATACAAGATATTGTAAATAAGTTAGATGTAGAAGAAGAAAAGGACAGAGAACTTATTGATCAAATTTGGAGAATACTAAATGCTGATCATATACAAGATGTTATAGGAAAGCTCGTAGTTAAGCCTATAGCAGACGAAACAGCAATGAATAAAGAAGCCGCAACTAAGGTATTAACCCAAGTAATATATCAAATAGAAAGCAGTTACGATAAAATAAAAGCATTCTTAGACGATTTAGAAAAAACAGGTTCTGCTTATGATGTAGATGCATTAAAGAAACCTATTAATGCTTTATCCAATGTATTTAAATCTGATGTAGGTTATACAGTATTCAAAACATTATTGCCTTATGGTGTAGGTTCTAATAAGAAAGGACCAGGGGAATTTGCTCTTGCTATGTTAAGTGACAGGGTGCAATTAAGTGATACTACAGGAGATGTTGTAATAGACGGAGAACTAGTAGAAGTTAAAGCAAGTAAAAGTGAAACAAGTTCAGGTGGCGGTAGATTGGGTATGGGCGGTATGCCACAACTTAAAGCAAGAGATATATTATTGAGATATAAAGAAATAATACCAACAGTTGCAAGTCATATAGAAGATGTAAATAACAAAACATTAGGTATAGGTAAGTTTGTTGAATATTTAAATCAAGATCTTCCTGTAGGGGATAAAAGAAGATACGATATTGCAAAAGATTTTTATAAAGAACTTTTTATTCCAGTTGCAGTAGAAAAAATTGCAAGGGCGTTCCAATCAACAGGTGATATACAAGAAATCGGAAAACAATATGCAGGCGCTAATTACGTTGATTATTTAAATAAAGGAAAATTTGAAGCATTATTGGCAATAGATATGTATACCGGTAAATCAGCATATCTACCAAGTGAAGAAGAGTTTATTAAATTTGTAGAAGGACCTCACTCAGGTGCTATGGGTATCAGTGTTGTACCTTCTAATTCAGGACCAACAGAATCATTTGTACAAATGACATTTAGAAAGGGTAAAGTATGATAATAAAAGAAATGAATACACCTAGAGTGTCTGATAATTTAGATAGAAATACAGTCTTGATGAAAAATTTAATTAAAGATGAAATAAAAAAAGGCAAACTTAAAGATTTAAATGATATTAAGGAATATATCTTATTGTTAAGACGTACAGAATTAATACAATATAAAGAAGATGCCCTGGCTTTATTCAAGTATTTTTCTATACCATATAGAAAAGAGTTACTAGCAACTGCCGGAGGCGGCGGTGGTGGCGGTGGTGGCGGTGGTGCCGGAGGCGGTGGTGCCGGAGCAGGCGGCGGTGCTGGAGCCGGAGCAGGAGCAAGTGCAGGAGCAAGTGCAGGTGGCGACGGTGGTTCAACAAGTTCAAGTGGAGACAGCGGGTCTGCAGACAGTGGCGACACTGGTTCCGCTGATTCCACACCTAGTAGTGACGCACCCGTAAGTAGAGGTTATGCATTCTTAGGTTCTATGCCTGCGTATTCAAAATCTAAAAAGAAAAAGAAGAAAAAGAAAAAAAGTAAAATACAAGTCGGTAAAGGCATCTACGAAAATGTAGAACAAATGGAAGACAAATTATGGGACTTAAAATCTGCATTAGAATCTGCAAGAGCAGAAACTAAAAATATTAAATATGCTGATATGCATATGGATATAATTAGTAAAGTATCTAATATTGCAGAGGAAAATGGTATTAAAATAGACGAATCCAATATTAATCAAGTTTATAAAGCAAAGAATAAATTAGAAAGTGCAATTTACCAATTAGAAGAAGACTTTGAAGAAGCCATTAGAGATATGCAAAACGCAATAGATATGTACGATGAAAATATTTGATGCAATACAGCAGGTTACACCCTGTCCTAAAACTAAATCAAAAGGTTGCCAATGTGATAGACTTGAAGGTATTACAGAAGCCGAACAAACAATACAAGCGATTGTAGAATTAGAGCATGTAGTAGGCGATATAGAAGGATTTGTTAAATTTAAACAAAAGGCCAATGGCCCTACTATAATTAAAGGAATTTTAAAAGGATTAGAACCCGGTAAACACGGTTTCCATATACATGAATTCGGAGATTTAAGTGATGGTTGTAAGAGTGCAGGCGGACACTATAATCCAGAGGGAGTAGACCACGGCGATTTAAGCCAAGGCCATGTAGGAGATTTGGGTAACATAGTTGCAGATAAATCAGGTACTGCAAGATTTCAAATAAAAGCAGAACGTGTAGAATTATCAGATGTAGTAGGCAGGGCAATAGTTATTCATGCAGACGAAGATGATTTAGGTCAAGGTGGAGATGAAGAAAGTACAAAAACAGGTAATGCTGGTGATAGATTAGCATGTGGTGTTATCAGATTAAGAGAAGTTGTAGAAGAAGACTACAATAGGTCTGTGAGTAATAAACATTTTGATAGAAATCAACTACCTCAAATTAATAGAAAGGATGTGCAAGATTCAGATTTTTCTTATAAAGAAGGTAAAGTAAGTTTAATCAACTTAAAACCAGTACAGTCTCAACGTGTACACGGATACGATAAAAAAGCAGAAGATGTATTTTTAAAAGATATAGATAAACCTTTTATAATAGATAAAAACGGGTACATTATAAACGGCCATCACAGATATGATGCGGCAAATATGTTGGGTATAAAACGTGTCAAAGCAATTAAAATAAATGCAGATATAGAAGATGTTATTAATAAATTTACGCATAAGAGTAGTAATGTAAAAGTAATAGACGAAAATTATTTTAAAAAATTACTACAAGAAAAAATGTTAGACGAAGGCGTTCAAGTACCAGAAAACGAATCATATCCAGAAATTACACAAAGCAAAAAAGAAGAAATTATTAGTTCCTGGGAATATCAGGAAGATCTCATAGAGATTGGAAATGGTTATCAAATACTTAATGGCGAGAATCACGGTTACGCAGACAATGTAGCATTACTGATAGACAAAAATTTCAAAGTTCTAGACTACGATACTAACATAGAAGATTTATTAGACGCCAACTTTGGCATCATCCAGAATGAAAACTTTGCCGACGGTAAGAAGAAAGGCAAGAGTCGTCCAGGCAGAGTAAAGAAGTCAGGTGCGAGTTGCAATGGCTCAGTTACAAGTCTCCGTAAAAAAGCAAAAAACAGCAGTGGTGAGAAATCAAAAATGTACCACTGGTGTGCCAACATGAAGGGTGGCAAGAAAAAGTCCTAAATAAATAGTCGTATGTCCGGCAAACAGAACAAATACATAGATGATGCATTAGAATACACAGGTCAAGATTGGATTGATAAAGTATTACTGCACCAAACAGGAAAATTAGAAGGAGCAGAGGATCTGCCAGACGAAACCCTTCAAAAAATATTTCAAACAATTACGATGAGTCATTTACAAAATGTAGGTAATATTGACCCTATAAAATTATCTCAATATTCTGATTATTCTAATCAATATAAATGGTATCCCTCTGATACAGAAGAGCAATTTAATATCCATTGGGACGATCCAGATACTAGAGGAATACTTTATAAATATGGCTGGGCAGACAACAATGGGAAACCAACCCCAGTACATTATGATTTAAATGATTTTGGATTTAGATCTAAGAATTTCACTGACAATCCAGGGATATTATTCTTAGGATGTAGTTTAACATTCGGTGTAGGTGTGAGAAGAGAAGATACTTGGACACAGATTGTTGCTGATCATTTTGGTTTAGAAAATTGGAACTTAGGAATGCCGGGTAGAGGATTAGATGCTATAGCATTATATTGTAGGTTATTTTTAAATAATTTATGTCCGAATATCAAAGCAATATGTGTATACATGCCACCTCCTGGTAGAAAAAGTATTTTTATGCAAACTAAATTAAAAGGAGAATATGCTCAAAATACTGCTCCATTAGAACTTGCACATCTTAATGGTATGGATTGGAAGAACGACGACTACTGGGATAAACAATTACCAAGGCCATTACATAAAGATTTTGTACAAAACAATGTTACAGAAAAAGACATTTTTTTAAACTGGATGTGGAAAAGAGAAAATACATTTTATAATGAATTTGCCGCAATTGCTATGATAAAAACAATAGCAGACGAAAAAAATATACCGTTAGTTATTTTAAATAAATTCGATGATATCTTTCAAGATCATAAAGACTTAGGAAGAGATTTACTACATCCAGGCCCAAATAACCATAAGGCACTTGCTGAAAAATATATACTAAATTTAGATCTAGATAAATAATAGTATGCTTATAAAAGATGTTATAAACGAAACCACTGCAGGCGGCATAGCCTCTGTAGCCATGCCTATGGGTAGCATGATTAAGCGACCTAATCCTAGCATCTATTCTAAAACTAAAGTAAAGAAGAAAACTAAGCCAAAGAAAAAGTCATGAGAGCAGTAAAAGGCAAACACAATTTTTTAAGTTTCATCAACAACCCTGAGACAGCATTATTCAATAAATGTGATATGGAAAGGTTTGTAGACGTAAATACATTAAGTGAAAGAGAATTACATCTAGCAGAAGAACTCTATAAAAGAGATGTACTAAATAAAGTTAGAAAAGGTGATAAAATTGGCTACAAGACGTACAAACAAAAACAAAAAATTTAATAAACCTCATATTGCTAATAAGTTAGATAAAATAGCAAATAATATTGCTAAAAGAGGTGTCTATATTGTTGTTAAAACGGACCCTGGATTTAATATAATAAACTATATATCTAAACAAGTTGTTATAGAAAATATACCTTTTTCTAAAATTGCTAATAATGTTAATAAGGTTCTTAACGAATCAAAAGAAAAACTTTCAGTAAATAATTATCAATCTCATATAGATAGGTATTACAAGCACTTTAATGATATACAGTTTTATAAACATACTATAAGAACTAGTAAAGATTTAACAAAGGTATTTTCAGCAGGATGTAGAATGCAAGATTCTATCCAAATGATGAATACTGCCAAAGAGTATATACGGCATTTCTAAAAAAAATTCTAACAAATGATAAATAAGACTATATAACAAATATAGTTTAGGATATTATCATGCAAATAAAAGATTTTAATTTACAGGGTACAACAAAGATTAGTAAAATTAATGCTGTGCTGAAAGAAGAATTTGGTATGCAAATTTCAGCAGGTTTTCCAAAGAAAGCAAAATTGGAAGCAATTAAAGAAATGTCTGAAATGGCCATCATCAAATTAAAAGATACAACAAAACAATTTCAATTAGAACCTGAATACGCAAAGTTTTTGGGTGTGAAAGATATTGTAGAAACAATGCTTTCTGAAGGCCAGTATGCAGAATCATCTGCATATGAAGGAATGAAACAGGAACTTTATGCTAGTGTTGTAAACTTAATGGACAGTGGATGTACAAATGAAGAAACTGTAGCACAAACAATGAATGAGTTCAGAAAGAATCCTAATTATTGTTATGATGATGATCACGTGAAACCTATTGTAATCAAAATGGTTAAAGAATACATGGGCGAAAACGACATGGGCACATTAGGTGGAGCAGTAGGTGGATACATGGCGGCACCGGCAATTGGAGCAATGGTAGGCGGACCAGTAGGTGCGGCTATAGGTAGCGGCTTAGGCCAAATTGGCACAGCGGTGGCAGGCGGCGTAATTGGTGATAAACTAACTGACTCTGTACTAAGAGGACTATCCGAAGAAATGGGCATAGCAGTAGAAGATTTAGCAAGTTATGATGCAATACAAGAAAAACTAGATATGTTTGCAGAAGTATCAGGTAAAAGTAGAGATTCAGTTATAGGCTTCCTAAACGGTCTAGAAGAAGATGCTTTACCACAAGGTATACAAATGTTTGGTAGAAAAATTGCAGAACGTAAATTAACAGACAGCATCTCATACATGTATAAATTACAAAAAGATGGTAAGAGTGTTGAAGATATTGCTAAAGAACTTGGTATGAAACCAGAAGAAGTTAAAGATGCAATGAGTAAAACAGCAGAGTCTGTAGAGGAAAATAATATGAATATGTTTGACGATATAATAGCAGATATGCTATCTGAAGAAGTTAAAGTAGAAGAAGCAGAAGTTGTTATGGCAGTTAGAGCTCTAGCAGACGATATTCAAGATCAAATAGAAAGAATTGGTAGAATGGTTAACGAAGACATTCCAGCGATTGCAGACCAAATGAGTTCCGAAATGGGTGCTCAACAGGCGGCGCAATTTAAAGACAGCATGGAAGGAATATTATCAAGTCATTTAGAAACTACTAAAGCAAGTAAAGGTAGTATAGACGGAATTGTTGGTGGACTTACAGGCGAAGGCAGTATGGGCGGAATGGGTGATTTAACAGACCCAAGTGCAGATGCTATGCCAACAGACTTAGCACCAGAAGAGCCAAGTATAGATGATCTAGCAGTAGGTGATAATGTACCAGCGGCGTCCGGACCAGAAGAAGAGCCATTAGGCAGAGCACCAATAGAGTAATATATGCGACTGCATGAACTTTTACAAGAATCTTACAACGATGAATTGATCTCAGCAGTGAGCGATCTTTTATCCATAGCAATGGCAAAAGATATAAAAAAGATTTCTATGAAAAAGTTTGAAGAAGTTTTAGCAAAACAAGGTTACCCTGCAAGTGTAGATGAAATAATACAAGCCGTGGACCAAAGCGGTTTTGCATCATCAGTTAATAAGGTAGAAATTGTACCTAGTTCAGAATTAGGTATAGACAAAGACAATAATGAGCCAACAGTAGATGTCGGAGGCATGGCAGGTAATCAAGCAATGAGCGATATCAAATCGGAGATATAATGGCAAACATTTTTACAAATGCTACTCAGGCAAGAAAAGATACTAGAAACAATGTTACAGTTCATGGAGAAGTAACAAGTCTCGAAAGTAAAGTACTTGCTAATATAGATTCTGGTGTTTTATATGCAAATGTTTCTGCTAACACAACGATGACTACTAGTAGTTCTTATTATAATGCATGGAACGGCATAACAACAGATCCTACAAAATTAGATCAAATCAATACAGTAAAAACACATTTTGTAAATTTAGGTTACGGTGTGAATATCACTACGAATACAGATTCCAATAATACGATAGTTTGGAATATATCCTGGTAAGTACTAGTATATAAATAACTTTTAAAAATTGTAAATGTTAAACCAAAAATATGACTATCCAGCCCTACGACGTGAAACCCAGAAAAACGGAAAAAGACAATACGTAGGCGATTCAGGAAAACCAGTCCCAAGTGTAACAACCGTACTATCAGATACTGGAGATAAAACAGCTCTGATCAACTGGCGTAAAAGAGTAGGCGACGAAGAAGCAAATAGAATAAGCAGAGAGTCTGCAGGCCTAGGTACTAAAGTACATAATGCTATAGAAAAATATATTTTACAAGAAGAATACGAAATAAAAGGAAATAATTTTATTAGTGTTATGGCAGAATCTATGACAACTGAAATGATTAATAACGGTCTTTCTAAAGTAGACGAGTTATGGGGTGTTGAAGTTGGCTTAATAGCAGAAGGATTATATGCCGGCACATCAGATGCTATAGGTATATATGAAGGGGAAGAAGCAATCATAGATTTTAAAACGTCTAAAAAGATCAAGCCTCGTAAATGGATTGAAGATTACTTTATGCAAGGTTGTGCTTATGCATTGGCGCATAATGAAATGATGGGTACTGAAATACGCAAAGTAGTAATACTTATGGTGGATCGAGAAAGTAATTTTAAAGAATATACTATCAAAGATGAAGAGTTTGATGCATACTGCGATAAGTGGTCTGATAGACTCGCAGACTATTACGCCAAGTAATAGCATTAGATGATAAATACTACTAGTTAGGAGACTTTTAGTATGGCAACATCAAACAATAATGTAATTGTTTCAAGAATACAAAACAGACGAGGGCTGAAACAGGACCTTCCGAATCCATTGCGACCTGGTGAGTTAGGATTAGCAACTGATAGTAAGCAACTTTATATAGGTGCTGATACAGAAATACAAGCAGGTGCATATAATAAAATATTATCGTTAGAGAACACCACAGGTGCCCAGGATGCAATTAAAAGTATTGCAAATAATCAAATTATAACCTTTACAGTTCCACATATAAGATACCCTGTAGGGAGTTTTAGTGGTACAGAGAAAACACTTAGTTATACTCCTAGTACAACTAAAGTATACACATTACCTAATTCAGGTAGTGATTCAAGAAAGACATTCAGAAGTACAGTAACAGATGGTAACTTAATTAATTTAGAAACAAATTTGGCATTTACTGCCGAGACAATAACTATTGTAAAGAATGGTGAAGTATTAAGCGGTTTAGATAAAAAAATCGATGAACCAGATGAAGATGCTACAATCGTTGATCTAGTTAGCAAGGATTATATATTTTCTTCTAATACTGCATTAGCAAATACACATACTGCTACATTTAGGAATCTATTAACTTCAACAGACGAAGTTGCAGTTACATACTATGGTAATAGTGCAGTCATACAAGCATTAGATGGATTTAGCTCTTCCAATACACAGATTACCTATTATAGCGAAGCATTAAACTTTTATGATCAGTATTCAATTCCTGACTATAGAAAGATAGATGAAAAATTTATTAGAGTATCACCTACAACAGGTGTAGGCCACATTGGATTAGAATATAAACATATTTCTATTGTTGCAGATAGTTCTGCAGATGTAACAGTTTCAGGGTTAGGTAATTTAAGAACAAGTAATGCTTCTGATATAGAAAACAGTATTACATTTACACCATCAGGTGCATCTAATGTTGTTGTTACCGTTGATAATAGTGGTACGTTATACAATGCAAGTAGTTATTACAACCATATCTATGTTGAAAATTTAACAAATAGTTGGGTAAACAACAAAGCAGTACCTTTAACTGCAAGTAATACTACAAGTGTGTCCTTTACATTGCCTTCAGGTAATACTTGGCAAACAGCAAGGACATGTACTGCGGCGGCTTCAGTAGGCACATCAACAACTATTACAGGTAATGTAGACGGCTTATCAGTAAATGATACTGTAAGATTTATAGGTAGTGGTGCAAGCCAATTTAATGATTTAAATAAAAAATATGTAGTTCAAAGTTTAACCAGTAGTTCATTTACTGTAACAGAAGACAATGTAAGTTCAGATGTTGCAAATAATTTAGATTATATTAATTATGGTAGTGATGCATCTGGTGCCAACGTACAGATATTCAGTGCTAATCATGGAGTTCCAGTAGGCGGACAATTTAAACTTGCAGGAAGTTCAGCAACAGGACAAGTTGCTAATGGTAATGCTACTCTCATAGGTACAGCAACAGATAATACATTCTTTATGGCGGCGGCAGGAGCAGGTTCATCAAATGTAACAGGTACAGCAAGTGTTGTATTTGGTAGTGATACTTCAGGAAGTATAACTCGTGTAAGAAGTACAGATCTTAGTAGTGCAACTACTTTAAATGAGGTAACGGCAATAGTTAATAATTTGTCAGATGCAGACGCATGGGAAAGTTTACAATTAGTACCAGATAATACTAATAGAATTTATTTTAGTAGTAA